>ERZ506805.4-NODE-4-length-255521-cov-18.671_pt1 | contig 255521 bp, 223 predicted proteins | sample MGYA00513183_ERZ506805 | MGnify/ENA metagenome assembly ERZ506805
ACAAAGGTAAATACCTGCTTATCCTTTTGCAAGATGCATTAGAACGGATATTTACACTTTAGCGTCGGAAAAACCAAAAAACAATTCCGCGCTATGAAAACAAAACAGTGTATGATTTACAAGGATGTCGTAAACAAACGCCTCGCCCGGAAACGGGAACAGGTGTCGGAACTTGAAACGAAAATGATTTCAGAAGGGGAACTCTCCGCGATCGACAAGCGGAAGATGATAGAATGTAAAGCCGCAATTCTTGAGCTGGAAAACGTAATCGACATTGCGGAGTCCATGTTCACGGCTGAAACCTGCGACCAAAACGAAAAGAAATAAAGACCAATGGCAAAGTATAGTGCAGAACTCACCGAAAGGATTTGTTCGCTCATCCGGGCGGATAGCTATACTATTGCCGAAATCTGTAAAATCGCAGGTATTGCTGAAAGTACCTTTTACGAGTGGAAGGACTCCAAAGCGGAGTTTTCAGAGGCTATAAAAAAGGCTCAAGAGGAGTGCAGATACTTCTTTGCGACCGAAGCCAAGAAATCGCTGCTAAAGCTTGTGCAGGGGTTCACCGTTGAAGAGAAACGCACGGTTACCGCTGATACCGGAAAGAAAAGCGAGGACGGGAAACCGATCGTAAAGGTCAAAGAGCATACAACCGTTACCAAATACGTTGCCCCGAACCCTACAGCGATCATCTTCACACTTACGAACTGCGACGCGGAGAATTGGAAGAACCGGCAGAGTGCCGAGTTAACTGGTAAAGGTGGAAAAGACTTGATACCGCCGGACATGAAGAAGAACGTCGATAGCATGACCCCGGCAGAAATTGCAAAGTACGTATGCAAGGATGGGAAATGAATCGGGTGAAATACGGGCGCTGCGGAGCGGAGCCTATCAGTCGTTTCCGTTCTATGTCGCATTATTAAAGGGTAAGGATTTCCTTACCCCTTTTCATCTGTCTTTCTACTGGGTACTGGATGCCTTTGCACATGGTCGTATAAAGCGGCTGATCGTCACCATGCCGCCCCAGCATGGAAAATCCGAGGGAACAACGCGTCTGCTGCCGGCATACATGCTCGGCCTTGATCCCGATTTGCGTATTGCTATTGCGTCTTACTCGGACACTTTCGCCCGGAAATTCAATCGTGCTATACAGCGCATCATCGACAGCCCCGAATATTATGTTTTGTTTCCGGAAACGCTTCTGAATGGGAATCCGAATTGTGAGGACAGTGCGCAGTATGTCCGGAATAATACGGAGTTCGAGATTGTCGGCCGCAAAGGGTTTCTAAAAGCTGTGGGACGAAATGGTGCGCTGACCGGAGAGCGCATTGATGTTTTTATAGGGGATGACCTGTATAAGAATGCTGCCGAGGGTTACTCCCCTATCATTCGTGAATCAGTATCCGAGTGGTACAAATCGACCGTAAAAACCCGACTGCACAATAATTCGCGTGAACTTATGGTGTTCACCCGTTGGCATGAAGAGGATCTGATTGGTACGATCATAGCCGCAGGAAATATCCGGGAATTGCGGTCGCTCGATGATATCGACCCGGAATTCGACGGCTGGTACTATCTAAACTTTGAGGCAATTAAGGAAAGCGATCCGACACCCATCGATCCCCGACAGCGTGGCGAGGCTCTTTGGCCCGAAGCGCATGACCTCAAGCACCTGCAGGAAAAAAGAGACCTCGACCGCATCGTGTTCGAGTGTATGTATCAGGGACACCCGATGTCGAAAGAGGGGCTATTATACGGGGAGAATTTCAAAACCTACTCTGAACTTCCGGCACAAGGCGACATTCTCGACTATGCCAATTACACAGACACAGCCGATACGGGTGATGACTATCTATGCTCGATCAGCTACGTCCGGGCGAGGGATGGCTATTGCTATGTAACGGACATGGTCTATACACAGGAGCCGATGGAGTGTACTGAATCCGCCGTAGCCGATATGCTCAAACGTAGCGGTACGCGCCGGGCGTCGATCGAGAGTAACAACGGCGGTCGCGGATTCGCACGCGCTGTACAAAAACGGGTTCCGGCCATACGTATCGAATGGTTCCATCAGAGCGGGAATAAGGAAGCCCGCATCCTCTCCAATGCCGCAACGGCGTTGCAGACTATAATAATGCCGCATGATTGGAAAATCCGCTGGCCTGAATTCTATTTACATATGACGACCTATCGGCGTCAGTTCCGTGCGAACCGCTGGCATGATGCCGCGGATGTGGTGACCGGAATTGTCGAAGATGGTACGAATAAGAAAGGTAGAATCAAGGCAGTAAGGTAACCATGGCAAAAATCAAACTCATCGACAAACTGAAAAGCCTTGTCGGCATCGAAACAAAAACCAACATCGAACAGGCTATTATGCTCCTGCAGGCAGCGCGGTCGTGTATTGACGCCTATACAGCAGAAAGAGCAGCCAAACAGCTACACGTAGGGACGCTCTCGCAGATGAACAAGGACATCGGCGTTATCACGAAGAAGCTGTCCGGTTATGTTGAGGGTTAAGATTGCCGGCAAAAGGTTTCGCATACCGACGCATTGGGAGGATATTACGCTTACCCAGTGCGCTTGGTTGTACCATAAGGCCAACGAGCAACCCACGGCGCTTCTTGACTATTACCGCTCCTTTGCCTCGGACACGGCTCCCGAACCATATGCAAATATCGACGAGCTAATCCGGTTCACTTCGGAGGTTGTCGGCTACCTTGCCGACGTGCCGGAAGAGCTGATGCTTCAAATCCGGTGCGAGGATATTATGACGATGGCGATGGCTGTACTTCCGCGGTTCATAATCGGGGTACTCGGCATTGTCGATTATCCGGTTCGGGGCATTACTTCATTTCGCTACAAAGGCCGCCGCTACTACCTGCCGAAATCCGGGACGGATATTTCCGGGGAACTTACTCCGTTGAGTGGTGTGACGGCTATCGAGTTCTGCCAACTGTCCGACATCGTATGTGCGGAAAACATTGCTTTGGCTCCGCTGGCTGTCGCTATCGTATGCCGCCGGAAAAGTGAACGGTACGATGAAGAGCTGGCGCAGAATCGGGCGGCGTTGTTCGGAAGCCTTCCAGCCTCGGTCTATTGGGAACTTTGGGCGCAAACTTCGGGGGCGCATCAGTACCTGAAAGCCGCATTTCCGAATTGTTACGGTACGGGCGGCGGGGATTCGTCGGGTAAAGCCGAGCCTGCGGTATGGTGTGACACGCTCGTCGCTATGTCTACCGATAAGCCAAGTGAGCTTGAGCATCTGCAACGGATGAACGCCTACGATTTCGTACACCTATTGTCGGAGAATATCAAACGGAGAACGGAAGAATGGAAGATGAAAGCCGCCTTAGCGTCTTGCGGGGTAAGGTAGAATTGCTCACATGGCTGATCGACCGGGAGTGTAAATGTGACCGGGCCAAGTGTGCCGAGCATTTCCGCTATATGGAGCAACTGAAATTCCAGTATGAATGCGAAATAGAGGATTATGAGAACAGAATTGCGGGAGATGCTGAAAGCCGCCTTTGAAAAAACATATGACAGAGCCTTTGATTTCGGAACCGGGTTTCTTGAGGATATCAACGGCGAGAGTTACAAGCTGCCGTGTATTTGGGTATGCCCGTTCGAACTTATATCCAAAACGGGGCGATCTGAGGGCTTCCGCGTCTACTTCGGAACAATTTACCTGCTGGAACTGGGCGACGGGCTCACAGCCCAAGAAAAGGACGAAAGATGGGATGCTATGGAGGATGCCGCTATCGAAGTCCTCAACCAGCTGATAGAACAGTCTCCCAGTGAAATCGTCGCAGTCGATAAGATCAAAGGCATCCCGAATGAGGGCGCATATACAGGATATAACGACATATCACTTAAAGTAACATTTGAGGTAACGGTAAGATATTGTGTCGATCGAGGATAACCCCATATTACAGCAGATAGCCCGGTACCTGAACGATACCCTGCAAATGGAATTGCTCAATCAAGGACACACGGCGTCGGAGGCTCTGTTCGATAGTATCAGGACAGTGATTGCACGGACACTTACAGGCATTACCATAACGACGGAAGCACTATACTATGCAAAGTTTGTAAACGCAGGCCGGCAGCCCGGAACGAAAGGAATCCCGATTAATGTTCTTGTGGAGTGGATAAGGCGTAAGAGGCTCGACATGCAGGGAAAGCGCGAGCGGTCGGTAGCTTTTGCAATGCAGCGGTCGATCCGGGACAAAGGTATCAAGCCATCCCGGTTCATAGATAAATCAATAGATAAGTTCAACAAGTCTAAACGGCTGGAAAATGAAATAGAACGATTCATGGAGGAGTATGTAGAAGAACAACTGCAAACTATTTTTAACCAATTAACTGCATGACGATATGGCAACAACGATAACGCTTCCGGCCCCGTACAGTTCGGTCAAAGAATCTGTCATCTTTGAAATTGACCGAGATATTGACGCTGTGGCCGAAGTGATGATAAACGGGTATTTGAAGCAGATGCCGAAAAACGCCTATAAAGTGAACGTAGCGCAATATTTTCGGGATGATTTTACGATTGCGCCGCTTGATGCTGAGTCCGAACCTACATTACAGGTGTGGGACGGAGTTGACCTCGGCCGGGTCGTCAATGCTTCGATCACGGTAGACAGCGTCCCTTCTAAAGAGGTGCCGCTACTTTGTGCAGATAAACAACCGACACCAAACCGTTTTATGAGTGATCTGCGGCGGCGTAATGCCATGCCGGGGCAAATCGATGAACTTCCAATATATGCGACGACTCCCGCTGTTGTGGTGTACGGCTCGGTTCAGGTTTCCGTACCAGCCGGTATATCTTGCGTCGGCTTTCGTATTCCGACCGATGCGCCGCCCCGGTTTGCGGTAGATATGCGGAGTCCCGACGGAGAGGCGCAGGATCGTATTGAATATGAGATTGAGGAGAACGACGGAGTGCGCCTCGCGTGGATCAATGCCTACGGCCAGATCGACTATTGGAACTTCGCAGTTCGCCGCAAATCATCAACCAAGATAACAAAGGAGAAGATATACACAGAAGCCGGGTATACTGCAACATCTATACAGGCAGACACTACCAAGTCGGTAACAAGCTGTCCCCTGCCCGAAACTCAGGCGAATGTGCTGAGCCAGATATTTGTGTCCGAAAGTGTGTGGTGCATCGTCGGGGATGAGGTGTGTCCGATCGACATCACGACAGAGAGTATTACGACCTACGATGTGGAGAAATTAAGCTCCGTGCAGATTGAATACAGAAATAAAATCCGGTAGCTATGGTCGTGGAGTTGAAAATAGACGGCCATAAAGTCGATATGAATCAGAAAGGCAATATCGCCGCGACACATAGCATTGCCGACATTGAGGAGCCTGACAGCACAGCCGCCGGATATACCAAGTCGGTCGAGGTGCCGCTGATAAGTAATATGCGGGTTTTCCGATTTATCAATGAGCTGTATAGTAAAGAGCAGTTCAACAACGAACTGCATAAGGCGGAGTATATCGTAGATGGAAATACCGTCATGTCGGGTATTGCTCAGATCGATAAGATCACGTACAAATTCGGTTCTGGGCACAAACTCGTCGGCGGCAGTTTTCATGTGTCAGTCATCGGCGCAGCTTTCGACTGGATTACGAATGCCAAGAAGCAAATCAATGAGCTTGAAAGTGCGGAAACTGTCGTATACAACATGGAGGAAGTATACAAAAATTCCATCCGAGAAGATGAATCGCTGATCAAGTTTTTTCCGGTAGACCGCGGGGCATTTTGGGAAGAAAATTATAACGGGGATTTGATTCCGCGAAAAAAGTTGGATATCCGGGATTATCACCCTTTTTTCAACGTGTGGAAAACAATGTGCCTGATCCTTTCCGAGTACACGATAAAGAGTTCCATGGAGGACTTTTTCAAAAAGCTATACTGCTCAGGTTACATGCCAGTAAACGAAGACCTGTCGTATATCAAAGAGGAGAACGATTTCTATATTGGCACCTCGGCAACGGAAGATGTACCGATATTGCTTGGTATGATCAGCCCGAAGAAACCGACTATCAGTGCCAATATATATGACCTTTGGGATTCGGATGAATACCATAACGATAAAGGGGTTATCAGCTCGCCTCCGATATCTTCGACGCCACATTTCCATCCGACGGAAACGGCAACAGTGAGGATGCAGACCAATCTACACTACAAAACGCAAATTGTGAATGGATCCACGGGTTATTGGAACGACATTATGAAGGAATACGGCGAATGTCTATATGTCGATGAATTCCGACTGTACGTGAACGCGCAGTATGAACGCATAATATTGACATTGGATAAATGTGTCGAAGCTAAAAACCGACAAGGTGATATAAAAAACATCTTTATCCCGTGCGATCCGAATGAGGCTAAGACCTACGTGGTCTATTTGGAGTTTGCTTCTTGGCAGATTTCCGGACGAATTATCTTTCAATGCAAGGGTGCTTACACCGACCTCGGACAACATAAGGCTGGTGGTCGAGGTAACTGGTATGTTATCACGGTTCCGCAAGGGCGTGAGGGGCTATTGGGGACTTTTCAAGGAATCAGCATGTATGATAGTATTGATGTTGCAGAGTTCTATTATTTCGAGATTTACGACAATCTGGTGACGTTCAATATGGATAATGTCACCCGGAATGCTTACACACTAACGAAAGGCAACACATATCCTCTTTGGGGACAATTTGCCTGTTCGCGGGAATATGGTTTGACGCCGGACAAAATCGACGGCGTACAACTGTGGTTGTGTGAGAACAACAATATAAAACCGGATTTTACCAATGTCATTGGCCTGAATGACAAAGTCGGCATTTCGACGATCGGCGGAACGGGGTCGCAACTTGATTTTCTCGCTTCCCTACGTCAGTTATTCTGCTTGATGTATTATACGAACCCGCTAACCAAAGAAATCCATATCGAACCGCGAACAAGGTTTTACAATTGTGACCGGGCTGATATTATCGACTGGCGGGATAAGATCGACTATTTGAAAGAAATTGAGATCGAAGAATTGGGCGGGGATGTCGGCAATGCTTTAAAGTTGGCCTATGCCAGCGGCAACGAGGTAGTGGGGTACTATAACTGGAAGAACCGCACGGAACTCGGAGCGTATAGGACGCCGCTTTTGAATAAGACAGCTGACGACACGAAAGAGATTGTCAATGGAATATTCGCGCCGTTCCTGCTCCGGACGGTCGATTCTATGGGTATGACAATACCGCAGGATGTACGGGAGAACGATCAGAAACAGATAGATGATGTTGAGCTGGAAATGACACCGATTGTCGGGTATTTCGGTGGTGTTGATGATCGAACGACGGGTGACGATAAGAAAGACTATCCTCGGTATCCGCGACTGGTTTTCCAAGATGCCACCAAGGAAATAAACCTCGGATTCGAAGATATAAACAGCACCTCAGTCGTCCGGGGATTGAATCAATACTACAAGGACAACATTTCGGCTTACAACTACGGCCGACGTATTACCATGTATCTGAAACTTACTCCGCAGGATATTGAAGCTATACAGTTTCCTAACCGTGAAAAGCAAGATTTCCGGGCCGTATTTCTCTTGAACTTCGACGGGGAAGATGTGCCGTGTTTATTGGAGCAAATTGCCGATTATAATCCAGCAACCGGAGCATCGACCAAGTGTGTGTTTATTTCCGATCCGCATATCAGACTGACGGGCGACGATCTCACCGTCATTACTTATGATGATGTGGCGATTGGCAGAAACAATACGTTGACCGGATATAGGTAGGAAATGGACTAGATGAAAAAGACAATGATGATCAAAAGGGCAATCAGGCAGAAAACCACCGTTTTTCCACTTGCCTTAAAGAATTCTTCGATCAAGTCAAACATAACAGCACAAATATAAATAAAATACTCAAGATATGGCAAATGTAGTAGAAAAAATCTTCAAGCTGATTCTGAATTTCGGGGATGGCGAGGAAAAAGTGCCAAAGATGAGCAAACTGCTCCAATCGTTACACGACAGGCTGAAAAATATACTCAAAACGATTAACGATATCGGTAAGGCAGACGGACTGGAAAAAGCTGCCCAAGTCCTCGGTGTGTATACCCTCACTGTTGAAAAAGCAGAGAAAGCCAAGAAAAAGTTGGTCGCGACCGATAAGGAGGAGAAAACGCAGACCGCCGAAGCTACAAAGTATATCGAGGATCTGAAAAACAAATACGGGAACCTGATCTTCACGAAACGAGAAATCACCACGCTCTCGAAAAACTATGCAACCTTGATGCGGGCCGAGAAAGGTTCTGCCGAAGAACTGCAGGCGAAGATAAATGTGCTGAATACCGTATGGAAGAAACTCGGAGCCACACAGCGCAACTCCACCATGGGGCGGCAGGTCACGGCCGAGCTGAAGTCAATGCGCGACGAAATGCGGAATCTCACAGTTGGTGCAGGTGACTTCTCACGGAATATCGGCAACTACTTCTCCGGAATGTATAATACTGTCACCCGTAAAGTAGCAGAGATAATGGGTGTTGTCTTCACGCTCAAACAAGTGCTTTGGAGTATATACGGCCCATTCCAAGACCTTGAGTACCGTATGGCTATGGTCAAAGCGGTATCGAGGGCTACGGACGAAGAGTTTGCTATGCTCAAGGAGAATGCCCGTGAACTTGGCGCTTCTACTGAATACACGGCTACCGAGGTTGCCGGGTTGCAGTTGGCCTATGCGCGTATGGGTTTCGTCCCGGAACAGATACGGCAGATTACCGGGGCGACGCTCGACCTTGCTACGGCCACGGGTGAGGATTTGGCACGTTCGGCAGACGTTGTGGGCGTAACCCTACGGGGATTCAATTTGCAGGCAGACCAAGCGCAGCGGGTCGTGGATGTTATGACCAAGTCGTTTAATGCCTCATCTTTGCAGTTAAGTTATTTCTACGATGCCATCAAGTATGTTGCACCGATCGCATCCGAAGCGAATGTGTCCCTTGAAGAAACAGCGGCGATGCTGGGGATATTGGCCGACCGTGGTATTCGTGGTTCACAAGCTGGCACAGCCTTGCGCCGAATTTTTACCGAGATTGCCAAAACGGGCGGAGATGTATCCGAACGTCTTGCCCAGTTGAGTAAAAACGGGCTTACGCTGGGCGGCGCTATGGATGAAGTCGGACGCTATGCAATGACAGCTCTTACTGTGTTGGTTAATTCCAAAGACGGTGTAGATGATCTGACTGAATCGCTGAATAACGCCGGAGGTGCTGCAAAGACCGCGGCCGATGGTATCCGCGATACGATGAAGATTGACGTAGAAGTTTTCCTCTCGGCCATTAAAGAAAAGCTGATCGCCATCGGTGAAGTATTGGCACCGCTTGGGCGTTCGGTTATTCAGGCCGGCACGTGGGCTGTTGCGAACATAAAGAACGTAGCTTTGGCGTTAGTTACTTTCATCGGTCTTAAGACGGCTTATCTACTTATAACAAAACAGGTATCAGTCTATGATACAGCTTGGGGGCGTGCGTTGCGGGTGAATATGGCTACGCTGCAATCGGCTACCGCGGCAACAAAGTTACTTGCCGCTGCAAAGTTTTTGCTAGCCGGGCAGATCAAAGCTGCGTATGAAGCGTTAAAGATGTTCTGGACTACCCTTATAGCGAATCCGTGGGGAGTGGTTGCGACTGCCGTTGCCGCGGTTATTGCGTACATGGTAGCATTTCGAGATAAGACGGATGCCGCGACCCGTGCACAGCGTAAATTCAACGATGAGAACGACCGTTTCAACAAAGCCCAAGATGAAAAGCGCCAGCGGATCGAGCAGCTAATCCGGACGATACAGGACGAAACCGAGACACAGAACGCCAAAATCCGCGCTTATGAAGAGTTGAAGCTGTTATCTCCGGCTCTTACGGCCAAATACACGCAAGAGCAGTTAGCCACGTTGGAGTTGGCGAAATCGGCCAAACTCCTCAATGAACAGCGCGACAAGGAGAACTACGATAACCTGATTGCTAATGTCGAGAAGTACACCGCATCGCTCCAAAAGCTACGCGAAGAGAACGGACAACTGCTCGGAATGTCACCGGGCGGTGCCCCTATCTACGTGGATAATTCCAAGGCGATTGAAGAACAGGAAATTGCACTGTCGAACTATAAAAAAGCATTAGGAGAGATCGAGGAAGCCCGTAAGGTTGCCGAGGAAAATGCTAAACCGATCGAAGTGCGCATCAAAGCGGCCGAAGATATCGTTGAAGAAGCGGAAAAGGCGTTTAAGGAGGCAAAGACTGTATATAATCAGAAGCGGGACGAATGGATACGGGAACACGGGACTGAGGCTACCCTACCGTTCTCGTTCAAATTCGACATGCTTACGGCCCAAAAGGAGTTCGCCGATGCTCAAAAGAAAGTCGCAGACCTACAAAAGCAGCTGAAAACACCTTCTACCGGCGGCGGGAGCGAAAAGGAAAAGGGGGAATGGTCTTTGTCGAAAGATAGAGCATTCGCCCGTCAACTCCTCGACCTAAAAAAGAAATTGCATAGCGGGGAAATAACATCCGAAGAGCAGTATCAGAAGCAGGTTTTACAGCTTGAAATCGACACCCTGACAAAACGCATCACGCTGAATAAGGACGAGGCCAAGACCATCATAAAGCTCAAAAATGAACTTTGGGATAAGCAGAACCAGCAGAAGAAAATCGAGCAGAAAGAAAACGAGGCCTATACTGCCAATCGCCGGGCGCAGCAGGAAAAACAACTCAAGTACGAGAATGACCGCATCGATGCTGAGATCGCGGCCATGAAAGAGGGTGTCGAGAAGAAAATCCGGCTCAACGATCAGGCGGTCAAGAAAGCCGGGGAAGCTGCGGACAAAGAGTATCAGACGGAACTCGACAAACTCAACAAAGAGCAGAAAGCCTATGTCAAGGGGTCGAAAGAGTGGCAGGCCGTCGAGCAGGAGAAAACCCGCCTTACCGGACTGTTTGAGCAGAAAAAAGGCGATATCGCTACTGCGGGAACGAATGCCCGGACAAAGATTTTGCAGGATGCTACCGAGAAAGAGTTACTGGAGTGGGGCAAACTGCCTGATGCTGCTGCCGAAGCTGAGCATCAGATCACCGAGAATAAACGGCGCGAGGTTACTGAACGGCTGAAACTGGCCCAGTTGGAGACGGAAAAATCAATCGGGAAAGCCAATAATCAATATAGAGCAGACGAGAATTTAGCCGATACAACCCTCGGAAAAAAAGGTCGTAAACGCAATGTGGCGCGCCTGCAAAATGAGGTGCAGCTTCACAATAATACGGCACAAGCATATCAGAAAGAACTAAACGAAATTCTGGCTGGGGGTGATGCCGCGATCGAGGAACACAAAGCTCGTTACAACGAGTTGATCCTGTTGATCGGGCAGGAACAGCAGGCGGTAATGAACCTTGGCAAAGGAAAAAACGCCGACGGAACCCGGAAAAGTTTTTGGCAGACCCTTACCGAGCTTTCGGATGAGGATTTAAACCAAATCAAACAGCAGGCCATAGACCTTGCACAGCAGTTGAGCGATGCGATTTTCGACGCCAAACAGCAGGCGTCGCAACGCCAGTTGAGCGCTGAAAAGAAAGCGATTGACGCCCAATATAAGACCGAGGCCAAACTGCTCGATTCGAAACGGGACAAAGGGCTTATCTCGGAAAAGAAATATCAGCAAGAACTTGAAAAGCTGGAAGCTAAGAAAGCCGAGAAAGAGGAAGAGGCCGAGCGCGCAGCGTTCGAGCGGGAAAAGAAAATCAATACGAAACAAGCATTGATGAATACGGCGCTCTCCATAGCAAAAACCTTTGCGCAATGGGGCTGGCCCTTAGGTATCCCGTTTGCGGCATTGGCTCTTGCGCAAGGAATGATTCAAGTTGCAACGATCCAATCCCAGAAGTATGCTCAAGGTGGCGTTATCCCCATAGGAGATGGTGTCGGGGTTGTCAAAGGCCGAAGCCACGCGCAGGGCGGACATCAGATTTACCTCGACGGCCAACCGATTGGGGAGGTCGAGGGGGATGAACTTTTGGCTATCGTCAATAAACACGACACGTCTCGTATCGGGGCGCTTTCGGCCGCGAACAGCGTACACGGGCGGCGCTTCGCTCAAGGCGGCCTTATGTCCCCGAATGGGTATATGACGAGCCGCGTTTCCGGCCCGGTGTCATTCTATCAGACCACGACGCGGCAGGATGATATGCCGCAGGGCAATTTAACCGAGGTGATAAATTTACTCAGGGATGATGTCAAAGCGACGAATGACCGGATCGACCGTCTGCGGGTTATCCTTGTAACGCAGGATGTCACCGACTCGCAAAACGACTTGAAGAAAATAAAAGTTAAGCAGTCGTTCTAAACTGGTGAAAAATGAGTGGGTAATTCTATTATACAGTGAAGTCGTAGTGTGACTCACTGGGTGTTTATGGGGAGGTGGTTCGGCTTTGGCTGGGCCACCTTTTTTATTGAAATTTCAAATTTATGCAGAATACGATAGAAATCATCAACCGCAGAAATTCGGTTGAAATCAACATCGAGGGGACGATTGGTGTCCCCGAAGAGTGGCAGTTCGACGAGCCGGGCGACCGGGTCGCAACGTATGACAAATTCCGCAGCGCCCTTGATCTCATCCGGCAGATTGAATCCCCGGAAGTGGTTGTGAACATCCGTTCGACGGGCGGCGATGTGAACGACGCCCTATTGATCCACGATGCTATTTCGGGACTCAAGGGAAAGAAAACTACCCGGTGCTACGGCTATACTGCCTCTGCTGCAACAATCATCGCACAGGCCGCGTCGGAGGGGTGCCGTGAAATTTCGGCCAACGCTCTTTACCTGATTCATGCTGCCATATGCGCCGCAGAGGGGAATGCCAAAGAGCTCGAAGCAAAGTCCGAGCTTCTGCATAAGACCGATGAACGCATCGCGGCGGTCTATGCCGCCCGGTCGGGCTACCCTGCCGAAAAATTCGAAGCCCTGATGGCCGAGAACAACGGTAATGGCCGCTGGCTGTCGCCCGATGAAGCACTCGCCGCCGGGCTGGTCGATGCAGTTATCAATACACCGGAAGTACTCAATTGTACCGTAGTGGACGATTATCCAATTCACAACTATATGGTAAAAATCAAAAACACAATGCATGGAATTCTCCGCCGTCTGGGATTGACGCCGGGAGAAGCGGCGGAGGTAGAAATCTCCGAAGAACAGATTGCGACACTCAACCACTCGCTGGAGCAGGGCGACGCACGAGAACAGGAGCTGCAGGAGCAACTCGCAACCGAACAGGCAGCTCACGAGCAGACCAGAACCGACTTGACATCGGTACAGAATCGGGTCACAGAACTCGAAGCCGAACTCAACAAGCGGAAAGCCGCGCCGACGGTTACCAAGGAGATCGAAGACCCCTCGATCACCGACGAGGTAAAGCTGTCGGGCAACGCCAAAGCTTACGACGAAGACGTCAAGAAGCTCAAATAATCATCTAAACGTTACGCAAATGTCTAAAATTATTGAAAATCCCAAATCCTACACAGGCCGGGAGCTGGAAACGATCTTTTTCCGTCCGATGCTGTCCGGCCCCAGCGCCATCGACCTCGGTGTCCGAATCATGTACAACATGCCCGTACCTACGATGCTGAACTTCTGGCATCGTGAGGGGGATGTGTTGCAGAAGTACGCCAAGGGCTGGAATGGTGGCGAATTGGCCAAGAGATTCCAAAAGGAAATCCGGCTGTCGAAAGTCAAGGCCGAAATGGGCTATTCCGCCTCGGACTACTTCGGCATGATCTACGAACTGATCACCAACAGCGGAGCCGTAAACCTCGACGATCTTTCTGGTACCGAGCTGGAACAGGCCGAAACAACGCTTTTCCGGCAGGCTATCGCCGAGAGCATCCGCGCCACTATGTGGCTGGGCGATACGGAGCGCGCAAGCGGCTCCTACACCTCGTTCAACGGCTTCCTCAAAGCCATCAAGGCCGACCTGCAGACCACGGCGAATACAGGCAAGAATTTCATTCGCAACGTGAAGATTCCGGCCATGTCGGGAGCGGACGCCGCCATTTCGCTCTTTGAGCGTATGTGGAACGCCGCCGACGATCGTCTGACAGCCATGAAAGACGAGGGCAACCTCGTTATTCAGTGTACCTCCGATATCTATCTGAACTACGAGAAGAGTTTGGAGGATAAACCCCTCGAATCGGCATTTGCCGCGCTTCAGCAGGGACGTAAGGGGCTGCATTGGCACGGCATTCCGATCGTCGATGTCAAAGTCGGTTCTTACCTCTCGTCGTTCGCGGATATGCCGCAGTCGTTCGCCATCCTCACCGACAAACGTAACATGGCGCTGGCCGTCAACACGGCCGACTTCCCCGGCAACGAGGTACGCATGTGGTATAACCCCGACGAAATGGAGAACCGCCAGCGTGCAATCTTCATGGCCGGTGCGGACTACCTGCTTCCGGAACTGCTCACGGTAGCCGTCGAAGCAGACGTGTAACGGAAACCAGAATCGAATATTAAACGCGAAAATCTATGTTGAAAGGATTCAAAAAGACCTGCGACAACGGTAAAACGACCGCAGGCATTGTAAAAGTCTTGATCGCGAAGAAAGGTACGATCACGGCGGCAACGATGGACACAGCCGATCCCGAAGCTTATAAGTCCTTGACCATGAAAGCCGGAGAGGGCTTCGTGAAGTACGAATTCATGGAGGACGAGTGCGAGTTTCAGGAGAACTACAAGACCGAGAACGGCATCACGTCCGTGGAGCAGAAGCTGATTTTCAAGCTCCCCGGCATGACTCCCGAAACGCGGAACGCCGTCGAGGAAATCGCCGTAGCGTCTGCATGCGGCCTTGAAGCGGCTGTTTGCCGTAAGGGCAAGGTGCAGATCGTCGGCTACGACGAAGAGTTCAAAAGCGAACGCCCGTTGCGCCTGAACGCCACCACGGGCACGACGGGCAAGAAGCTGACCGACGCTGCGGGCGAGGAGATCACGCTGAGCCGCGAAACGACCGAAAAGGCACGCTACTATGTCGGCGAAGAGTCGGCGCTGACTCCAACTCCTGCGGAGTAGTTGAATCGAAAGGGGGTGTAAGCCTTTGCACCCCCTTTTCTTAAAAAATGAAATAATGGCAAAGTATCGAGTAAAGCAGAATTATGAGGACGTGGTTGTGTGTACGGCAGCGCCGATTTCCCGCAAGGGAGACGGGCGCTTCGAGCTGTCGAAGTGTACACAGCGTGATCTCAAGTATCTGTACGAAGTTATCAAACATCCGGCAGTAGAACAGGCAGACGATGAGCAAGAGAAATCGACAGAATCGCCCCGCGAAAATTAATGCGGTAGGCGTGCGCGACGTTGCGCCAACACCAAACGTATTCGTGCCTCTCCGTGGACGGGAGAAAGGCAGCAATATATATTGGCGTTGGGGTAACGACAATCTTTTCCCGTATGCACTGGCCGCTATGTCACGTTGTTCTGTGGCTCACCGCCGCATCATCAACGACAAAGCGGACTATATTTCGGGCAAAGGCTTCTCTGTGGCCGAGTCTAAACCGGAATTGCAGGCCTTCATTGACGCCGCCAATGGCGCAGGAGAAAATCTGCGTCAGGTACTCAATAAACTTGCTTTTGATAAATCGCTGTTCGGGAATGCGTTCCTTGAGGTTGTAACCGACTCGAAACATTCGTTTCTTTCGCTGTTTCATCAGGACGCCAGCAAATGCCGGGTGGCAAGTGATAGCGAACACATTCTGTTGCATCACGACTGGTCGGCATTTACGCAGAACGAAGCAAGGACACTCCCGCTTTATCCTGCATTTGAGCAGCAGGAGGACGGAACCCGGCGCGCCATAATCCACTATAAGGACTACGAACCGATGTTTGAGCATTACGGCGTACCGCAGTATATCGCAGGGATGAATGTTTCCGCAATTGCATACAAAACCGACAAGTGGAATATCTCGCGTCTCGACAATTCCTATCAGTTGTCGGGTGTGATGATCCTTACCGGGGATGTCGATAGCGAAGAGGAGGCGCTGGAAATAGTGCGTAAGGCAGAGCAGAAATTCGCCGGCAAGCCGGGACAGGTGATGTTTATGATAAAGGAGGCATCGGACGGGACGGAGGGAAGCAAGTTTATACCGATCTCCTCACAGAATGAGGGCGATTGGAAAGACCTGCACGATCAGGCAATTTCCGATATCGTAGTGGCTCATTCATGGTTCCGGTCTTTGAGTGGTTTGGATTATTCCAACGGTTTCAGCGCCGATCGCATCCTGCATGAATACGAGATCGCGCTGAACACCGTGATTCTCCCGGAGCAGGCCGAGCTTATGGAGCCGATTTACCGCATAATCGAAGAAATTGCAGGCTTTGACGCTTCGGCCTTACAGATTATCAACCGCCCGCCGATAAGCCAGCGACAGCCTTACATGTACGTGTGGGAGGCGCGCAAGGCCGACGGGCTGGATTACGATCCCAACGATGAACGTCAGCAGGCTTTTATCGCAAATGTGAGAAATGTATGATGCAGTTGTTAGCCACACCCCAGCAGGTCATTGATTTGGCATTCGCGGCCAATGAGAAGATAACGCCCGTATCGATCAAAGAAACCAAGATCGATGCTGCGCAGGAAAAGTATATCCGTCCGGTTCTCGGCAAGTTGTACGATGCCCTGCTTGACGGGAAATACCCCGAATTGCTGGACAATTATGTCCGGCCTGCGCTGGCTTATTATGTCCGGTATTCAGTTATTCCGGACTTGGCTCTGAAACTGAATGACAAGGGGGCGCAGACCTACTTTTCAGAATATGCGAATACCGCGACGGACAAGCAGCGTAGCGAAATGCGGCAACAAGCGAAAGACGATGCGAATGCTCTGCTCGATAAGGCTATCCGCCACATTTCGGAAAACAGAGCGCGATATCCGGAATACGAACCCCGGAAAGACATCCGCAACAAAGTAATATCGAACGGTGGAATAATATTGATGTGATATGCGAATTAAAGACATATTGAAACTTCGGCAGAAAGAGGCGATATCCGGGGAGGAGAGGATTCCTGTGTCCAAAGATGAGTATGTCACCATAGATCAAATCAACGAAGAAGTCAAAAAGGATATCGAAGAAACATTGCAGGACTGCGTCAAAAAATCCGACCGCCTGATCCTCGGCGGATACAGCCCGGCCGACCTGAAAAGCAACAATTAAATACACAATATCATGGCAGACAAACAAACATTAGCAGCAGTGCAGGAAATCCTGCTCAAGTCACGCATCAAATTCACAACAGGCACCGAGGCCGAATGGACTGCGGCCAATCCCGTCCTGCTCGACGGCGAGTACGGACTTATCCGGGGCAGTTCGCCACTGAAGTTCAAGGTCGGCGACGGCACGAAGGCTTGGGCGGCACTCGGCTGGGGTAATGTCACCTCTCTTGCCCAGCTCGCGGCCGACGCAACGCATCGGCTCGTGACCGATGCCGAAAAAACAGCGTGGAATGAGAAAGCGGACGTGCTTACCTTCAACTACGAAGGCTACCTGAACCCGCCGACCGGAGGGCTCAACCCGCAGGGGCAGGTCGCAAAAAACATCGTCGCGGCGATCAACGCCAACAAAAAATGCGTTGTCGTCGCCAATAATGTCACTACGCAGGAGGTCGAGGATTCTATAAGCGGGTTCGTTTCCATCACCGAGGTTTCCGCTTCGGCCGTCACCGGATTGATCGATGCTATCCGTATGGCTTCGGACGACAGTTGGAGAACCGTATTTCTTGCAACGGCCTCGATCACGTTCAAATCCGACGGCACCGTGACCGTGGCAACCACACCTTACACGGGACGTATCGTCTTGGAAGACGCCCTGCCCGAATACAGCACGGAGAAAGCTCCGACGGCGAGCGGATTCGCTGCGACCTATTACCTCACGCGGAACGGCAGCCGTATCGGCGTACCGATCAACATCCCGCTCGATCAGGTACTGCGCGGCTCGTCGATCAAAACCGTAACGACGGCCAATACGCCTTACTCCGGGGCGAAGGTCGGCGACAAGTACATCGAATTTCTCTTCCAGAACAACAACACCCCTCAGTATTTACCCGTACAAGACCTCGTGGATGTCTACACGGGCGACGACCAGTATATCCAAGTGACGGAGTCGAACGTAATCAAGCTCAACTACTCCGTGCTGGCGTTGAAACTGGCGGCCGACTTGAGGAAGTCATACGACAACTTTTACGATGAGAAGGGTGCCGGAGAGGCCGCCGCACAAGCTGCGATCGACGAGTTCAAGGCGAGCACGTTCGTCATTCAGTGTACCATCCCCGGAATGAACTGACGCTATGGCAGCTACTGAAAAGATAACCGGGCGGGTTCAATTCCCGATGTTTACGGCGGCCGCACTGGCCGCCGCAAATCCGGTGCTTCTCAAAGGCGAAGTCGTGTACGAATCCGACACACACAAGCGGAAAATCGGCGATGGTGTTACCGCATGGAAATCTCTCCCCTACGAGTCGGATGGTGCGATGTCAGGCAATATTCCCGCTTCGCAGATCACTACGGACACAACACACCGTTTCGTGACCGACAGCGAGAAAACAGCGTGGGGCGATAAGGCCGCCAAAGACCTGTCGAACGTAACCCTGACAAAGGCGCTCTCATCCAACGGTTACTACAAAGCCCCGGACGGGCTGATGTTTCAATGGGGAATATCCCCCGGCGGGGCGTATCAGTACTATTTCAGTCCTGCATTCATCGCAAAGCCGTTCGGATGCTTTCTGACGGCTTATTTCGGCAACGGCAACGTCATCACAGCCGCGTCGTATGTGGAACTGACCGCCCAATATTTACGCTACCAATCGCGCTGGGCGAACCTCACCGACAAGAACGGAGGTCTCGCATCCTCTACCGAAACCGTCCATTGGCTGGTGATCGGCCGCTGGAAATAAAATACAAAAAGCTATGAAATACTGGAAACAAGGATTTTATGACGAACCCATCGACGGGGCTGTAGAGATCACCGACGAACGGTGGCTGGAACTGATCGACGGGCAGGCCGCAGGTAAGCTGATTACCGAGGATGAGCAAGGCCGCCCTGTTTTGACGGAATATGTCGATAGCGTCCCGATGCCGACTTACGAACAGCGGGTGCAGCAGATCATCCGAGAGCGGTATTCGGTCGCCGACGAGCTGGCGATACTCCGCCAGCGGGATACCAAGCCGGACGAGTTCGCGGCATATTTCGAATACGCCGAGCAATGCAAAGCGCAGGCGAAAACACAGACGCAGTTATGAAAGGCAGAATACAGCATCCAATGTACACAGCGGCCGCGCTGACCGAGGAGAATCCCGTACTACTCGCCGGAGAGGTTGTCTATGAATCCGACACAGGCCGTCATAAGCTCGGGGACGGCGTAAAGGGTTGGAACGCCCTCCCGTATGCCGGGGGGGGGGAATTTCGAGGGCAATATCCCGGCCGAACAGGTAACACAAGACGCTACGCATCGGTTCGCCACCGACGACGAGAAAAAGACGTGGAACGATAAGGCCGCCAAAGATTTGTCGAACGTTTCGCTGGGGAAACTGTTTTCCAACAACGGTTACTACAAAGCACCGGACGGGCTACTGCTGCAATGGGGCTATAACACCGGGGGCGACTCAACGGGAACCATAACCATTTATTTCCCGACGACCTTTTATGCAGTACCGTACAGTGTCGTTACCACGGTAGCCTTCGGTGCGAAAACGGGCGTTGCATCGGCTTCGGTGAACAGCAAAACCGCATCGTATTTTATTGCCCGGAAAAGTTATGCGCAGAACGCAGGAGCAAATCCTGCGGGAGAACCCCTGTACTGGATTGCCATAGGCCGCTGGAAATAAAGATAACAGATTCATTGATTGTGTAAATACTTAAACCGCACTCGTCATTTTTTTGAAATTTCTGGACTATGATAGACCATATTTTCGCGGCGATACGTCCGCAGCTCATCATCCTCACGATCGTTTACCTGCTCGTACTGTTTGTGATCTTCCTCGATCTGTGGGCGGGTATTCGGAAAGCCCGCAAACGCGGGGAACTGCGATCATCGCTCGGCTACCGCAAGACCGTCGAGAAAATCGCCAAGTATTTCAACCTGATTTTCGTGGTGACGGCAATCGACGCGGTGCAGATGCTCACCGTGTGGCAGATCAACGAGCAGACCGGGAGTCGCCTGCCGCTGATTCCGATTCTGACGGTATTGGGTGCCATGTTCATCGGCTTCATCGAGCTGAAGAGCGTCTATGAGAAGTCCGAGGATAAGGAGAAGGCCAAAATCGCAGATGCGGCGGCAGTTCTCGGATCGGCGTTGAAGAACCGGGAGACGCAGAGCATCGTGGCCGCGGTGCTGGAGTACATGGAGAGAGGGGGTCGGCAGTCCGGCAGCCCCCGCGTTCCGGCCAGAGGCGGGCAAGACCCCGGCCCTGAATTCATGCCGAACCCGGATATTTACGACGAAGAGTAAAAACCACTCTAATACCATATTAGCATGAACGCAGAATGCAAAATTGTAAAAGCGGAAACTAAAGACGGTTTCGTAGCTACTTACCACCTGATGCAGAACGGCCGAAAGATTGGCGTGGAGATCAATATTTCCTCTCCTATCCTGTCGGCACAAGTGGAACGAGGAAATGGAAGGCGTATATGTTTGATTCGTGAAGAGGGGCACGCGAATCCGCGCCATGTGCCTTTTTAAAAATCAGTGCATATGACACCGAAAGAATTTAAGAAAACCTACTGGCCGGACATCGCGGCCTCGTGCGAGGAAACCGGGCTGAACCCGCTCTTCGTGGCCGCGCAGGCCGCGCTCGAAACCGGCTGGGGAAAGTCCGCAATCGGAAACAACCTGTTCGGCATAACAGCCTCGAAGAAGTGGCGCGGGGAGGTGAAATACGTGCGGACGTTCGAGTACTTCGACGACGACAGGCAGGGACACCGATTCCCCAAAGTACACTCCATTACGCGGATGCCGGACGGGCGCTACAAATATGTCGTAGACCGGGCTTTCCGCGATTATCCCTCTGTCCGGGACTGCCTGACCGACCACTCCCGAATTTTGCTGACCGAACGCTATGCCCCCGCGATGCCGTACAAGGATGACGTGTACCAGTTCGCCTACCGGGTTGCGGCCTGCGGCTACTGCACGGCCAAGCCGGCGGATTATGCGGGGCTGATTCTCAAGATATCCAAAACGCTCGAAAAGGCATGAAAAAGTACCTATTCCTCGCGCTGCTGATCATGGGCGGTCTGCTGTGGTTGCAGACCGCACGGCTCCGCTCGGAGAAACGCGAGCGCCGTCGCTTGGAATCGAACCAGACCGCGCTGATGTCCGATGTCGAAATCTATCGGACAAAGGCAGGCAAGGCCGCCGCTTCGAACATGGTGCTGAATCTCCGCGTCTCGGAGCTGGAGCGGCTCCGGGCGGCAGATGCCGAGAGTATCCGCGACCTCGGCATCAAGCTCCGCCGGGTGGAATCGACGGCCAAGACCGCGACGGCGACCGTCGTAGAGCTACGGGCGAAACTCCGGGACACGGCCGTCGTCCGCGAGACCCCGGCCGGGGCGGTCATTATCGACTCGATGCGGGCATTTCGCTGGCGCGATCCGTGGGTGACGGTCGAGGGGTTGATTGAGCGCGACTCGGTCGCATGCCGCATCGAAAGCACCGACACGCTCCGGCAGGTCGTACACCGGGTACCGCGGCGCTTCCTGTTCATCCGCTGGGGAACCAAAGCAATACGGCAGGAGGTCATGTCGTCGAACCCGCACACACGGATCGTTTACACCGATTATATCGAACTTAAAAAACGAAACCGATGAAGAAATTTCTGAAAACAACATGGGCGGTACTACTCTACCTGTGGCAGCTCCCGCAGAACCTGATCGGCCTCGCGTACTTGGCATTCTGTTTCGACCGCGTGAAAATCAAAATATATAGCACAGGGCATACATTGAGTTAGATATGTCTTTTAATTTCATGCATTAACTTAATAAATATCCGATCTTGATCTGTTTTACTCATATCTTCAAGCACATTTTCAGGCGAATTTATGGCCTGAAATTGTGAAATATCAGAATCCGTAAACATACATGGTGCAACAAGCAATGGCATTATTGTCGTACCTTGCTTTTCTGCTTTTTCTAGTAATTGAGGAATTTCTTTTCTCATTACAAATTCCGATGCAAGAAAGTCTGTAGATACAAGAAGAATAGCTAAAGTTGCGCTATTTAAATTTTGTTCTATCTCTTTTACCCAAACGCGACCAGCCTTAATTTTTGTGTCATCCCAATAGTCTACGTCAATGTTTAAATTAGATAATACCTTTAGATGCGTTTTCAAACGCTCAAGCCATATCTTATCAACGTGGCAATAACTAATAAATATTTTCACAGGTTTCTTTGTGGTATTATTAATTTCTATGAGGCGAGGTTTGATTAACGGAGTTATATGTTGTGTAAGAATATCTCTATCCGATTGTAGATGATAATCGTGGGGATATACATTTTTTAGTTCTGGCAAGTTTTGCAGTATGGAATTGACTGATTTGTTTGATAAAAGTTTATTGCCTCCAATCCAAAGAAACTGTAAGGAAGTTAGTCTCTCAATCCAATTTACATTAGAGATATAATTATTTGTTAAATTAAGCTTTGTAAGGCTATTAGGTAATAATTCTAAATTCGCATCTGTGATTTTATTGTTTGGTGCAATGAAAATTTTTAATTTTGATAAATTTGCTATTTGCTTGGGTAAGGTTTTGATTGCATTATTAGAAATGATAAGAGTTCGTAAATTCGGTAGTTTGAAAATAGCAGCATGAAGTTGTGTTAATTTATTATATGATAAATCTAAAGTTCTTAAATTTTTTAAAGCTGTAATTTTGGAACTGATCTTCGTAATTTTATTGTTGGATAAATTTAATTTCCGAAGATTGCCATGTAAAAACACATTTTCCGGAATTTCATGCAAATTCGAGTTGGCTAATTTTATTGATGTGATTTTTTTTGTCATATTAATGTTTTTTTGTTATTTTTGTCATTGCTCGGACTATGGTGGGTAGCGAGGATAAATAATGATATGTGAGATTTTTCTGAAAACTTATAAATAAAAAGGGTTCTAAGAATCTTCATTTCAGCTTAGGCATCCACACAGAATTACATTAATGTAAGTATTTTTAAAGGAGAGAGTTCTTGACATATGTAATCAAGAACTCTCATTTTTTTGCAAAGTACTAATTGTCGCATTAGAATGGCAGGTGTTATAGGATATTTCAATTAAATTTTTCTTATAAAAGTAAGAAATATTTGTATTTTACACCAAAAATAAATAATTAATTATTTTCCTATTAGCAACATCCACTTTTTTCTGATTGCGATTGATATAGATATTTGTCACCCGGTTACCGGATGAATGCCCCAAAGCGAGGGAAATCGTTTCATCAGGTACATCAAGTTCTGCGGCCATCGTCGCCCAAGTATGACGCGCCCAGTAGGTAGAGAGCTTTGGAAACAGTAGAGTGCGGTTCTTCTTGCCCCCGCGCCCCTTGCGCTCCACAGTACCGATGTTGTGTAGATTGTTATTCATACGATGTACGAAATCTTTGTAGTTCTTGTACGTGTCGAGAACATCGAGCAGATATTTTGTCCCTCTATATTTATTGATGATAGCCAACGCTTCGGGTTCTACCTTGACAGAAAGCAGCCGTCCTGTCTTCGATCTCCGGTACTCTATCCGGCCATTATGGATACCGGTCAGGTTGAACAGGTCGATAGTGTTTATCCCGACCAAGTAGAAGATCAATAAAAATAGATCCCGATACTTTTCTTGATGCGGCTCACAAGGGTAATCCCGCAGCGTACGGAGTTCTTCGACCGTAAGCGACCTCTTGGCCGTTTCCTCATGCTTGATCTTAAATCGGCGAAAAGGATAGAGTGTAGTCAATTCTTCGTCGATCGCCGCATTTACTACGGCCCGAATATTTCGGAAATGAATTGCTATACCATTGGTCTTGAGTTGGCGAACCCCCTCGATGGCTTTTCCTTTGCTGTCGAGATGTTGGGTTTTCAGGTAGCGTTCAAACCGATTGAGCCAATCGAGTGTGATATCCTCAAAATTCCAATCATCGGTTCGACCTGATGCTTCGGCAAATCGGTTGATCTTGGATAAAGTATGACGATATGTATTCGCCGTGTTTTCCCGATCTTTCCGATCAATGAATTGCACAAAGAATCTGTTGAATGTCATTGCATCTGGGTCTTTGTATTCATTGCCGTCGAGAATAGCCTGTACACGGGCACGGATTTCCGAGGTTTTGAGTCGCAGACCGACCGAAAGCTGCACGGTCAGTAATGCCTCTTCCACATGGGTACGGCCAGCACGCAGAATCCGATTCATCTTATCGCGCTGGGGAGCTTTGACAATTTCGTATCCGTCCCACCATTCCGACGGAATAGATAGCCCGGTTTTAATGTTGAAATTACGACTGCCGGGAAGATTTACCCGATAGTAGAGTTGGTTTTTGCCTGATGCGCTCTTATAGCGCATGTCATAATAAATACTAACGGTAGCCATGGTGTAAAATAGGTTTAAATTTTTCACGCATTTTTGCACTTCCCCGCACCAAAATGTCATCTAAACGCATCATTTTGTCGCGTTATTTGGGGAAACTACGGTAGTATGAACGGGTATATACAAACAAAAGGTCTAAAAAGAGTTTCATAATAAACTCGTTTTAAACCTTTTACATTTCGTAGCGGGTCCGAGACTTGAACTCGGGACCTCATGATTATGAATCATGCGCTCTAACCAGCTGAGCTAACCCGCCATTGCATTAAAGCGAGTGCAAAGGTAATAGAATTTTTCATTCGTGCAAAATCTTTCGGCAAAAAATCACCGGAAAATTCGCAGTCCGGGGCTTTGGCACCGATTTTGCCCCGCCTGTGGGCAAACAGAACGACATGTCGCTGACAGATACATCACGCAACGAAATTACCAATTCCCTGAGCATACTCAAGGTAATCGCCGGCGTAGTCCTGCTCGTCGCGGTCTCGTGGGAAATCATCGGCGGAGACCATACCCGCTTTTCGCATACCTACCTGACCGTGCAGCTGGCGGTCTGCATCCTTTTCCTGTGCGATTTCTTCGTACGCTGGGCGGCAGCCGGGCATAAAGGGCGCTTCTTCGGGCGGAACATCCTGTTCTTCCTGATCTCGATCCCCTACCTGAACATCCTCGACTGGAGCGGCGCAGACCTACCCCGCTACTGGGCCATGCTGATCGGGGTGATGCCGCTCATGCGGGCGTTCCTGGCGCTCTACGTGGTCGTGCGATGGCTCGTGGACAACAAGATCCGCCAGCTATTCACGGCCTACATCTTCACGGTCGTGGTCTTCACCTACATCTCGGCACTCGTCTTCTACGACTACGAAATACTCGTCAACGACAAGCTCCACGGCTTCGGGAACGCCCTGTGGTGGGCCTGGATGAACGTCACGACCGTCGGTGCCGAAATATTCGCCGTCACAGCCATCGGGAAGGTCATCACCATCCTGCTGCCCACGCTGGGGATGATGATGTTCCCGATCTTCACCACTTATATATTACAGGAATACACGCACAAAAAGGAATCCGACCAATAAGACCGCCCGGCCCGGGCGGCGGATGCCCCTATCCTGCGGGAACCGCTCCCAACGAATGCATAAAAGGCTGTCTGCGCCGTGCAGACAGCCTTTTACACCTGTTTGCGGAACTATTTTTTCTGCTCCTTGAGCAGGTCGCGGATCTCCGCCAGCAGCAACTCCTCCTTCGTGGGTGCGGGTTCGGGCGCAGGCGCCGGAGCGGCGGCCTCCTCCTTTTTCCGCATCAGCCGGTTCATCAGCTTGACCATCAGGAAGACGCAGAATGCCAGGATCGTAAAGTCGATGCACTGCTGGATGAAGGCGCCGTAATTCCAGTAAACGGGTTCGGCAGCCGCCTTCACGGCAGCTTCGCCGCCGCCCGTCACGACGTCGCCGACGGCATGCACGGCACTCGAAGTCATGTCCCGGAACTTCGAAATGTCGAGCCGCAGCTGCGAGAAATCGGTATTGCCGATCAGCGCCCCGATCGGCGGCATCAGGATGTCGTTCACCAGCGACGACACGATCTTGCCGAACGCGCCGCCGATGATTACACCGACGGCCATGTCCATCACGTTCCCCTTGAGGGCGAACTCCTTGAATTCTTTTAGAAATGCCATAAGTCTGAGGTTTAATTATTTGATGGTGCAAATATACTATTTTTCCGGAAAATCGCACGAAGCAAGGGCAGCCGGCTGTATACCGGCTGCCCTTTTTCCGGACGAATGTGCCGGACGGGATTACCCGATCTCGACCAGTACAGCGTCAGTAGCCACGTTCTCGCCGGGCTGTACCAGCACCTGCTTTACCGTGCCGGCGTAATCGGTCGTCACGGAATTCTCCATTTTCATGGCCTCCAGGACTGCGATCTCGTCGCCGGCCTTGACCGTATCGCCCACTTTGACCTTGAGTTCGATGATACGGCCGGGCAGCGGCGCCGTCACGGCATTGCCCGTGATGACGATCTTCTTCACCTCCTCGGCTTTCTTCTCCTCGGCCTTGGGCTCGGCGGGTTTGGCCGCGGCGTAGGCCTTGACCTTCATGTCCGTGAGGAAAGTCTTGGCTACCATCGGGAACAACTCGAGCAGCAGCACCTCCTTCTCGTTGGCGGCGAGCTTCACGCCTCCGGCCTCGGGAAGTTCGGGGTTGGGCTGCATCTGGTATTTCGACGTATCGTAGGGGGTTTCCTCACGCACGCCGCAGATCTTAAAGCGGAATTCGGGGTCGATTTTCACGGGCGTGTGTCCGTACTCGCCCTTGACCAGGCCGACGAACTGCGAGCTCTTGTTGGTGTACATCGGACGCCCGGCCTTCTCGTCGAGGGCGCAGTTGACGGCCTGCGCACCGACGATCTGCGAGGTCGGGGTCACCAGCGGCGGCAGGCCTGCGGCCAGGCGTACCGAGGGGATCAGCTCCATGGCGCGCGGCAGGATGTCCTCGGCCTTGAGCTGCTTGAGCTGGGCGACCATGTTCGAGTACATGCCGCCGGGTATCTCGGCCTTTTGCACCAGTTCGTTGGGAGCCGGGAAACCGAAATAGGCCTCGATCTTGCGGCAGGCGTCGATCGTGCCGTCCTCATCGTCGGCCTTGGCGGCCGCGATGGCCTTGTCGAACAGAGCGTCGATCTCGGCGGGCAGCTTGTCAGTCAGCGGGTTGAATGCCTTGGGTTCGGGTTTGTCCGCGCCGAACACCGACTGGTTGAGCTCCTTGCGGATCTCGCGCAGCTGGGTGTTGATCTTGGCCACGGCCTCCATGTTCACGCCGGTGTCGACACCCAGTTTGCCGCAGAACACGTGGATCAGCTCGATGGCCGGGGCACCCGTGCCTTCAGCGAAATACCAGCAGTTGGTATCGACGATGTCGACGCCGGCCACGATGGCCGCGAGCACCGAAGCCAGGCCGTAGCCGGGGGTACAGTGGGTATGGAAATCGACCGGAATCGAGATGTTCTTCTTGAACAGCTTGACCAGCGTGGCGACACGGCGCGGCGGGATCAGGCCCGACATGTCCTTGATGGTAATCATGTCGGCGCCCAGTGCGGCCATCTGTTTGGCCTTGTCGAGGAAATAGGCATCCGTGAAGACGGGCTGCGGCTGTTTCCTGCCCATCAGGCGCTGCATGAAGGAGGGTTCGGGATATTTCGGGTCGACCGTATAACATACGGCGCAGTCGGCGATGCCGCCGTACTGCTTGACGTATTTGATCGTCGATTTCACGTTGTCCACGTCGTTCAGGGCATCGAAGATACGCATGATGCCCAGCCCGCTTTCGATCGCGTTGCGGCAGAAGCCGTCGATCACGTCGTCGGGGTAAGGCGCGTAGCCGAACAGGTTACGGCCGCGCGAAAGCGCCGTGAGCTTCGACACCTTGCCCACAGCCTTGTAGATCGTCTCCAGGCGCGTCCACGGGTTCTCGTTGAGATAACGCATCACCGAGTCGGGTACGGCACCGCCCCAGACCTCCATCGCATAGAAATTTGCATCCTTGTAGAAGGGCAGGCAACGGTCTACCTGTGCCTGCGACATGCGCGTCGCGAACGAGGACTGCTGTCCGTCGCGCAACGTAAGGTCTCTGATTTTGAGATTTCTCGCCATTGTGATATTTTTGATTAAGGGTTCTTGTTGCCGCTTTTACTGTTATTCCAATAACAAAGATAATAAACAATTTGAAATTCCAACCATTTTACAGGGATTTTTCACAAAAAACACCGGAAACGGTTACTTTTCGTAAAAGCGCCCCGCCCGGAAGCGCCCGGCGGGCTATGCCTGAATATCCTGCTCGGGGACGAACAACTGCTTGTACGACGTCCCGTCGAGGTACTTCTTCTTGAAGATATCGACGCAGAAGACGAACATCTCCAGCATCAGCGGCCCGAAAATCACGCCCATGAACCCGAAGAGCGACAGCCCGATGAAAACGCCGAAGATCGTCACCAGCGGATGCGTATCGGCCATCTTCTTCTGCATGATGAACCGCACGACGTTGTCCACGTGCGTCACGACCAGCCCGCCGTAGAGGAGCAGCCCGATGGCCGGCCCCCAGTCGCCCGTCAGCGCCATGTAACCCGCAAGCGGCAGCCATATGAGCGCCGTCCCGAAGATGGGGATGATCGTTGCGAAACAGGTCAGCACGCCCCAGAACAGCGGGCTCGGGGCGTTGAAGACCAGGTAGCCCACGAACGCCACGACGCCCTGCACGACGGCCAGCAGGGGGATGCCGATGGCGTTCGAACGAACGATCATGTGCACCTCGCGCATGACGCTGCTGCCCACGTCCCGGTTGAAAGGCAGTATCTCGCGGCAGTAGCCTTCCATGCGCAGGCCGCCGATGAGCATGAAATAGAGCACGAACAGCAGCACGATGATGTTGATGCCGAAATCCATGATGCTGCCCAGCACCCACTGCCCCAGCCGGGGGATCACGCCCACGAGCGACGTGATGTTCTTCTCCTGCCAGAGGTTGTATCCCGTCTTGTCGTGGATCAGCGCAGCGATGTGCTTGAGCGGCTCGACGACCGACTCGGGCGCGAGGGCGATGTCCTGCACCTGGTTGACGACCATCCAGACGATCAGGCTGATCGGCACCAGGAAACACAGCACCGCCTCGCCCAGCAGCAGCGACGCGGCCAGGCTGCGCCGCCATTTGCGGCAGGCCGTGAGGTAATGCATCTGCCGCCGGAGCAGCACGTAGATCGTCATGGCACCCAGCACCCCGCCCAAAAACGGGGTCAGCTCGATGAAGATCGTGACCCCCAGTCCGAGGATCAACACGAAAAGCGAATAACGCCAGTATAGTTCCTTGAAAGCCTGCATGCGAGTCAGCTGCACAAGGAACGTGCCGCACGTGCAAGGCAGTGCCCGTCAACAGGTTGAAAAATATTTGAACAAAATTTGCGGTGTTCTGTTGCGGCTGTGAAATATTTGGTTTAAATTTGTATAAGCAAATTATGGACGGCTTTATGGAAATAACGGTTTCCACCGGCACCCTGCATCACCGATACGGTGCGGGAGAAGGTATGCAAACCGGACATCGGCTATCGCCGGGCACGGCCTGCGATACGCAACAACGAGGGGTATCTCACACGCGGAGTATCCCTCGCAACTTTATACAAACCCCGGCATACCATGGATCTCAGAGCCTTCCCGAAAGGCTGCCGGGGGTTAAAATCCTGTGAAACTTCCGCCACCCCACCGGCGGGAGCGGAAAAATCCCCGATCTTAGTGCCGCGAACCACGACACCACGCTATGAAGAAACCGAAATATCCATTACACTCTTTTATTTACTAATCCATTAAAAAGTATGAGAAAACATTTACAACATTTCCTCATGACGGCCGCCCTGATCCTGTTCGGAGTGTCCGCCGCTGTCGCGCAATCGGCAGTTACGGGTAAAATCGTAGATGAGACCGGCGCACCGCTGATCGGTGCCTCTGTGACCGTACCCGGCACATCGCAGGGTGTCAGCACCGACGTTGACGGCAACTTCACGCTGAAGACCGATGCCAAGGAGATCGAGATCAGCTACGTGGGCTACGTCCCGACCAAAAAACCCGTCACGGGCCCGAACGCACGCCTGGGCATCATCCAGATGGAGCCCGACGCCGTGGCATTGCAGGATGTCATCGTCATGCAGTCGGTGGCCGTGCAGCGCAAAACCCCGGTAGCCGTATCGACGGTCAACGCCGAGGAGATCAGCTACAAACTCGGCGGGCAGGAGTTCCCCGAAATCCTGAAATCGACCCCGGGCGTCTACGTGACCAAGGACGGCGGCGGCTTCGGCGACTCGAAGATCAACATGCGCGGTTTCCAGGCGGCCAACGTGGCCGTAATGGTCAACGGCGTCCCCGTGAACGACATGGAGTGGGGGGGGGTATACTGGTCGAACTGGGCCGGCCTCTCGGACGTGACGCGCAGCATGCAGACCCAGCGCGGCCTGGGCGCCTCGAAAATCTCGTCGCCCTCGGTCGGCGGTTCGGTCAACATCGTGACCAACGGCATCGAGGCCAAGCAGGGCGGCACGTTCTCGTTCGGCGTAGGTAACGACGGCCTTTACAGCCTTTCGTTCAGCCTCTCGACGGGCCTCACGAAGAGCGGCTGGGCACTGTCGGTACTCGGCGCGAAGCGCTGGGGCGACGGTTACATCCAGGGAACCAACTTCGAAGGCTACAACTGGTTCGTCAACATCTCGAAGCGCATCAACGACCGCCACCAGTTGTCGCTGACCGCCTTCGGCGCCCCGCAGAAGCACGCGCAGCGCCATGCCCTCGACGACGGACTGAAGATCGAGGAGTGGCAGAAGGCCAAGAACTTCATGGGCGAAAAGGACATGTACCGCTACAACGCCGAGTACGGTTTCGACAAGAACGGCAGGCAGCGCTACTCGCACTTCAACGAATACCACAAGCCCCAGATCTCGCTGAACCACCAGTGGCAGATCGACTACAAGTCGTCGCTCTCGACGGCGCTCTACATGTCGATCGGACGCGGCAGCGGCTACTCGGGCCAGGGCCGCACCTCGGCAGACCGCAACATGTGGAAGGGTACCAACTACGGCGTGCTGAACACCACCTTCCGTAACCCCGACGGCACGTTCGCCTACGACAAGATCCAGGAGATGAACGCCGCCAGTCCCGACGGTTCGCGCATGATCATGTCGAAGAGCAACAACAACCACATGTGGTACGGGCTGCTCTCGACCTATACCAACCAAATCTCCAAGTCGCTCGAACTGTCGGCCGGTATCGACGTGCGCTACTACATCGGCGAGCACAACAACGAGATCATCGACCTCTACGACGGTAAGTACTACATCGACGACGACAGCCGCAAGAACGTCAAGGCCGAGCAGAACGCCGCCGCAGCCGATCCCAACTGGAAATACCAGAAATTACAGGTCGGCGACAAGGTTTACCGCGACTACGACGGCCACGTACACCAGGAAGGCGTATTCGCCCAGCTGGAGTGGACGAGGAAAAACCTCAACGCCTTCGTATCGGGTTCGGTCTCCAACACCGGCTACTGGCGCTACGACCGCTTCTACTACGACGCCGCACACGCCGAGTCCGAGCACGTGAACTTCATCGGTTACACGGTCAAGGGCGGTGCCAACTACAACATCAACGAGAAACACAACGTATTCGCCAACCTGGGCTACATCAGCCGCGCCCCGTTCTTCTCGGGCGGCGCCTTCCTGCAGAGCACCACGAGCAACGTCAAGAACCCCGACCCGCTGAACGAAAAGGTCTTCTCGGCCGAGGTAGGCTACGGATTCCGCTCGGGCATCCTTTCGGTCAACCTGAACGGTTACTACACGCTCTGGATGGACAAGTCGGTCGTACGTTCCAGCTCGATGGCCAACGGCGACTACGCCCGCGTGAACCTCTCGGGGGTGGACGCACGCCACATGGGCCTCGAACTGGACTTCGTACTGCGCCCCAACCGCTGGCTGGACGTGACCGGTATGCTTTCGCTGGGCGACTGGCAGTGGGACAGCGACTCGAAGGGCTACATCTACGACACGCAGGGGCAGCCCCTGACCAAGGCTTTGGACGGCACGGTCGCCTCGGGCATCATGGCTGAAGACCACGCATGGCTGAACCTGAAGCAGAAAGGCATCAAGGTCGGCGGTTCGGCACAGACCACCGGAGCCCTCGGCGTCACGGTACGCCCGATGAAGGGCCTGCGCGTCAGCGCCGACTGGAACGCCTACGGCAACAACTACGCCGACTTCTACATCGGTTCGAACACCAGCCTTAACGGCAACTCGACCGTCGACGTGAAAGACCCGTGGAAAATTCCGTGGGGACACCAGCTCGACCTCTCGGCCAGCTACGCCTTCAAGATCGGCAACGTACGCGCCACGATCTACGGCAACGTGAACAACGTCTACGACTACAACTACATCATGGACGCGCAGTGCGCCGCAGCCGACGAAGGTATCTGGCAGAACGTATATGCCGTCATGTACTCGTTCGGTCGTACCTATACCGTAAGACTGAAAATTAACTTCTAATTACAGCGAACCATATGAACAAGCATATTGTAAAATACCTTCTGGCCCTTGCGACGATAGCATTCGTGGGGGGGGGTTGTAATGTCGACGATTACAACGAGGAGTATCTGGACGGGTTCAACCCCGACAAGGAGATCACCGACGTCCAGGTGCTGAAATACACGATGACCGACGCCGACTACGCCAGCGTTGCGTCGAACGCCGCCAACAAGGCGATCGCCGAAGCCGCAGGGCCCGATGCAGTGGCAGCCCTGGCCGCCGTAGGCACTGCAAAATGTTTCTCCGAAGCCGCTTCCGCCACGACGTACCTGCCCGCATTCCTGGCCGCAGGTTACGACAGCTACCTCTCGAACGGCTCGACAATCACCGTTACCTATAAGAATGCGACCGACCTCGCCGAAGAGGTTGTCAAACTCGCTGCGGCAGAGACCTACACCGTCTCGGGTGCCGATTACCAGTCGGTCTGGGGCGAGACTCCGGCTAACTATTTTACCCCCGAGAAACCGCTGGCCGGCTATGCCAACAAGATCCTGACGGGTGCTTATCCCGATGCGGAAGCAGGTGCGATCAAGGTCGTAGCCTATAACTACTCCGCTTCCGAACCCAATACGGGCGGCGGTGAAACTCCTGCTGCAACGAGTATCGACGAAACATTCGACGGAGGTCTCAATGCATGGCAGATCGTCAAAGGATCGAGCACCTCGACCTGGTCGCTGGATGACTACAACGGAGTGAAATCGGCGAAATGCTCTGCATTCAACACAACGGGCCCGCAGGATCTCTGGCTTATTTCCGAGAAAGTGAACCTTACGCTCGCCGACAACCCGCAACTTGCATTCGATGTAAAAATCTCCTACTGGACGCATGACGGTCTGAGCGTACTCGTATCCACCGATTACAATGGCGTCACCCCCGAGGAGGCGACCTGGATCGACCTGACGAACAATTTCACGTTCGACGGCTCGACCTCCGGCAAATGGTATACGGCAGGCATATGCGACATGAGCGCATATAAGGCCGAATCGGTCTACGTGGCATTCCGCTACCAGGGCAATGCGGCCGACAACAAGACCACGACCTATTATATCGACAATATTCAGTTGGGACAGGATGTAGTCACTGTCACGGACAACGACCTGTTCGAAGAGACGTTCGATGCCGACAACTTCGACAAATGGCAACTGGTAAAAGCCGCAGGCGAGGATAACAAACAGTGGGCAATAAAGAAATACTCTGAGAACCTCTATGCCCAGGTTTCGGCAAACGGGGCCGCCGGCGCTGTCGAATCATGGCTTGTAAGCAAAGATCCGATCACCGTTCCGGCGTTCGATGACGGCATGACGACATTCGGTTTCGACATCAAGATCGGATTCTGGAACGCCAACTGTCTCTCGATACTTATCTCGGAAAACTATACGGGCGACGTGACCAAAGCCACCTGGACAGACATCACCGGGAATTTCACGATCCCCGAAGAGCCGGCAAGCGGCTATGGCAACGACTTCGAACCGTCCGGTCGCTTCTCGCTGTATAAATATGCGGGCAAAACGCTCCATTTTGCATTCAAATATGTGGGTGACGGTGCCAACCAGAAAACAACCACCTACCAGCTCGACAACATCAAGGTTTCGAGCATGAAGCGCGGCGTGGCGGTTTCAGCTGCCGCAGCCCTCGGCCAAACTCGGGCGGTAACACAGGAACGGTATGCGGTCTACACCTTCAACGGCACGTCGTGGGCGACAGCCGAAGCTACGACGATCGTCAATCCCGAGGACTACGCACAGATGGGCGCCACCAACCCCAACTTCAGCTCGTCGTTCTCGCAGGACACCTATCTGCCCCTCTACCTGAAATACAAATTCCCGTATGCGATGCCCGAGGACGTCATGGATGTGGCTTACCATTTCTATGCTTCGGGATCGACCGTGCTCCAGGCCGACCGCTACACGTTCGACGGCTCGAACTGGATCAAGAACCTTACCTACGAGACGCTCGACGGCCCGTTCAAGAAGGTCAGCGGCAAGTGGAATTTCGACCCCAGCATGACGCTCGTCGTAGCTCCCGACCGCAGTGCATACAGCAAGAGCTTCTACCAGGCTTGTGTGGACTGGGTGCTCCAGAACAAGGACGCCGCCTATACGACGGACAACCGCAGCGGCAGCCGCCTCACGGATGCGGAGTATTACAGCGGATGCTCGGCAAGCTACACCAACCTGAACTGGCGTATCAACACGCTCCCGAAATACTATTGGAGCGAAGCCGGCGAAGACGTATCGGCCTACGACAACTGGGGGTCGGACGACAAGGAAGCCATGCGCGCGTCGTTCCAGGCGTTCTACGACGAAGTCGAAAAGCGTTTCGGCGAGGTAATGTCGGCCGCCCTGGGTACGCTCTACCCCGATGTCAAGATGATCTCCGGCATCGACGTGATCTACACCGTACAGATGATGCTCTACACGCAGCACATCGGTTCGGGCACGGGCAAGGTGACGCACGCCTTCGAGTTCAAGCTCGTCGACACCGGCAAGTTCGAATACGTACGCATGTACGCACTCTCGCCGGAGTATGAACTGATGAAGGACGCCAACTTCGAATAACGGAATCCGATCCAAAGCAAAGGGCCGCTCGCAATGGGCGGCCCCTTTTATTTTTCAATCATCGGACGGATCGGATCACGGGACAGGGAAAACCGCTGCCAAAGGGGAAGCCGGCGATTCGTGCGGGCGGAGCGAACGGCCTCGGATACGGCCATACGGACGGAGTACCCGGGTATGGTCTCGGGCTGCTACCCTACTATTTCGGGCAGCAGGCTGCGGCGCAGCAGGTCGCAGGTTGCGGCCGGCGCCGAATGATCGAACAGCTGCCCGCGGATACCCAGCGCCGCTGCGGCGGCGATATTGGCCGGGCGGTCGTCGATAAAGAGCGTCTGCGCAGGATCGAGTCCGTAGCGGCCGAGTAGTCGCCGGTAGATTTCCGGCTCGGGTTTCACCACGCCCTCCTCGCAGGAGACCACCTCGCCGTCGAAAAGCCCGTAGACGGGGAACCGGCGCAGGAAGTCGATGAACTCGCGCGACATGTTCGAAAGCACGAACAACTTGTAGCCGGCGGCCTTCAGGTCGCGGACAAGCTGTTCGGTAGGCTTCACGGGTTCCTGCATGTCGATCGACAGGCGCAGGTACTCCTCGCATTTCGCACGCGGGCAGGCGTTGACCCTGGAAAGGATGCCGGTCACCTCGTCGAGCGTCAGTACGCCCCGGTCGTAATCCTCCCAAAAAGCCGGCATGGGCTCCGAACGGATGAAACTGAAAAAGTCGTGGAATTCTTGCGTACACTTACTTCTGTCGCGGGCAAAAAGTACTCCGCCCAGGTCGAAAACGATATTTTCCATGGGGCAAAGATAGCCATTTTTTCGTTTGGTTCATGATTTGCAGGCTGGCGCATAACAAAAACTCCGATTATGAACTATGGCATAAGCATCCTCTTCCGCGCCATTCCCCTTGCGATGGCAGCCTTCTGTTTCGCCTACGGCGCCTACGTTTTCGCCGCCGGCGACGACCCCTCGCGGCTCACGGCAGGCCCCGTGCTCTTTTTCCTGGGCTCGATCTGCATCGCGCTCTATTGCACCGCCGCCACCATCATCCGCCAGATCATCGGCACCTATACCGCCGCCGCGAAATACCTTTTCCCGGCCATCGGCTATGCGGTCGCCGCCATGACGGTCATCTGCGGGCTTTTCATCATCCAGTCGCACATGACCGGGGCGTTCGTCACGGGGCATGTAATCTGCGGGCTGGGGTTCATCACGGCGTGCGTCTCGACGGCGGCCACCTCCTCGACGCGGTTCAGCCTGATCCCCAAGAACTCGGGCGACAGCACCTTCTCGGTCAACCCCGCAGGCTTCACCCGCGGGCAAAGTTCGCTGCTGATCTTCATCGTGTCGGCCATAGCCGCCGGGGCATGGGTGTGGTGCATCCTGCTCTTCGCGCTGGGAACGCTCCCGGCGCATATCGTGGCGGGAAGCGTCATGTTCGGCATCGCCTGTGTCTGCACGTCGCTCATCGCGCTGGTAGCCAGTATCGCACGCCAGGCACGAGGCAGCTATACAATGGAAGAACGCCGCCGGTGGATGGGGCTGGTGCTCGCGATGGGCGGCCTGGCCTTCGCGCTGGGACTGATCCTCATCTTCACGCTCCGGGGCGAGGCGATCAGCTTCGTGGGCTTCGTGCTCATAGGGCTGGCACTGATCTGCTGGAGCATATCGAGCAAGGTCATCCTGCTGGCAAAAATCTGGCACGCCGATTTCCCGCTGGCCAACCGCATCCCGATCATCCCGGTGCTTACGGCCCTGGCCTGCCTGTTCCTCGCAGCATTCCTCTACGAGGCGGCGCTCTCCGAGCCCAAGTATTTCGTCCCCGCACGCGTGCTGGCGGGCTTCGGCGCCATCTGCTTCACGCTCTACTCCATCGTCTCGATCCTCGAAAGCGGTGCCAGCAAGAAGTAATTCGCACGGGCAAAAAGCAACGAGGCTCCAACCCCCGGCGCGGACTTGCCCATACCCTGCCTGCGCCGCGCCCCGGTTCCAACCCTCAGCCGTATTTCCGGCCTTTTCTGAGGCCGACATGAAGCCGCCTTCACAGGACGGCATCCAATAAAAAACCACCCTTTGCGGGGTGGTTTTTTATTTCACAGCGGCCGGCGCCGGAACATCGCCTTTCGCTGCGGGCCGAAGCCAGTACAACGCCTTCGCCGGGAGCCGGAGCCGGAGCCGGGACATCGCCTTTAGCCGGGAGCCGGAGACGAGGGCCGGGAGCCGGAGCCAGAGACGGGGCAACGCCCGGCCGCAGCCCTGCCTGTCCCGAATCCGGATTCGGACGGCACCCGCCCCTCCCGGCAGGCAAGGCATCAGAAAAGGTGGCAGGCCACCGTGAGCCCGGCCATTACGATGGAGACCATCGACATCAGCTTGATAAGGATGTTGAGCGACGGGCCCGAAGTGTCCTTGAACGGGTCGCCGACGGTGTCGCCCACCACGGTGGCCTTGTGGCACTCGGAGCCTTTGCCGCCGAAATGCCCCTCCTCGACCATCTTCTTGGCATTGTCCCACGCGCCGCCCGCATTGGCCATGAACACGGCCAGCACGAAACCCGAGCTGAGGCCGCCGACCAGCAGGCCCATCACGCCGGCCACGCCGAACACGAGACCGACGGCTACCGGCACGACGATGGCCAGCAGGCTGGGGAACATCATCTCGCGCTGTGCACCGCGGGTCGAAATCTCCACGCAGCGGGCATAGTCCGGCGTGCCTTCGCCCGTGAGGATGCCCTTGATCTCGCGGAACTGGCGGCGCACCTCGTTCACCATGCTCTGCGCAGCACGTCCCACGGCGTTCATCGTCAGGCCGCAGAACAGGAACGACATCATGGCGCCGATGAAGATGCCGATCAGCACCGTCGGGTTCATCAGCGAGACCTGGTAATACTCCATGAAATCGAGGATCGAGGCCTTCTCGACCAGCTGCGAGGTGCCGTTGGGCAGGTCGAGCATCGTTATGCCGTTATGCAGCAACCCGATGCGGATCTCCTCGATGTAGGATGCCAGCAGCGCCAGTGCGGTCAGCGCCGCGGATCCGATGGCGAAGCCCTTGCCCGTGGCAGCGGTCGTATTGCCCAGCGCGTCCAGCGCGTCGGTGCGCTTGCGCACCTCGGGGCCGAGGCCGCTCATTTCGGCATTGCCGCCCGCATTGTCTGCGATCGGGCCGTAGGCGTCCGTGGCGAGCGTGATGCCCAGCGTCGAGAGCATACCGACGGCGGCGATGCCGATGCCGTAGAGCCCCAGCGACATGTTCATCGGAGCCATCATATTCTCCATGTCGAAGCCGATGGCGCACAGATAGGCGAGGATAATCGCGGCACCGATCGTCAGGACGGGGATGGCCGTCGAGATCATGCCCGACCCGACCCCGGCGATGATGACCGTGGCCGGCCCGGTCTGGGCGCTTCCGGCGATCTTCTGCGTCGGTTTATAGGAGTGCGAAGTGTAATATTCGGTAGCCTGTCCGATGATGATACCGGCGACGAGCCCCGTGATGACCGAGCACGACAGCCCGAGCCAGTTCTGGATTCCCAGCAGGTAGAGGATACCGAACGTCGCGCCGGCAATCAGCAGCGAACTGAAATTGACACCCACGCCCAGCGAGCGGAGCAGCTCGCGCATCGAGGCGCCCTCACGGGTTCGCACGAGGAAGATGCCGATGATCGAGAGCACGATCCCCACGGCCGCGATCAGCATCGGCGCCAGCACGGCCTTGAGCTGCATCGCCATGCCGTCGGCCGTGGCGAACGCCGCCGCGCCCAGCGCCGCCGTGGCGAGCACCGAACCGCAATAGCTCTCATAGAGGTCGGCGCCCATGCCGGCCACGTCGCCCACGTTGTCGCCCACGTTGTCGGCGATGGTCGCGGGGTTGCGCGGGTCGTCCTCCGGAATCCCCGCCTCGACCTTACCCACCAGGTCGGCACCCACGTCGGCCGCCTTGGTATAGATACCGCCGCCGACGCGTGCGAAGAGCGCCTGCGTCGAGGCGCCCATGCCGAAGGTCAGCATCGTCGTGGTGATGACCACGAGTTTCTGCGGCCCCGACACCTCCACGAAGCGTTCGAGGATAATATACCAGAACGAGATGTCCAGCAGCCCGAGCCCCACGACCACGAGCCCCATCACGGCGCCGCTGCGGAAGGCGACCTTCAGGCCGCGGTCGAGCGACTGGCGTGCGGCGTTGGCCGTGCGTGCCGAGGCGTAGGTCGCGGTCTTCATGCCGAAATAACCGGCAAGCCCCGAGAAGAAACCGCCCGTCAGGAAGGCGAAGGGCACCCAGGGGTTCTGCACCCCGGCGCCGTAGGCCAGGTAAGCGAAGAACAACGCCAGGATGATGAATACGATCAGCACGACCTTGTACTGCTGGCGCAGGTAGGCCATGGCGCCCTTGCGCACGTGCTCGGCGATCTCGCGCATGCGCGGGGTACCTTCGTCCTCGCGCTTCATGCTGCGGTAAAATGCCCAGGCTACGGCCAGGGCAATGACAGCAGCGGCAGGGACGATCCAGAAAATCAAAGGAATGTTCATTTCGATAGAATTAAGGTTTTTAGAGTTTGTCGAATCGGTTATTAATACAAATATAATAATTTATCCCGATACTGTACTTTCCCGGACGGGCCGATATACAGCACAAAAAATCCCGGCACAGGCACTCCCCCCCCCTCCCGGACAGCGCGAGGCCGGCGAGCAGGGGCCCGCAGCGTCGGGCTTCCGTGTCATTCCCGAAGGAAATCCGTATCGTCCGCAAACGGGTGGCGCGTCCCGCGCCATGCGTGCAACGACACCCCGCAGCTTCGCCCCGCCCTGCGGCAACGAAAAACGGAAAGGAGCGAAGCCTTCGAAACGATTCGAATCTTCGCCCCTTCCCGTTTATGCGCCTGCGGCGTTCAGCGGATCACCGCACCGCTACGAGCCGAAGTTGTCGTAGAGGATATTCTCCGACGGCACTCCGAGGTCGTCCAGCATCTTGACCACCGACGCGATCATCATCGGGGGGCCGCACATGAGGTAGATGCAGTCCTCGGGTGCCTGGTGGTTCTTGAGGTAATTCTCATAGAGCACGTTATGCACGAAGCCCGGGGTGTATTTCACGCCTGCGGCATCCGCCTCGGGATCGGGACGGTCGAGCGCCAGGTTGAACTTGAAATTGGGGAACTCCTTTTCGATGGCATGGAACTCGTCCACATAGGGAGCCTCCTTCAGCGCACGGGCACCGTACCAGAACGACACGGGGCGCTTGGTCTTCTCGGTCTTGAACAGATGCATCAGGTGGCTGCGCATCGGGGCCATACCGGCACCGCCGCCGATGAAGATCAGCTCCTGCGTGTCGGGCAGGTTGTCCGGCAGGAAGAACTCGCCGTAGGGGCCCGAGATCGTCACCTTGTCGCCCGGCTTGCGGGAGAAGATGTACGACGAGCAGATACCCGGGTTCACCTTCATGAACCCGCCCGTAGCCTTGTCGAACGGCGGCGTGGCGATACGGATGTTGAGCATGATGATATTGCCCTCGGCCGGGTGGTTGGCCATCGAGTAGGCACGGAACGTAGCTTCGGGGTTGGTCGTGACCAGATCCCACATCTTGAACTTGTCCCAGTCGGCACGGTACGCCTCGTCGATGTCCATGTCCGAGAACTTGATGGCGTCGTATTTCGGGATGTCGATCTGGATGTAGCCGCCGCTGCGGAACTTGAGGTTCTCGCCTTCGGGCAGCTTGACGACGAACTCCTTGAGGAAGGTCGAGATATTGCGGTTCGAGACCACGGTGCACTCCCACTTCTTGACGCCGAGCACGGCTTCGGGAACCTGTATCTTGAGGTTCTCCTTCACCTTGACCTGGCATCCCAGGCGCCAGTGCTCCTTGGCCATCTTGCGCGTGATGAAACCGGTCTCGGTGGGCAGGATGTCGCCGCCGCCCTCGATCACCTGGCATTTGCACATGCCGCACGAACCGCCGCCGCCGCAGGCCGAAGGCAGGAAGACCTTGTTGTTGGCCAGCGTTGCGAGCAGCGTCGAGCCGCTTTCGGTCGTGATGACCTTCTCGCCGCCGTTGATGTCGATCGTAACTTCACCCGACGAGGTCAGTTTGGCCTTTGCAAAGAGAAGCAGCCCCACGAGGACAAGGGTCACCACCAGAAAGGCTATGATTGCAACTATAATAGTCAATTCCATTTTTCCGAATCTCTTTTAAGGTTAGAACTGAATACCCGAGAAGATCATGAAGGCGATACCCATCAGGCCGGTAATGATAAACGCGATACCGGGGCCCCTGAGCGCCGCGGGGATCTGCGAGTAGGTCGTCTTCTCGCGGATGGCGGCCATCATGACGATGGCGAGCCACCAGCCAAGGCCGGAGCCAAGGCCGTAGACGATCGACTGCCACAGCGACGTCAGCTCCAGCGCATCGACCTTCTGCTGCATGAAAAGCGAGCCGCCCATGATAGCGCAGTTCACGGCGATCAGCGGCAGGAAGATACCCAGCTGGCTGTAAAGCGTCGGCGAGAACTTCTCGACGGCCATCTCCACCAGCTGCACGAAAGCGGCGATGGTGGCGATGAAGACGATGAAAGTCAGGAAGTCCAGGTTCACATCGGGCAGCCCGGCCCACGAAAGGGCGCCGGCCTTGAGCACGAATTCATACAGGAGGTAGTTCAGCGGCACGGTCATCACCATCACGAACGTAACGGCGGCGCCGAGGCCGAGGGCCGTTTTTACGCTCTTCGAAACGGCGATGTAGGAACACATGCCGAAGAAGAACGCGAAGACCATGTTGTCGATGAAGATCGACCGGATAAAGATATTCAATGATTCCATACGCTACCCTCCTATTTTTCCTGTAAATCCTTATTGCGCGAACGGTGTACCCAGATGATGCAGCCCACGATGATCAGCGCCATCGGCGGGAAGAGCATAAGCCCGTTGTTGTAGTACCAGCCGCCCTCGGCCGCATACCAGCTCTCGGGGATGATGCGCCAGCCCATCAGGGTGCCCGAGCCGAAAAGCTCGCGGAAGAAAGCCACGATCACCAGGATCAGGCCGTACCCCAGGCCGTTGCCGATACCGTCGAGCAGCGACGCCCACGGCTTGTTGGCCAGCGCGAATGCCTCGATACGTCCCATGACGATACAGTTGGTGATGATAAGGCCGACATAGACCGACAGCTGCTTCGACACCTCGAAGACAAAGGCCTTGAGCACCTGGTCGACCAGGATTACCAGCGCGGCGATGACCACCAGCTGCACGATGATGCGGATGCGCGAAGGCACGCCGTTGCGCAGCAGCGACATCACCAGGTTCGAGAAACCCGTCACGACCGTCACGGAGAGGGCCATGACGATGGCGGGCTTGAGCTGCACGGTGACGGCCAGCGCCGAGCAGATACCCAGGATCTGCACGATGACCGGGTTGTTCGCGGAGAACGGCCCCGTCAGGAACTTCATATTCTTAGCCGAAAACAAAGGCTCTTTTTCTTGCTTACTCATTGTTTCCTACATTTTCTTCGTTAGACTCATCCCGCACGGGAGCAAACACGACATCCTCGATTGCGGCCTTGCGCTTGGCTTCGAGCAGCGGCAGGTAGTGGTGCAGGCTGTTGTAAAGCATCGCCGTCACGCCGTCCGAAGTCTTCGTACCGCCCGAAATGGCATCCACTTCATGCTCGGGATCCTGTGCGCCGCCCTTACGCAGCTTCACGGAAACGAACTGGTCGCCCTTGAAAATCTTCTTGCCGACGAACAGCGCCTGGTATTTCGGCGTGGCGATCTCGGCACCCAGGCCCGGGGTTTCGCCCTTGTGGGCCATGATGATACCGGCCATCGTGTCCATATCCTTTTCGAGCGCCACATAACCCCAGACCGGGCCCCAGAGGCCGGTACCCGTAACCGGGATCACCACACGGCCGTCCTTGGCCTCGAACACGGGGAATTTGCCGTCGTCGAAAGCACCCGGCAAGTCCTTGAGCAGTTCGAATACGTCCTGCCCCTCGACTTTCTCGCCCCGGGCGTCGACGACGTAGGCGTCGATGAAGGTGTCGTAGTTCTGCCCCTGCGCCGAGAGCGACGAGAGGATCGAGGATTTCTTTTCGTTCAGCTCGTTGGCATACTGGCGCTTCTGGAGCGAGAGTGCCGCCACGGCGAGCAGCGTCGCCACGATCACGACCATCACGGTCGAATACATTATAATATATGCGTTGCCGTTCTTGTCGCTCAGCATCCCCTTCTTCTTCGCGTCCCCGATCTCGACGAACGCCGAAGCGGGAGCCGCGCAAACGGGGCATGTTTCGGGAGCGGCCTTCCCTTCGTGGATATAGCCGCAGACTGTGCATTTGAATTTTTTCGTTGCCATATATCTCCCCTATTTCGCCAGTTTAACACGTTTCTTTCTGCGCGAGATGTTCGCCTCGACCACGTAGTAGTCCACCAGCGGAGCCAGCGCATTCATAAAGAGGATCGACAGCATCATGCCCTCGGGATAGGCCGGGTTGACCACGCGGATCAGCACTGCCAGCGCACCGGTCAGCAACCCCACGATATACTTGCCCGTATTGGTCTGGGCCGAGGTCACGGGGTCGGTGGCCATAAAGACGGCGCCGAATGCGAAACCGCCGATAATCAGGTGGTACCATGCCGGATAGGTCGTCGTACCGATCGCCTGGAAGAAATAACCCATCACCAGGCCGCCGACGAATACCGAGATCATCGTGCGCCACGAAGCGACGCCCGTGAAGAGGAGTATCGCGGCGCCCAGGAGGATCGCCAGCGTCGAGGTCTCGCCGATACACCCCGGAATGAAACCGAGGAAGGCATCCATGGCCGAATAGCCCATCTGTCCCGTGGTGCTCAGGTTTTCGAGTGCCGTGGCGCCCGAGAAGCCGTCCACCACGCCCTCGCCCGAAGAGAGCCCTGCGATCCACACCGTAGCGCCCGACATCGAAGGGGTGTAGGCGAAGAACGCGAAAGCACGCGCCAGCAGCGCCGGATTAAAGACGTTCATACCCGTACCGCCGAACACCTCCTTGCCGAAGATGACCGAGAAGGCCGTGGCCAGCGCCACCATCCACAGCGGGATGTCCACCGGCATGACCATCGGGATCAGCAGGCCCGTCACGAGGAAACCTTCGTTGACCTCGTGGCCGCGGGCCTGTGCGAAGGCGAACTCGATGCCCAGGCCGACGACGTACGAAACGACGATGATGGGCAGCACCTTGAGGAACCCGAACCAGAGCGAAGCCCAGAATTCGGGCTGTACGCCCTGCGAGAGGAAATGCAGGTAACCCGTGTTATAGAAACCAAACAGGAGCGCCGGCATCAGGGCGACGACCACCATGATCATCGTACGCTTCATATCGTTGCAGTCGCGTATGTGCGCGCCCTTCTGCGTCGTGGTGTTCGGTACGAAAAGGAATGTCTCGAACGCATCGAACGTCGACTCCAGGAAGCCCAGCTTGCCACCCTTGGTGAACGTGGGCTTGATTTTATCTACCAAATTGCGTAATGCGCTCATCGTTATGCCTCCTTAATCATTAAGTTAATACCGTCGCGGATGATCTGCTGTATCTCGATCTTCGAGGGGTCTACGAATTCGCACAGGGCGAAATCCTCCTCTACGACCTCGTAGATGCCGAGGTTCTCCATCTTGTCGATGTCGCCGGCAAGGCAGGCCTTCAGCAGGTACATCGGGTAGATGTCCATCGGCAGGTACTGCTCGTAGAGTCCCGTCACGACGAACGGGCGCTCGCCGCCGTTCATGTTGGTGTCGAGGTCGTAGGCCTTCTTCGGGCAGAGCCACGAGAAATAGGAGCGCGATACGGAGAACTTGTTGAAACGGGGCATCGCCCAGCCCAGCAGCTCGTACTTGTCGCCCTCGGGGATCACCGTGAGCTGATTGGCATAGAAACCGAGGAAGCCGTCGGCCGGAGTCTTCGTGCCGGTGAGCACGTTGCCCGAGATGATGCGTACATGGTCGCCCTCCTTTTGGGGTTTCACGTTGCCCCGGAGGATCGAATCGACCCTGGCGCCCGCGACGACGCGGCAGTACTGCGGTTTTTCGATCTCAGAGCCGGCTACGGCGATGATCTTCGTCATGTCGACGCGGCCTTCGTTGAACAGGCGGCCGATGATGGCCAGATCCTGGATATTGACCGTCCACACGACATCGCCCTTGTTCACGGGGTCGATGTGGTGGATCTGGATGCCGACGTTGCCCGCGGGATGCTTGCCCGCGAAGGTGTGCAGTTCGGCACCCTTGAGCATGGGCATCTGCCCCTCGGCCTTGGCACGCACCGAGAGGTGCACTTTGCCCGGCGTGAGGCGGCGCATCACCTCGATGCCGGCCTGGAGGTTCTTCTGCTCGTTGCGGAGCACGAAGTTGTAATCCGGGGCCAGCGGCGCGGAGTCGAAGGCGGAAATGAAAACGGCCTTCGGCGTGTCGTTCGGGTCGGCGATGATGCCGTAGGGCCGCTGCACGATCATCGGCCAGAGGCCGGAACGGAGCAGCAGTTCGACAATCTCCTCGCGGGACGCTTTCTGGAGGTCGGGCTTGGCGAACTCCTCGTAGCTCTGCGTGGCATCCGGCGTTACGGTTACGGAGAGCACCTTGCGCTTCTCCCCGCGGTTGACAGCAGCAACCGTCCCGCTGACAGGCGACGTGAAGAGGACACGCTCGCTGTACTTGTTGAAGAACAGCGGCGTACCGGCTTTCACCTCATCGCCTACCTTAACCAGCAACTTGGGAGTCACGCCTTCGAAATCGAGCGGCGAGAGGGCATACTCCGAAGCCTGCGGCGCGTCGGCCAGAGACTCCTGAGCCTTTCCCCGGAGATTGATGTCGAGACCCTTGCGTAGTGTAATGATTTTCGACATGGTTAAAGATTTTGATTGTTATGTTTGGATATTTTTGGGTTAAATTTCGGGCCGGTTTTTGTTGTTAGCCTGCTAACAGCATAATTCGCGTGCGAAAGTACGAATTTTTTCCGAAAAATCCGTATGCATTATCTATTATTTTTTAATTTACTTAAAATTTGTACTTTTGTCGCAATGACTGCCCAATTCGTCAACATACACACCCACCGCCCGACAGGCCGGGGCATCGAGCTCCGCACCGCCGGCATCCACCCGTGGGACGCAGACAAAGAGGACATTGCCGCACTCGGCACGCTCCCGGCGGACGTACAGGCCATCGGCGAGACGGGTCTCGACTACGCCCGCGGCGCCGGGCGGCAGCGCCAGCTGGCCGCCTTCCGCGCCCAGCTGGCGCTGGCGCGCGAACGGCGGCTGCCCGTAGTGCTGCACTGCGTCAGGGCCTTCGAGCCCGTCATGCTGGAACTGGCCGCCCGCGAGCCCCGTGCCGTCATCTTCCACGGGTTCATCGGCTCGCCCGAGCAGGCACGCCGCGCACTGGAGAAAGGCTACTACCTCTCGTTCGGCGTGCGGACGTTCTCGTCGCCCAAGACCATGGAGGCGCTGCGCGAAACGCCCCCCGGGCAGCTCTTCCTCGAAACCGACGACAGCGACACCGGCATCGAAGAGGTCTACGCGCACGCGGCAGCGGTGAGAGGCACCACCGTCGAAGCCCTGAAACGGGCGACGACCGAAAATTACGAACGGATATTCGCCCCGCAAAATGGATAACTGGCTTGAACGCACCGAGCTGCTGCTCGGCAGGGAGAAACTCGGCCTGCTCCGGCAGGCGCACGTGCTCGTCGTGGGACTGGGCGGCGTAGGCGCCTACGCCGCCGAAATGGTCGCCCGGGCGGGCGTGGGACGCATGACCATCGCCGACGCCGACGCCGTGGCGCCGAGCAACATCAACCGCCAGCTGGTGGCCCTGCATTCGACCGTCGGCCGCCAGAAGGCCGAGGTGCTGGCCGACCGGCTGCGGGACATCGACCCCGCGATCGGACTGACAGTCGTCAACCGGTACATCCGGGACGAGGAGACCGACACGCTGCTCGACGCCGCCGCATACGATTTCGTGGTGGACGCCATCGACACCCTCTCGCCCAAGCTGGCGCTGATAAAGGGCGCCCTCGACCGTTCGCTGCCGCTGGTCAGCTCGATGGGCGCCGGCGCCAAGACCGACCCCACGAAGATGGAGATCGCCGACATCTCGAAGACCCACCACTGCCCCCTGGCGCACATGCTCCGCAAGCGGCTGCACAAACTGGGCGTCCGCAGCGGCTTCAAGGCGGTATTCTCGCCCGAGGCGATGCGCGAGGGGGCGATGATCCTCTGCGACGAGCAGAACAAGAAGTCGAACGTCGGCACGATCTCCTACATCCCGGCGCTGTTCGGCATCGGCTGCGCCTCGGTGGCGATCCGCACGCTGATCGGGGAAATGGACTGACAACAAATCATAAACACATACGCCAATGAAACCTAACATCGTATTTCTGGACGAGTACACCCTCGGGGGTGCCGACCTGACCCGCCTGCACGAGCTGGGTCGGTACACAGGTTACAGCACGACCGCGCCGGACGAGGTCGCGGATCGCTGCCGCGATGCCGAAATCGTTATCACCAACAAAGTCGTGATGCGCCGCCAGACGCTCGCCGCACTCCCCGGGCTGCGCCTGATCTGCATAGCCGCCACGGGCATGAACAACATCGACCTCGACGCCGCGGCCGAGCTGGGCATCGCCGTCAGGAACGCCGCGGGCTACTCGACGCACTCCGTAGCCGAAACCACCCTCGGGGCGGCCATCGCCCTGCGGCGGCACATCGTCTACTACGACCGCTATGTCAAGAGCGGCGCTTACTCGGCCGCCGGGCAGCAGTTCCACTTCGCCAAACCCACGCACCAGCTCTACGGCTCGAAGTGGGGTGTCGTGGGGCTCGGCGCCATCGGGCACGAAGTGGCGCGGCTCGCCGCGGCCTTCGGCTGCGAGGTACGCTACACCTCGACTTCGGGCGCCGTGCGCGAAGAGCCCTACCCCGCCGTGTCGCTTCCCGAACTGCTGGGCTGGGCGGACACGGTCTCGGTGCACGCGCCGCTGAACGACCACACGCGGGGGCTGATCGGCGCCCCGGAGCTGGCCGTGATGAAGCAATCGGCCATCCTCGTGAACGTCGCCCGCGGCGGAATCGTCGACGAGGCGGCACTGGCCGAAGCCCTCGACCGGGGATCGGTCGCAGGCGCCGCGCTCGACGTATTCTCGCGCGAGCCGCTGGCCGCGGACAACCCGCTGCTGGGCATCCGCGAACCCGACCGGCTGCTGCTCTCGCCCCACAACGCATGGTCGCCGCGCGAAGCCATCGACGTGCTAGTAGGCTGCATCGCGGAGAATATCGAAGAATTCTGCAAGGCCCGATAGCCATGGAAGGAATGGAAACGGCAAGCCCCGGCGCCGCAACGGCCGCCCCGACGCCGGACGAACGCCGGCAGCGGGTTTTCGACTGGCTCGACGCCCGCGGCATCGCTTACACGTGGTACGAACACCCCGAGGCACCGACCATCGAGGCCGCACGCCGCTACTGGCGCGACGACGGATCGAAGCACTGCAAGAACCTCTTTTTCCGCAACCACAAAGGCAACCGCCACTACCTCGTATGTTTCGACTGCGAACGGAACCTGGCCATCCACGACCTGGAACACCGCCTGAGACAGGGCAAACTGTCGTTCGCTTCGGAGCAGCGCATGGAGCGCTGGCTGGGGTTGCGTCCCGGTTCGGTGTCGCCCTTCGGGCTGATCAACGACCCGGCCAGGCACGTGCACCTGTTCCTCGACGCCAGCCTGCAACGGCTGCCGGCCTACTCGTTCCACCCCAACGACAACCGGGCGACGGTGGTGATCTCCCGTGAGGAGTTTCTGCGTTACCTCGCGGCCGTAGGCAACACCTACGAGTTCATCGAGCTCTACTGACCCCGCCCATGCGGTATATCGAAACCAAAACGATCCTCTCGAAGCTGCGGACGGCCGATCGGTGGTTCGGCATCGCCTACAACATGAACCTCTACCGGGGATGCCAGCACGGGTGCATCTACTGCGACACGCGCAGCGACTGCTACGGGATCGGGGACATCGCCCAGATAGCCGTGAAGCGCAACGCACTGGAATTGCTGCCAGCCGAGCTGCGTGCCCGGCGGAAAAAACGCGCCACGATCGGCACGGGATCGATGAACGACCCCTACATGCCCGTCGAGCGCGAGCTGCGGCTGACCCGCCGGGCACTGGGCATGATCGCCGACGAGCGTTTCCCGGTGCATGTCATCACCAAGAGCTCCCTGGCGGAGCGCGACGCCGACATCCTGCAGGAAATTTCCGCCACCTACGCGGCGGTGAGTTTCACCGTGACCTGTGCCGACGACGCGCTCAGCGTCCGCACGGAACCCGGCGCCCCGGCCTCTTCGGAGCGGTTCCGCGCAATGGCGGCACTGGCTGCCAAGGGCATTTATACGGGTGTCACGATGATGCCGCTACTGCCGCAGATCAACGACACGCGGGAAAATGTCGAAGCCATCGTCCGCCGGGCGAAGGACGCGGGGGCGTCGTATATCCTCCCGATGTTCGGCGTGACGCTCCGCAGCGGGTCGAGGGAGCATTTCCATGCCGCCCTGGAGCGCGGGTTCCCCGGGCTGAAAGCACGTTACGAAGCCTGTTTCGGCAACCGCTACGAATGCTTCGGCCCGAACTGCCGGGCGCTGGACGACACGTTCCGCAACCTGTGCGCAAAGCTGGGCATAGCCACCCGGATGGAGTTCTACCGGCCTGCATCTGCGCAGCAGCAAAGGCTCTTTTAATTCCCGGAATTTGCCACGCTCCAAATAAGGGTTTATCCCGACACGTCACCCCTGACAAAAAACACCCCGGAATGTAGATTCCGGGGTGTTTTATTGAAAAGGCAGGCTATTTCATCTCCACGAGCGCCTTGCCGGTCATTTCGGCGGGCTGCTCCAGCCCCATCAACTTGAGCACCGTCGGCGCGACGTCGGCCAGGATGCCGTCGTGCACCGACTTCACGCGGTCGGAAACGACCACGATGGGCACGGGGTTGAGCGAATGCGCCGTATTGGGCGTACCGTCGGCATTGACAGCGTTGTCGGCATTGCCGTGGTCGGCGATCATGACGACCTCGTAACCGTTCTCCTTAGCAGCCTCGACAACTTTGGCGACGCACCCGTCGACGGCCTTCACGGCCTTCACGATGGCATCGTAGACGCCCGTATGGCCGACCATGTCGCCGTTGGCGAAATTCAGGCAGATAAAGTCGAACTTCCGCTCGCCGAGCGCAGCAACCAGTTTATCAGCGACTTCCGGAGCGCTCATCTCGGGTTGCAGGTCGTAGGTGGCCACCTTGGGCGACGCGACGAGGATGCGCTCTTCGCCCGCGAACTCCGCCTCGCGGCCGCCGTTCAGGAAGAACGTCACGTGGGCATATTTCTCGGTCTCGGCGATGCGCAGCTGCCGCAAGCCCTGCTTCGAAACGAACTCGCCGATGGTGTTGGGCACGTTCTCCTTGTCGAAGAGGATGTGCAGCCCCGTGAACTTGGCATCGTAGGGGGTCATGCAGCAATAGTAGAGGGGCATGGTGTGCATCCCCTCGGCGGGCATGTCCTCCTGCGTCAGCACGATAGTCAGCTCCTTGGCGCGGTCATTGCGGTAATTGAAAAAGACCACCACGTCGTTGGGGCGGATCATGCCGACGGGCTGCCCGTTCTCGTCGATGCGCACGAAAGGCTTGATGAACTCGTCCGTAACGCCCTCGTCATAGGATTTCTGGACGGCTTCGACCATGTCCGACGAACGCTCGCCGATACCGCTGACCAGCGCGTCGTAGGCGACCTTGACACGTTCCCAGCGCTTGTCGCGATCCATCGCGTAGTAGCGCCCGATCACCGTGGCGATCTTGCCCGTCGTGGCTGCGAGGTGCTTTTCGAGGTCGGCGACGAACCCCTTGCCGCTGTGCGGGTCGGTGTCGCGGCCGTCCATGAAGCAGTGCACGAAGGTATTTTCGAGGCCGTAGGCCGCCGAGATGTCGCACAGCTTGAAAAGGTGCTCGAGCGACGAGTGCACGCCGCCGTCCGACACGAGGCCCATGAAATGCATGTTCACGCCGTTCTTTTTGGCATGTTCGAACGCTGCCTTGACCTCGGGGTTCTCCAGGATCGAATTGTCACGGCAGGCGCGGTTGATCTTCACCAGATCCTGGTAGACCACGCGGCCGGCGCCGATATTGAGGTGCCCGACCTCCGAGTTGCCCATTTGGCCGTCGGGCAGGCCGACGTTCTCGCCGTCGGTGCGCAGCTCGGCATGGGGATATTTCGCCGTCATGGCCGAGATATATTCGGGATGGACGGTCGAAATGACATCGGCCTTGTCGTGGCGGCCGTTGCCCCAGCCGTCGAGGATCATCAATAATACCTTGTTATTCATAATTATCCGATTTTTAACTATTCTTTTACTTTACCTGGGCCATAATCAGCTCCACGGCCTTGTCGATGGCGGCCTGCAGCCCGTCGGGGTTCTTGCCGCCCGCCGTGGCGAAGAACGCCTGTCCGCCGCCGCCGCCCTGCATCAGTTTCGCAGCCTCGCGCACCACGGCACCGGCGTTCACGCCCTGGGCCGTGATCTCGTCGCCGAGCATCACCGTCAGCATGGGTTTGCCGTCGTTGACCGACCCCTGCACGAACACCAGCTTCGGGGAGCGGGCACGCAGGTTGTAGGCCAGGTCTTTGACGAACTCGGGCGTACGGTCGGTCTGCGTGGCGATGAGCTGCACCCCGTGGCGCTCGGGCGTCGAGGAGATGATCTTCTCGGCCCACTGTGCGACCTGCTCGCGGCGCATGGCCTCGACCTCCTTCGAAAGCGTCTCGTTGCTCTCGAACATCTTCTTTACGGCCTGCAGCACCTGCGGGTTGTGGAGGTATTCGCTGATGTCGCGCATCGTATCCTCGGCGGCGTAGATGATCTTCTCGGCCTGTTCGCCCGTGACGGCTTCGATGCGGCGCACGCCGGCCGAGATGGCGCTCTCGGTCAATATCTTGAAGAACCCGATGTTACCCGTGGCGCTGGTGTGCGTGCCACCGCAGAGCTCGACCGACGTACCGAAGCGCACCATGCGCACCTTGTCGCCGTACTTCTCGCCGAAGAGCATCATGGCACCGCATTTCTCGGCCTCCTCCTTGGTGGCCTCGCGGTTCTCCTCCAACGGATAGTTGGCGCGGACGGCGCGGTTGACGAGCATCTCGACCTGGCGAAGCTCGGCGGGGGTCATCTTCTGGAAATGCGAAAAGTCGAAGCGCAGGATCTCGGGCGTCACCATCGAACCCTTTTGTTCGACGTGCGATCCCAGCACCTTGCGCAGCGCCTCGTGCATGAGGTGCGTCGCGGTGTGGTTGTTGGCCGCGGCCTGGCGTTTGGCAGCGTCAACGACGGCCGTGAACTCGGCCGCAGGGTTTTCGGGAAGCTCCTTGACGATATGGATAATCAGTCCGTTTTCCTTTTCGGTAGCCACGACGGCGATGCGCTCGTTGGCATTCTCGATATAGCCGATGTCACCGATCTGGCCGCCCGAATTGCCGTAAAACGGCGTGCGGTCGAAGACCAGCTGGTAGGAGGTCTTGCCTTTGGAGGTCACGCGGCGGTAACGGGCGATCTTCACCCGCTCGGTCAGCGTGTCGTAGCCCGTGAAGACGCTCTCGCGAATGGGGAACAACTCCACCCAGTCGTCGGTATCGACGGCCGCGGCGTTGCGCGAACGCTCCTTCTGTGCCTGCAACTCGGTCTCGAAGGCTGCCAGGTCGACGCCGACGCCCTGTTCGCGGGCGATGAGCTCCGTCAGGTCGATCGGGAACCCGAACGTATCGTAAAGTTCGAAGGCGTCCTTGCCCGAGATCAGCTCGCGCCCTTCCCTGCGGGTCTTTTCGACCACGCCGTCCAGCAGGCTGATACCCGTGGCCAGCGTACGCAGGAACGAGGCCTCCTCCTCCTCGATGACCTTTTCGATCAGCGCCTGCTGGGCCTTCAGCTCGGGGAACTGGCCGCCCATCTGCTCCACCAGTCCGGGAACCAGCCGGCAGATCGTAGGCTCCGTAAAGCCGAGGTAGGTATAGCCGTAGCGCACGGCGCGGCGCAGGATGCGGCGGATGACGTAGCCGGCCTTGACGTTCGACGGCAGCTGCCCGTCGGCGATCGAGAAGGCGATGGCACGCAGGTGGTCGGCGATGACGCGCATCGCCACGTCGCACTTCGCGTCGGCGCCGTAGGTCTTGCCCGAAAGCTGCGAAATACGCTGGATCGTAGGCTGGAACACGTCGGTGTCGTAGTTCGATTTCTTGCCCTGGAGGATCATGCAGAGGCGCTCGAAGCCCATGCCGGTATCGACGTTGCGCGCCGGAAGCTCCTCCAGCGAGCCGTTGGCCTTGCGGTTGAACTGCATGAACACGAGGTTCCAGATCTCGATCACCTGCGGATGGCCCGCATTGACCATCCCGCGTCCCGGTTCGGAGGCGATCTCCGCCTCGTCGCGCAGGTCGAAATGGATCTCCGAGCAGGGGCCGCAGGGGCCGGTCTCGCCCATCTCCCAGAAATTGTCGTGCTTGTTGCCGCGGATGATATGGTCTTCGGGCAGAAACTGCTTCCAGTAGTCGTAGGCCTCCTGGTCGAAGGGCACGCCGTCCTCCTCGGAGCCTTCGAAAACCGTGGCGTACATGCGGTCGGCGGGAAGTTTGTAGACGCCGTGGAGCAGCTCCCACGCCCATTCGATCGCCTCTTTCTTGAAGTAATCGCCGTAAGACCAGTTGCCCAGCATCTCGAACATCGTATGGTGGTAGGTGTCATGCCCCACCTCCTCCAGGTCGTTGTGCTTGCCCGAAACGCGCAGACACTTCTGGGTGTCGGCCGCACGCGGATATTTGCGGGGCGCATTGCCCAGGAAAATATCCTTGAACTGGTTCATGCCCGCGTTGGTGAACATCAGCGTGGGATCCCCCTTGACGACCATCGGTGCCGAAGGCACGATCACATGGCCCTTGCTCTCGAAGAAGTCCAGAAAGGCCCGGCGAATTTTATTCGATTCCATATATAAGATTTTATCCGATTTCCACGTTTGTGATTTCGGGTTGCAAAATTACACAATTAAAGTTAAATTTGCATCCTATTAACCGGAGTTTTTTCCGCAATGAAGCAAAAAGGGCAGAGATTCGACACGCAGGCGCTGACACAGGAAGCGCAGGCGCTGACGCGCGACGTGGTCACGGCACCTTTCCGCCTGCGCACCTACCGCCTGATCCGGAAAATACTCATCGGCTTCATCCTCGTCTCGATCGCCAACGTGCTCTTCTCGTACTTCTTCTACACCCCCAAGATGTACCGCATCATCCGCGACAACCGCGACCTGGTGATCAAGTACCGCATCCTGCAAGACCGCATCCGCACCTCGCAGCGGCGCGTGGACGAAATCCGCCACCGCGACAACTACGTCTACCGCTCGCTCTTCTCGACCGACACGATGACCCTCGACGGCGTGTGGCAGCCCTATCCCGACACCAAATACGCCGCGCTGGCCGGGGACGACTTCGCCCCGCTGATGGTCGGCACCTGGAAACAGCTCGATGCGCTGGCCCGCATACTCTACCTCGAATCGGTGTCGTTCGACGAATTGCAGGCATTCGCCCGCGACAAGGAGAAGATGTCGTCGGCGATCCCGGCCATATGGCCCATCGACCGCTCAGCGCTGCACAACGACCATATCGGCGCCTTCAACATGCGGCGCATGCACCCCGTGCTGGGGTATATCCGCCCCCACAAGGGCATCGACCTGGGCTGCGACCGCGGCACGCCGGTCTACGCCACGGGCGATGCCGTGGTGGAGGTCGCCTCCTCGGGGGGCAACGGCGGATACGGGCGCATGGTGCTGCTGAACCACGAATTCGGCTACAAGACCCGCTACGCGCACCTGAGCAAAATCCTCGTGCAGCCGGGCGAACGGGTCGCCCGCGGGCAGGTCATCGCCGAAACGGGCAATACGGGCATCTCCTCGGGCCCCCACCTCCACTACGAGGTGATCCACAAGGGCATGCCGGTGAACCCGATCAACTATTTCAACCGCAACATGACCGCCGCGGAATACGACGCACTCATGGAGAAGATGCGCGATACGAACTTCGAAAAGCTCTGACATGGCAGGAAAGAAAGACCTGGAGCGGCTCCGCAGGCGTAAGCGCCGCAAACAGAACATCATACGCGCGACGGTGCACTTTTTCGTGTGGGCCGGGGTCGCCGTGCTCTACTACGTCGGGTTCTCGCTCTTCTTCGACACGCCCGTGGAGTACGAGCTCAAACACTCGACCGACCGCCTGCGCCGCGAATACGCCGCACTCACCCAGCGGTACGACTCGCTCACGACCGTCATGCACAACCTCTCCGCGCGCGACCGCAACGTCTTCCGCATCCTCTTCGAATCGGATCCCTACGACTTCGATTCGGAATACGAACGCCGGCAGGCCGTCACCTACGAAAACATCTTCAACCGTTCGTCGCGGCGGCTCAAGCTCGAACTGCGCGAACGGGTCGCCGACATGGAGAAGCGGCTCGACGAGCTGAACGCCTCGTACCTCGACCTGCAGGCGCATATCGATTCGGCGGGCAGCGGCTGCAACAACATCCCGGCCATCCAGCCCGTGATAAACAAGCAGTTGACGCTGCTCACGGCCTCGTACGGCATGCGCATACACCCCTTCTACAAGACCCTGCAATCGCATCAGGGCGTAGATTACACCATCCCCGAGGGGTCGCGCGTCTTCGCCACGGCCGACGGCGTGGTGCGCGACGTGGCGCTGCGCAACTCCACGTCGGGGCAGACGGTCGTGATCGACCACGGCAACGGCTACGAGACTTCGTACAGCCACCTCTCTAAGATCAACGTCCGCAAGGGACAGCGCGTGAGCCGCGGCGAGATCATCGCCCTCTCGGGCGACACGGGCCTTTCGCTCTCGCCCCACCTCCACTACGAAGTGCGGCTGAACGGCATGCGCGTCGATCCGATCCACTACTTCTTCATGGAACTCACCCCCACCGAATACCAGCGCCTGATGCGCATCGCGCAGTCGGGCATGCAGTCGTTCGACTAAAAACAAAGGAGATGGGAAGCGACTGGACAAAGGATTTCGGCTTTGCGCGCGAAGAAATTTTCCGCAGCGAAGAAACGCTCCGCACAATCCGCCATATCCGTGCCGCATGGGGCGACGAACCGGAATTTCTCTGGGAGAGATTCCCGGAAAATGCCGTCTTCCGCAGGCACGACAACGCCAAATGGTATGCCGCGATATTGACGGTACAGTCCGACAAACTCGGCTTCCCTGAAGCCGAACGGATGGAAATCCTCGACATCCGTGCCGACGCCGAGACCATGGCGCGCCTGCTGGACTTCGAACATTATTTCCCCGGGTACCATATGAATAAACGCACGTGGCTCACCGTACGGCTGGACGGCAGCGTACCCTTCGGGGAAATCGCCCCGCTGATCGCCCGCAGTTACGAACTGGCCGGGAAAAAGTAGCCCGTCATGCAAATCCGACTCATCCTGCTCGACTTCGACGGCACGCTGGCCGACACGCGGCGCGCCAATACGCTCGCCTATGTGGCCACACTGCGCGAGGCGGGCTATACGCTCACCGAGGAGGAGTATGCGGCAAAGTATTTCGGTATGCGGTGCAACGAGTTCCTGACCCGTTACGGCATCGCCGACCCCGGGGTGCGCGAGCGGCTGCGGCTGCGCAAGATCGCGCTCTACCCCGCGTTCTTCGACACCGTGCGGCTCAACCGCCCGCTGTGGGAGTTCTGCAGGCAGTTCCGGGCGCAGGGCGGCCGCGTATGGATCGTATCGACAGGCAGCCGCGCCAACATCGACAACGCCATGCGCCACCTGGGGATCACGGTCGCGGGACAGCGGACGGGGAGCACGGGTGCGGCAACCTCGGGTGCGGCGGGCAGAGACTTGACAGGTGCGGATGAGGCATGGCTCCGGACAGCCGGCACGGCAACGATAGATGCAGGTACGCCAGCACACGCAACAGTCACCCCCGAGCCCGGCGAAGGGCCGAACGGCTCCGTGGACGGCATACTCTCGGGCGCCGACGTCGAACACAGCAAGCCCGCCCCGGACTGTTTCCTGGAGGCCATGCGCCGCGAGGGCTGTACGCCGCAGGAAACGCTGATCTTCGAGGACTCCGAAATCGGGCTCGAAGCGGCCCGCCGCAGCGGAGCGGCCTATTTCAGGGTAACGCTCTGACCATCGCGCCCAGGCCGTTCCCGGCATCCTGTATCCGGCATCCTGCACCCGACATCCGGCGTCCGGCACCCGACATCCGGCTCCCTGTATCCTGTATCCTGTATCCTGTATCCTGTATCCTGTATCCTGTATTCTGTATCCTGCGTCCTGCACCTCGCACCCGACACCCGGCACCCGCTGCCGGACGCACTCATTCCTCCGCGCCGTCCCCAACAGCATCCATCCGGCCGATCTTCCACAACCGAGCCATGTAATTTCCGGGAGTAATCACCATCCGGCAGCGGAACTCGTCCGCCCCCGTCACGACACAGCCGGTCAGCGCTTGCAGATCACGTTGAAATCGCAGTACTTGCAGGTATCGGCATCCTCGCACTGGCGAAACGGAACCGAGGCGTCGTAGAGTTCGGCGAGCTGCGCGCGCAGCAGTTCCTCGAAACACTCGCGGTAAAGCGTATAGCGTGCCCCCTTCACCCCCGTTTGCTTGTCGTCCAGCTGCGGCGAATAGCCGGGGCGGTTCATGTTGCGGACGTAATAGAGTGCCGGTTCGACGTCGCAGCCGCGCGACCGGTGCAGCATCATCGCGTAGAGCAGCGTTTGCAGGATGTTCGAAAGGCGTTGTTTGCCCGTGCCCGTGAACAGGCTCTCCACACCGTCGAATTCGAGGTGCGGCGCCCCGGTCTTGTAATCCACCACCCTCAGCGCCCCGTCGTCGAGCGTGTCGATACGGTCGGCGATGCCGGCGAATTTCATCTCCAGGTCGCGCCCGCCCGCGCGGAAGCGGAACGGATAGGCTACGGGCTCCTCCAGCCCCGACACGGCGAAAGCATCGTGCGCAGCGTCGTAGGGCATCACCCCGCCCCGCAGGTAACGGATCACGATGTCTTTCACCAGCAACAGGTTGCCCGAATAATCCTCGGCCGTGGCATGTTTATCCTGCAAATAGTTCTCGTTGATGGCCGCCTCGACCGCCTGCGCCACTTCGCCCGTACGGATCATCGCACGCAGGGTTTCACCGGGATGCGCCTCCCCCGCGATGCGGGCGTAAAGCGTCTGCACGGCGGCATGGAGGATCGTTCCGAACATCGGGGCGTCGACCTCCTCGGAAATTTCGTCATCGGCCTCCAAGCGGGCTATGGAATGGAAATAGAAGCGCAAGGGGCAGGCCACATAGCGGAAAAAAGCCGTCGGCGAGAGCGTCGCAGGGCTTTGGGCGTCGACGAAACGCTCCAGCCGGGCCATCACCCCTTCGTCCTTGGGCACCTCGATCGGCGCCGTTTCGGCCAGGTTGACGTCCACCCCCACTTCGACCTTGCGCACGTCGAAGCCGCTCTCGTAGTCCAACTGGTAAATATAGCGGCTCGGCTCGCCCGTCGACTTGTCGTCGGCGTGCGAGCAATAGAGCATGTGGACGGTCTTGGCGCGCTGGATCAGACGGTAGAAATAGTAGGCATAGACACCCTCGTGGTGCTCGGGCGTGGGCAGCTCGTAGGCCGCACGCAGGTTGTAGGGGATGAACGATGCCTGCGCCATATGGTTGCCGGGGAAATTGTCGTCGTTCATCGAAAGGATGATGACGTTTTCGAAATCGAGGTTGCGGGTCTCGAGGATCCCCATGATCTGGATGCCCTCCAGCGGCTCGCCCTCGAACGGGATGCGCAGCGTCTGCAAGTGCCGGCGCAGCAGCGAGGTGTAGACCTCGGCCGTAAGGTCGATATCGCACTCGTCGAGCGAGTTGCGCAACTTGGTGACCTGCTCGGCGATGACCGCCAGGAATTCGACCCGCTGCCGTGCGTCGTCGCCCTGGTAGGGCTGGCGCGCCACGGCGGCGACCACGTCCAGCATGTAGTCGGACAACTCGCGCCACGTCGCGGCGGGCGTAAAGATCCGTTTCAGCAGTTCGTTGCGGCCCAGCCACGCGGCATCGACCGAAATGCAGCGGTCGCGGACGATCTCCTCGTGCATCGTGCGCGTGAGTGCGGCGTCGCACTCGGCCACATAGGGGTGTGCGAGGATGCCGGCGACGTCGGCATGGTAGAACGTGCAGCCGTCGCCCTTGCGGCGGCGGTGGTTCTGCAACTCCACCAGACGCTCGACGAACGTGTAGGCCAGGCTCTGCCGCAGGGGAAAGCCCATCGTCACGTTCACCCGTCCGATGTCGGCGGGCAGGGCATACAGCAGCGGCAGCAGCAGGTTCTCGTCGGTAAGCACCACGGCGGTCTCCTTGCCCAGCGCGGGCCTGGCGCCCGCGGCGATGCCGGGGTCTTCCTCCCTGCGGCGGCGGGCAAGGTCGGCGAGGATCGCCGCGGCATACTTGCACTGCACGGCGTTCGAGACGGCGGCGACCGACACGATCTGCTTCTCCCCCCGCATGTTGTCGTGCCGAAGTTCCGTGCGGGGCGGGAACTGCGCCACGTTCGAACGCACGAACATACCCGCCTCCTGTTCGGGGTCGTCCTTATAATAGGAGTCGTAGTCCCAGTAAAAATCGGTTTCGGCCGCCGTGGCGAGGAACCCGAAAAGGCGCTTCTCGCACTCGGAAAGGGCGTTGAACCCCGCCACGACATAACGCCGGGGCTCGGGGAAGGCGAACCCGCCCCCGCGGATGCGGTCGGCGGCGGCGCGCTGCACCATGCCGTTGTAGGCGATGCCGAGCGACGAGAGACGCTCCCGGAAGCGGCGGTAGATGGGGCCGAGGGTCTTCCAGATCGCCAGAAAACGGCGTTTCTCCTCCGAAAGATCGGCCTGCTCGCCGAACGAGGACCAGAACGAAAGGATGCGCAGCTGCGCGGGCGTGAGGTAGGAAATATCGGCTTCGATCTCCTTGATCTCCGAGATGTTGCGGAACAGCATCTGCGCGTCGATCAGGTATTTGTCGATCGTATCGAAGTCCGTGAGGAGCATGTCGCCCCAGAAATAGAACTTGTCGAAAGGTTCGTTGTGGTAGGCCGAGTAGACTTTGTAGAGCTCGGTGATGAGCCGCACGCGGTCGCCCGTATGCAGCCCCGATATTTCACCCGTCAGGTCGTCGATCGTCACCCATTCGGGCTGCCACATCGGCCGCCCGGCGATACGCCCCAGGGCATCGACGAAAAACAGCCGCGCACGCCGCGACGGGAAGAGCACCGCCCGATCGGACAGTCCCTCGCCATAGCGCGCATACAGGTCGGCGGCCACCTCCTCCAGAAATCCCTTCATAGCAGTTCGGACAGCCCCGGCGACTTTCCCGGCGGTATCGTCCGCCCGGAATCCGGAAGCCCCCTTCGCATTATTGTTCCATGAGACTATTCTACGTGGCTGATCTCACCGCCCATGAACTTGGCGCCGCCGCGCACGACGGCAGGCTGCCCCTTATAGGTAATACGGGCGTTGGTCGTGGTCTTGCCGATGAACCGGTCGGTGATCCACAGCGACACGTCGGCTTTGCTCTGGGCATTGACCTCGGCCGACATCACCTCCAGCCCCGAGGCCGCGACCCTGCCCGTCGAGGCGAACAGCGTCAGGTAGCCCGCCTTGCCGGTGAGCGTCGCGCTGCTGCCGCCCGTGAGCTCCATCCTGAGATCTTTGACATCGAACGCCGCCGTGAGCGACGCCTTGCGCCCCAGGGTCAGGTCGAGCAGCACCGCATCCACCGTTCCCTCGAACACGGCTGCGGCGCCCGACAGCGAAACGGACTGCAACGCATTGTAATAGACCGTCACCTGGGTGCGGTCGGGACGGCGCGAATCATACTTCTCGCTGATACGCAGGGTTTTGTCCTTCACCTCGGCGCGGAATTTCGAAGTATAGGAGCCTTTCGTGTCGTATACGATCTTGGGGGCCTCGGTGTCGGGGACTTTCACGAATTTGATATCCAGGTCGGCATCCACCGCGACGGCCTCGAACGTGGTTAGCCACTCGTTATGTTCCGTAGGACTTGCGGCACCCGCCTCCTGTGCACGGCCGGAGGCTGCGAAAACCAGCATCACGGCGCTCAGAATCATCTTCTTCATACATTGTAGGTTTAAATACGTCGCTAAAATACAAAATTATTGCGAACCCCGGTTTGCCGTTCGGGATTTGTTTTGTACTTTTACTACCTAAAACGACATTTCGGACAGTGAGGGCGAGAATTCTGAATGCAAGCGCAGGGTCGGGCAAGACCTACCAGTTGGCGTACAAATACGTGCGCGACGTGGTCGAACAGCCCGGCATTTACCGCCACATCCTCGCCGTGACCTTCACCAACAAGGCCACCGAGGAGATGAAATCGCGCATCCTCAAGGAGATCCACCTGCTGGCCTCGGGACAGCCAAGCTCCTACCTCGACAACCTCTGCCGCGAATTGTCGCTCGATGCCGCCACGGTGCGCCGACGCGCCCGGGAGGTGCGGTCGAAGATCCTGCACGACTATTCGCGCTTCACGGTGCTGACGATCGACACCTTCTTCCAGCGCATCCTGCGCGCCTTCATCAAGGAGCTGGGCATCGACCTCAATTACAACGTCGAGATCGAAACGGCCTCGGTGCTGACCAAGAGCGCCGACACGCTCATCGAGCAGATCACCACCGACCGCGACCTGCAGCGCTGGCTCACGGACTTCGTGCAGGAGCGCATCGACGAAGGCAAGAAATGGGACATCCGCGACGGCATCCTCACGCTGGGCGGCGAGCTGTTCAAGGAGAAAAACAAGGACGCACTCTCGGCGGCCCGCCCGCGCGAGGAACTAGCGCGTATCGTGGGCGAAGCCACGGCGCACGCCGCGGCGACCAAAAAACGGATGCAGGACGCTGCGGCCGAAGCCGTGCGGATCATCGGGGACGCAGGCGCCTCGGTCGCCGACTTTCCCTACAAAGGCTCGGGCTTCGCGGCCTATTTCTACGCCGTGGCGGGCGGCAGCTTCGAGCGCTACGGAAGCCGCGCGGAGGCGGCCTGCACCCGGGACGAGGCGTGGGGGAAGCCCGGCAGCACGGCACAGGGGCTGCGTTCCCGGCTGCAACCCCTGCTGCGCGAAATGTGCGGCCTCTACGATGAGAACGTCCGCGCGTGGAACACCTGCGACCTGCTGCGCGAGAACTACCGCAGCTTCGCGCTGCTCTCCGACCTCTATGCCAAGGTGCAGCAGATGTGCGACCAGGAAAACATGATGCTCCTCTCGGAGACCAAATACATCCTCTCGGAATTCATCGGACACAACGACGCGCCGTTCATCTACGAGAAGGTCGGCAACCGCTTCGAACACTTCATGATCGACGAATTCCAGGACACCTCCGTGAAGGAGTGGGAGAATTTCCTGCCCCTGCTGCAAAACGCCATGGCGCAGAGCGAGGCGACCTCGGTGCTGATCGTGGGCGACATCAAGCAGTCGATCTACCGCTGGCGGGGCGGCGACTGGAAAATACTCCACTCGCAGGCGCAGCGGGCGCTGGGCGCGGACAGCACCGAGCTGGTCAACCTCACGGAAAACTACCGCAGCCTGCCCGCCGTGGTGGATTTCAACAACAAGGCCATCGGCCGCGTGGTCGAAGCCGACAACCGGGCGCTCAACGCGACGCTGGACGAAGCCGCGGCGCGGGGCGACATGGATGCCCGCACCGCCGCCGGGTTGCGCGACACGCTGCGAGACGCCTACCGCGAACATGCGCAGACACCCCGCCGCCTGGGCGGGAGGCCGGGCTATGTTTCGGTGGAGACCTTCGCCGAACGGCCGTCCGTCGTGGAGCGCATCTGCGAGGTGCTGGACAAGGGTTTCCGTCCGTGCGACATCATGATCCTGGTGCGCGGGGCGACCGACGGCGCCAAGGTGGCCGCCGAGCTGCTGGATTTCAAACGCCGCAACGACGACCCGCGCTACCGGTTCGATGTGATGACGCAGGAAGCGCTGATCGTGGGCAACGCCCCCGTCAGTTCGTTCATCGCCGCGGCGCTGCGCCTGTCGCTCAACCCCGACGACTCGCTCAGCCGCGCCGTCTACAACCACTACCTCGGCCGCGGGTTCGACCGCCCGCTGCCCGGGGACGAACGCACCTTTTTCCGTTCGATCCGACTGCTGTCGCCCGAGGAGGCGTTCGAGCGGATCGTCATGCGCCACGCGCTGCACGACGACAGGCAGCAGACGGCCTACCTGCAAGCCATACACGAACAGATCATCGGCTTCTGCGCCAGCAAGATCGCCGACATCGCGCTGTTCCTCGACTGGTGGGAGCAGCAGGGGCAGAACCGGTCGCTGAGCGTCGACGAGAGCGCAACGACCGTCGAGATCACGACCATACACAAGGCCAAGGGGCTCGAAAAGCGCGTGGTGCTGATCCCCTGGTGCTCGTGGCAGCTCGATCCCAAGTCGGGCGGCAACGTGACGAACATCGTCTGGGCCGAGGCGCAGGGCGATGCCGGCGCCGTCGGGCGCTTCCCGGTGAAATACAAGAAGGCGATGGCCGAATCGGGTTTCTCGGCGGAGTACTACCGCGAGCTGGTCTATTCGCACGTCGACAACATCAATCTGCTATACGTGGCCCTGACACGCGCCGCCGAGTCGCTGCACGTCTTCATCCCCCGCAAGGGCGGCAAGAGCGTCGGCGGGCTGCTGCTGCAAAGCATCGGAGCCGACGGCGACAAAGCGCTGCTCGACGGCACCGAAGGGCGCCGCACCGTGACCGAGGAGGGCGAAAGGTTCGAATTCGGGCTCTTCACGGGCCCCGTGCCCGGCGGCGGCAAAGCATCCGACGGCAGGCACGTCGTGCTGGAGAACTACCCCACGGCACGCGCCGACCTGCGGCTGAGACTCCCCTCGCAACGCTATTTCGAGGAGGAGGACGAGGTGGAACTCTCGCCCCGCAATTTCGGCATCCTGATGCACAAGGCCTTCGAGGAGGCCGACGACCGGCAACAGATCTACGAGGCCGTGCAGCGGATGCGGGACGACGGCACGCTGTCGCCCGGCGAAGCCGAAGCGCTGCGGGGGATGATCGCCCGGGCGCTGGCGCACCCCGTCGTGGGCGAATGGTTCGGGGGCGGCTGGCAGCGCGTGCGCAACGAGAACGAGATCATCGTCCCCGGCGCCGGGTCGACCCGGCGCCCCGACCGCGTGATGATCCGCGGCACGCGGGCCGTAGTCGTCGACTACAAGTTCGGAAGCCGCGAACCCGGACGCTACCGCCGCCAGGTGGGCGAATACCTCGGCCTGCTGCGGCAAATGGGCTACACCGAATGCGAAGGGTACCTGTGGTACGTGAAACTGGGAGAGATCGAAAAAGTGGAAGGATAAGATGAACGAAACCATCGGCATCATACCGCGTGCGTTCCGCCGCCGGGGAGTGTGGGTCGCCTGCACGCTCCTGCTGCGCGCAGGGCTGAATTTCCTCGGGCTGGCCATGCTGCTGCCCGTGCTGGCGCTGGTGCTCGACCCCGGCAGCCTCGAGGGCGGCGGGGTGCTGGCACGCGCCTACGACGGACTGGGCTTCGCCTCACAGCGCAGTTTCGCGCTGGCGGTCTGCGCGGCCGTGGTGGGCGTGATCGTCCTGAAGAGCCTGCTCGGGCTGTGGCTCGCCCGCGTCGAACGCAACTATATCTTCGCACTCTACCGCACGCTCTCGCGGCGGCTGCTCGTCACCTACCACGACCGGGGGCTGCCGTTCGTCAAGGCGTCGAACTCGGCCGTACTGGCCCGCAACGTCAACGTCGTCTGTCTGGCCTTCGCGGCGGGCGTGCTCAAACCCGCCGCCGCCATCGCCGCCGAGGCGATGCTGCTCGTGCTGCTGTTCGGGGCGCTGATGTGGTACACGCCCCTCGCGGCACTGCTCGCCCTGGCGGTCTTCCTGCCCTCGATCTGGCTCTATTACGGACTGGTGCGCAACCGCATCAACCGCTACGGGGAGCTGGAAAACAAGGCGCAGCGCGAAAAGGCGCGGCTCGTGGCCGAGACCTTCCGCGGCTATGCCGACATCGAGATCAACAATGCCTTCCCGATGATGCTCCGCCAGTTCGACCGGGCGATGGATCAGGTGATCCGCACGCGCCTGCGCGAAACGGCGATCGGGCTGCTGCCCCAGACCTTCACCGAGGTCGGGCTGGCCGTGGGCATGGCCCTGCTCGTGGCTCTGAGCCTCGGCGACGGCGACGGGCGGGCGCAAATGCTGTTCGGCGTATTCGCCGTGGCCGCACTGCGCCTGATGCCTTCGGTGCGCAACATCATGACCGGCTGGACGGCCATCAAATACAACCGCTACACGATCGGCATCCTGCGCGACGCCGCGGCGGACTGCCCCCCGGCGCCGGCTACCCCGAATCCGGGGAAAGCGGCCGCACGGAGCACCCGGGACTCCGCGGACACCGCCCCGGCCTGCGGGAAAACCCCGGAGGCAAGCCCAGTTCCCGGCACCCCGACAAATGCCCCGGGACAGCACAACACCCCGGAACGACATAATATCCCCGGACGGAGCGATACCGCAGAGTGCCGGGACACACCCGTCCCATCCGCCACCCCCGGCCCGCGCAGCACACCCGCCGCAACCGTTGCCCCCGGCAATTCCGGCAAACCCGGCACTCCCGGGAACCCCGCCGCCGATAGTATCCGCACCCCCGAAAAACTGCCCTTCAGCCGCGAGATCGCCGTGCGCGACCTTAGGTTCCGCTTCGCGGACGGCGGGCGCGAGCTTTTCCACGGCCTTTCGCTGACGATCCGCAAGGGCGAGCGCATCGGTATCCGCGGAGCCTCGGGCGCCGGGAAAACGACGCTCTTCAACCTGCTGCTGGGACTGTACGAGCCGACCGGGGGTGAAATCGTCATCGACGGCACGCCGCTTACGGCGGCCAACCGCCGGGCATGGCAGAACCGCATCGGGTACGTCTCGCAGAGCCTCTTCATCGCCGACGGCAGCTTCGCGGCCAACGTCGCGCTGGGCATCCCCGCCGGGGAGGTCGACCGGGAGCGGGTCATGCAGGCGCTCCGCACGGCACAGCTCGGGGAGCTGGTCGCCGGACTGGCGAAAGGGATCGACACCCACGTCGGGGAGTGCGGCTGCCGCCTCTCGGGCGGACAGCGCCAGCGCATCGGCATAGCCCGTGCGCTCTACCGGCAGGCCGACGTGCTTTTCTTCGACGAGGCGACCTCGGCGCTCGACAGCCGCACCGAAGAGGAGATCAACCGCTCGATCGCCGGGCTCGCGGCACGGGATGCCGGGCTGACATTGGTCGTCATCGCCCACCGCGAAAGCTCGCTCGAATACTGTAACAGGATCATAACGATAGGAGAATAAAACATGGAATACCTCATAGCCGGCATACGCATCGACATCCCGCACCGGTTCACGACAGGCGCCTTCGGCATGGCGCTGGCACCGTTCGTGGCCGGAAGCAAAACGGAAACGGACGCCGGCAGCAACCGTATGGTGGGCCCCGTGCCCGGAACGGCGACAACCGCAGCGCCCTCCCCGTCGGAAACCCCGGGGACGGAAAGGAGTGCACCCCGCCCTGCGACATCCCCGGCGGGCACGGCACAACCAGACCTCATCCTGCGCACGGGACTGCTCGCCGGCGACACGGCCGGCTACTGCGAACTCGACGCATTCGACTTCACCGACGCCGATGCCGACTGCCGTTTCGGCCGCGACACGGAGGGCTACCTGCTCACCATGACACCCCGCGACGGCAGCGCCCCGGCACGGTTCCATAAAGCCTTCGGCAGCCCCGACGCCACGAGCGACATCACCCCGGAGCACAATCCGGCGCTGTTCCGCTTCGGGCTGTGGACGATGTTCAACATCGCCGCGCTGGAACGCCGGGCGGTAGCCGTACACTCGTCGGTGATCAGCCTGGACGGGCGCGCCGTACTCTTCCTCGGCGAATCGGGCACGGGAAAGAGCACCCACACGCGCCTGTGGCGCGAGCATATCCCCGGGGCACGCCTGCTCAACGACGACAGCCCGATCATTCGGATCGCCCCGGAAGGGGCTGCCGAAGCGGCAAGCATTCCCGCGGCAGACACGATTCCCGCCCTGCAAGGCGTTCTCGCCTGCGGGTCGCCCTGGAGCGGCAAAACCCCGTGTTACCGCAACGTGAGCAATCCGATAGCGGGCATCGTGCGGCTTTCGCAGGCACCGCAGAACCGCATCCGCCGCCTGCGTCCCATCGAAGCCATCGGGGCGCTGCTGCCTTCGTGCCCGCCGTCGTTCGCACACGACGAGCGGCTGGAAGACGCCATCTGCCGCCTCGTATCCCAAATCGTGGCGCAAGTCCCCGTCTACCACCTCGAATGCCTGCCCGATGCCGCGGCAGCCCGTCTCTCCTGCCGCACAGTTTTCGGTGACGACGCCCCAAACACCCTCCGCTGATGCTGCTGACCAACCGCCTCTTCTTCGAACAGGTCGAAGCGATGCTCGCCGAAGGACACGAAGTCCAGATCCGCATGAAAGGGCACAGTATGCGGCCGCTGCTGCGCAACGAACGGGACATCGCCGTACTGACCCCGATTGCGAAATATGCCCCGGCACCTGTCCCGGCAGCCGGAGCACCTGCGGATCCCGTCCCCGAAACCTGCGCCGCCGACGGCAATGCCAGCACCGCCCGCCAGACCCGACTTTCCGGCGACACCCCCGGCACAGCCCCCGACCTGCACACACCCGCCTGCGGCACCCGCCATCCGGCTCCGCCGCCGAGCGGCATCGGCGCCCTGCGGACGGGCGACGTCGTCTTGTTCCGCTGCAAAGGGCGCCATATCCTGCACCGCATCGTCGGGATCGAAACAGGCATCCGCTGCGAAGGGAACCGTCCCCTATGCGCACCAGCCGCAGGGAATGCCCCGTCCCCGGAGGCATCCGCGGAAAACCCCGCAGAGAGGGATTCCGCCGCGGGGACGCTCCGTTTCACCCTGTCCGGGGACGGTAATTACCGCACGACGGAGCATTGCCTCGGGGAGGATATCGTCGCCGTGATGACGGCTGTCATCCTGCCGTCGGGACGCATCGTCCGCACCTGCTCCCGCCGCTGGAAACGGCGGTCGCACAGGTGGCTGGCGCTCCCCCAGGGCGTGCGGCGTTTCGTCCTCCGGGTCATGTGGCGGCTCGGAATCCGGTAACCGGAAGCCGGCCGGTAAACGCGGCACCCTGAAAACGGCAGCCTGAAAAAATTGCGGCCGCCGATAAAAAGAAGGCCGAAACCCGTGCGGGTTTCGGCCTTTTCGAATATATAGCGGGGCACATCGCACCCCTCCTGGTGACAGATTACTCGCCCAGCGCGAAACGCTTGTAAGCGACAACCGTAGCCTCTTTGTCAGCCTTGTGGATGAACTCGGCGATCGTCTCCTTCTCGCCTACCACCGGCTGGTTCAGGAGCGTGTTCTCCTCGAAGAACTTGCGCATCTTACCCTCGGCGATCTTCTCGAGGATAGCCTCGGGCTTGTTGGCGTTCTTGGGATCCTGCTTCATGGCCTCGACGGCGATCTTACGCTCGTGCTCCACGATCTCCGCGGGGCAGTCGGCCTCCGAAATCGAAACCGGAGCCATCGCCGTAGCCTGCATGGCAACGGTGTGGGCGACCTCGGCGGGAACCTCCTTGTTGAAACCGAGGATCGTGCCGAGCTTCTTGTTGAAGTGCACGTAAGCGGCGCAATAGGGAGCCTCGATGCGGGCATAGTATGCCAGTTCGATCTTCTCGCCCGTCTGTCCCGATTTCTCGGTCACCATCTCCTCGACGGTGTGGCCTTCGTCATTCTTCGAGGCCATCAGGGCGTCGCGGTCTGCGGCGTCGTTCTTTACGGCAACCTCCAGCATCGCGTTGGCCGATGCGGTATATTCTGCATTCTGAGCCACGAAATCGGTCTCGCAGGCCAGGCAGAGAAGGTAAGCCTTCTGGCCTACGATCTTCGTAACGACGACACCCTCGGTAGCGGTGCGGTCGGCGCGCTTGGCAACGACGAGCTTGCCTTTCTCGCGGATAATGTCCTGAGCACGTGCAAAGTCACCTTCGGCTTCGATCAGGGCATTCTTGCAGTCCATCATACCGGCACCGGTCATCTTGCGGAGCTTCATTACATCAGCAGCTTTGATTTCCATAATAATTTTCCTTTCTTTTTATTGTTAATTGATTTCCCCAAAAGGCGATTATTCGGCCTTGGCCTCGGCTACCGCTTCCGCAGCTGCCTCTTCGGCTACTGCTTCAACGGCTGCTGCTTCGGCTACAGCTTCAACTGCTGCTTCGGCTGCGGGCTCCTCGAACGGAGTCTCCACAGCTGCGACGACCTCGGCTACGGCGGCCTGCTCGGCATCGATGGCCGCCTTCACGGCCTTCTTGATGCGGGGCTTGCCCTCCTTCTTCACGGGAGCGTCGGCACCTGCCTCGGCCTCCTGGGCTTCCTTCTCCTTTTCGAGCTTACGCTCCTCGGTACCCTCGGCGATTGCGGCGCACATGGCTTCGAGCACCACGGCAATCGACTTGGTAGCATCGTCATTTGCAGGTATAACGTAATCAATGTCGGTCGGATCACAACAAGTATCTACCATTGCAAATACGGGGATGCTCAGGCGTTTTGCCTCCCTTACGGCGTTGGCCTCCTTCTGCACGTCGACGACGAACAGGGCGGCCGGCAGGCGCGTCAGGTCGGCGATCGAGCCGAGGTTCTTCTCGAGCTTCGCGCGCTGGCGGGAAATCTGGAGCTTCTCACGCTTGGAGAAGTTATCGAACGTGCCGTCGCTATTCATCTTGTCGATGGTAGCCATTTTCTTGACGGCTTTACGTATGGTGGGGAAGTTTGTCAGCATACCGCCTGCCCAACGCTCTGTGACGTAAGGCATACCGACGGCTGCCACCTTTTCGGCAACAATATCCTTGGCTTGTTTCTTCGTGGCTACGAACAGCACGCGGCGACCGCTCTTGGCGATCTGCTTGATGGCTGCGGCAGCCTCATCGATCTTGAGCACGGTCTTGTGCAGGTCGATGATGTGGATGCCGTTCTTCTCCATGAAGATGTAAGGAGCCATTTTGGGGTTCCATTTGCGCTTCAGGTGACCGAAGTGCGCACCGGCTTCCAATAATGTATTAAAATCTGTACGTGACATTTTAATTCAATCGTGTTTGTTAATTTTAATTCTCTTTTCTTCAACCCGACGGGTAGCGGCCTGGCCGATCCCACGGGTTTTCCGCGGCGGGGCAACCTGAAAGTAATACGCGTATAGATAATATAGGTAGTCTTTCCGGTTTGTGACCCGCACCGTGCTTGCCGAAATTCGGTCGTACGATTAACGCTTGCTGAACTGGAACTTGCGGCGTGCTCCGGGCTGACCGGGCTTCTTACGCTCAACCTCGCGGGGATCGCGCGTGAGGAACCCGGCTTTTTTGAGTGCCGGACGCATCTCAGCGTCGATTTCGCACAATGCGCGTGCGATGCCCAAGCGAGCGGCCGAAGCCTGTCCCGTAACACCACCGCCATCGAGGTTGATGACGATGTCGTAATTCTCCACCGTGTTGGTAGCCAGCAGCGGCTGCTTCACCTGGTACTGGAGAATTTCGAGCGGGAAGTAAACTTCAAGCGCCTTGCGGTTGATTGTAATCTGACCCTTACCCGGCTTCACGTATACGCGAGCCACAGCGGCCTTACGACGACCTACGGTGTTTACAACTTCCATAACTCTTACTTAATCTCGTTTAACTTAATGGTCTTCGGGTTCTGCGCTGCGTGCGGATGCTCCGTACCGGCATATACCTTCAGGTTTCTGAGCAGCGCGGCGCCCAGACGGGTGCGGGGCAGCATGCCCTTGACTGCTTTTTCGACGATGAACGTCGGTTTCTTGGCCAGATAGTCGGCAGGCGTAGCGAAACGCTGGCCGCCGGGGTATCCGGTGTGACGCGTGTAGACCTTGTCGGTCATTTTTTTGCCCGTGAGCTTCACCTTGTCCGCATTGATGACGATGACGTAGTCACCGCAATCCACGTGGGGCGTGTAGCTGGGCTTGTTCTTGCCTCGGAGGATCTTCGCGATCTGCGATGCAAGACGTCCCAATACCTCATCCGCAGCGTCGATGACGACCCATTCCTTGGTCACCGTCGAAGCATTGGCCGAGATAGTCTTGTAGCTTAATGAATCCACTGTGTTTTACGTTTAATTTAACTTGTTTGTAATCCGTTCCCCGCACTTTACGGGTGCGCAAAGGTACTAAAAAGTTTTCGTTCTGCAAAATAATACGGATTAAAAACGAGAATAGTCGTCAACGCCGACCCGGACTTCCCGTCCCGGGACGGACGGACGCACCGGCTGCCCGGCAGGCCGGGTTCTGTCCAGCCGGAAAATCAACGGAAGCGTATACCTCACCCGCACCGGTTCGCCGTTCCCGAGCCGTCCGGGTTCCCAGTTGGGCGACAGGGTGAGCACCCGCCCCACTTCCCGGATCAGGGCCAGATTCTTCCCCTGCTCCACGACGATGTCGGACAGCGTCCCGTCCTTTTCGACAATGAATGTCACCACGATGTCGTCTTCGACTTCATCCTCGAGCGCCTCCCGGGGATATTTCAGGTTCTCCATCACCCATTTGCGGAAACTTTGCAGATCCCCGCCCTGAAATAGCGGCATCTGTTCCAGTTCCCCGGCTACATCCTCCTCCAACGGAATTCCATCCGACAGCCCCGCCGCGAGCGAATCCGCGGCCGTAGGCACCGCCAACTGGATATTGACGGGCAGTACCAGTTTAGTGCGCACCGCAACGTCCCCCAGGCGTCCGGGAGTCCACCGCGGTGCGGAGGCGAGCACACGCAGGACTTCGGCCGAGCAGCGTTCGTCCGTCGAACTGACCACTTCCGGCTCCTCGACAGCCCCTTGCCTGCCGACGACGAACGACACGACCAGGCGCGCCTCGACCCCCTCGCGGAACATCTCCCCGCCGAAACAAAGATGCCGGAACACCCAGTCCCGGAAAGCGAGCACGTCGCCCCCCTGGAACCGGGGAGGCTCGTCCACGCGCAGGTAAACAGTCCGGTCGGAAGCGGCGGTATCCGGCCTTACCACGACGGAAGAATCCGGCAGGATGGCCGGATGTGCCGCAGCGCTGCCCGCAAAGTACGGGAGCGCAGCAAGGAGAAAAAAGAATCGGGTCATTTTCAAATGGATTCGGGTAGACGATCCCTGCAAACATACGATTTTATATCCGGAATTACAAATCGAACGGGCAGGCGGGAAACAGGCCGCAGGTCAGCGACCGCTACGGGAACGTCCGCGGGCATGGCGGACGACCTCGTAGCGTCCCGCCGAATCCGTCACGAGCCGGTGCACGCCGGGATTATCGGGCAGGTAGCGCACCACGACCGAATCGCCGATTCGGGCCGTATGGAGGTTCTCTGTCTTGCGTACCTTGCCGGTGTACGTTTGTCCGCCGACCTCATAGCGGTAATCGAAACAGCAGACCGCATGTTTCTCACGGTAACGGCGACCGTGCGGCCTGTACCCGACGAATCCGACCCGCGATGAGCAGCCTGTCAGCACGGCCTTCGTCTCGGCGCCTTCCGCCTGCAACCTTCCGCAGATATGCCCCGACCGGAGGATGGCCGCCCCGAGCAGGGCAGCCGGCACGCAGAGAAACGCAATGATCCATTTACCACGGCTCATAATTCAGGAATCAGTCCGGACGAAAATACGAAAAACGCGGAACGGATGCCGTACGACGACGGCAGAGCCGGATTATGGCGGTTCGGGGTCATCGTTGCGGTTCGGGGCAGAAGATATATTCCGGGCTCCACTCCGCCGGAGGCACGACGGCAGGCCAGCGGTGCGAAGTGTCGGGCTTCAGCAGGAAGTCGATCGGAAGGAGATATTTCACGGGCACTTTCGCGCTGTTCGCAATGCCGCCTCCCATTCGGGCAGGCGCCCAGCGGGGCGAGCTGCGCACGACGCGCACGGCCTCGCGAACCAGCGCCGGCGATTCCGAAATACCTATCGGCCCCGCCTTCCGCTCCGGCAGCAGCTCCTTGTACCGTTCATCCGTACCCGGGGACTCCTTGCCGCACTCCTCATCACCACGGGCTGCCGCACTCAACGGCCCCACCTGCGTAACGTTCCCGAGCGTGTCGATGACGAAGCTAACGAGGATACGCCCCTGCTCGCCCCGGTCGAATGCCTCGCGGGGATAGCGGACATTCCGGTACACCCAGGCACGGAACTCCGTGAGGTCTCCGCCCATAAAGGTCGGATATTGTTCTAAGCCCGTGTGAAAGACGCACTCCCCGGCTTCGGGATCCTGCGCCGCAACCCCCTGCGACACACACAGGGCAAGCAACCATACACAGCATTTTTTCATAGTCAACGTTTATTCACCGGATACAAGCGGATCGGAGTTTTCATAAAGATACAAAAAAATCGCACTGTTGTCCAATAAAACACATCCGGCAACAAAAAAAACGGCATGAAGAGGGAGAGCGTGACGGGAGCCGGAGACCCCGGCGAGGGAGTCCCTACGGGGGCGGAAGAGCGGCGCCGAGTGCCTGCAAAAACCCGGCACGACCACTCACAAAAAAGGCGGGCTCCGGTTTTCGGAGCCCGCCCCTATCGCGGACGACACTTCTGCCGCCCGGCGTAGTATTATCCGAGGAACGACAGCAGGATACCCGCAGCGACGGCCGAACCGACCACGCCGGCCACGTTGGGCCCCATGGCGTGCATCAGCAGGTAGTTCGAAGGATTCTCCTTCTGGCCTTCGGTCTGCGATACGCGGGCAGCCATCGGGACTGCCGAAACGCCTGCCGAACCGATCAGCGGGTTGATCTTGTTCCCGTCCTTGCTGAAGACGTTCATCAGTTTGGCCAGCAGCACGCCTCCGGCGGTTCCCATGGCAAACGCGATGACACCCAGCACGAGGATCCCCAGCGTACGGAAGTTCAGGAACGCCTCGGCCGTAGCCGTAGCGCCGACCGTGAGGCCGAGGAAGATCACCACGATGTTCATCAGTTCGTTCTGCACCGTCTTGCTCAGGCGATCCACCACGCCGCACTCCTTCATCAGGTTACCCAGCATGAGGCACCCGACCAACGGGGCCGCACTGGGCAGCAGCAGCGAGATGATCACGGCGATGATCAGCGGGAAGAGGATACGCTCCAGTTTCGAAACCGGACGCAGCGTACGCATCTTGATGCCACGCTCCTTCTTGCTGGTCAGCGCGCGCATGATAGGCGGCTGGATCACCGGCACGAGCGCCATATAGGAGTAGGCCGCCACAGCGATCGGGCCCAGCAGTTCGGGGGCCAGCATCGAGGTGAGGTAGATGGCCGTCGGGCCGTCCGCACCGCCGATGATACCGATGGAACCGGCCTGCGCGGGCGTGAAGCCCAGGGCGTAGGCGCCGAGGAACGTCACGAAGATACCGATCTGCGCGGCGGCGCCGAGCAGGAAGCTCTTCGGGTTGGCGATCAGCGGGCCGAAATCGGTCATCGCCCCCACACCGACGAAGATCAGGCAGGGATAGATACCCAGTTTCACGCCCAGGTAGAGGTAGTCGAGCAGTCCGGCGTTGGCCACGAAAATATCCCAGTGGACATGTCCGTCGGCGAAAAGTTCGGTATGGTACAGGTTCGCGCCGGGCAGGTTGGTGAGCAGCATGCCGAAGGCGATGGTGAACAGCAGCAGCGGTTCGAACTTGTGCCTGATAGCCAGGTAGAGCAGGAAGAATGCCACGCAGATCATGGCGACGCTTCCCCAGCCCATCTCGGAGAAGAAGCCCGCGATACCGGTCGAACCGGCGAAATCACGCAGGCTGTCCCATACGAAGTCAGCGTTCGAGGTTAGCATTGTCAGCATAGGGCTATTCGATAACGATCAGGTTATCGCCTTCCATCACCGTAGCGCCCTGCTGGATGCAGACCTCCTTGACTACACCGGCACGGTCGGCGTCGATATTGTTCTCCATCTTCATGGCTTCGAGCACGACGAGCGTCTGGCCCGAGGCCACCTTGTCGCCGACCTGCACCTTGACCGAGAGCACGGTGCCGGGCAGCGGGCATTTCACGGCGTAACCCGACGAGGGTGCCGAAGGGGCGATGCGGGGCGAAGGCGAAGCCGTCGCGGGGGTAATCATCGCACTGTTGGCGTTCTTGGGAGCGGGCATCACCTGGGGCCGCGATGCGGCAGAGGTCTTGGCGCCTTCGATCTCGACTTCGTAGGCCGTACCGTTGACGACGACGTGCGCCACCGTCGAGGCATCGTTCACCTCGTCGATCTGCACGGTATAATTCTGTCCGTTGATTTTCAGTGAGTAATCTTTCATTGTTATTTAAGTTCTATTTCCTTTCGGGAAGCGGGGTTAAACCGTGAATTTTCGAATTCCAGGGCGAATAGGCACGCTTGATGCTCATGATGGTCAGCACCTCGGACTCCCTGTCGTGCAGGGCGCTCCGGTAGAGTTTCAGGGCCGTGGCAATGGCCGCGATCTCCTCGTCGTGGATCTGCCCCGGAACTACCGCGGACTTATTGGCAGCGGCAGTCGCAGCGGCCTGGCGGCGCGTGAAGACATAGCCGAAGAGCTTCATGACCCACACCAGCAGAACCAGCACGAGGAACACGAGGCAGATACTGATGAGTGCCACCCACAGCATCTCCGCCCAGCTCCAGTCTATTACCGATAATATTCTCATACTCATAATACGATTCTATTACAACGGAATGTTCGAATGCTTCTTCGCGGGGTTCTGCAGGCGCTTGGTTGCCAGCGACTGCAGCGCACGGATGATGCGGAAGCGCGTGTTGCGCGGTTCGATCACGTCGTCGATATAGCCGTAGCGGGCGGCGTTGTAGGGGTTCGAGAACTTGTCGTTGTACTCCTTTTCCTTTTCGGCCACGAACTTGGCTTTCTCTTCGGGCGATTCGATCGCTGCGACCTCCTTGCCGTAGAGCACCTCGACGGCGCCGCTGGCGCCCATCACGGCGATCTCGGCCGTCGGCCATGCGTAGTTGATATCACCGCGGATGTGCTTCGACGACATCACGATATAGGCGCCGCCGTAAGCCTTGCGCAGCGTGACGGTGACCTTGGGCACCGTAGCCTCGCAGTATGCGAAGAGCAGTTTCGCGCCATGGGTGATGACGCCGCCGTACTCCTGGGTCGTACCCGGCAGGAAGCCCGGAACGTCCACCAGGGTCACGATCGGAATGTTGAACGCATCGCAGAAGCGGATGAAACGCGCGGCCTTGCGGCTGGCGTTGATGTCGAGCACGCCGGCCATGAACTTGGGCTGGTTGGCGACGATGCCGACCGACTGGCCGTTGAAACGCGCGAAGCAGGTGATGATGTTCTTGGCATATCCGGGAGCCGACTCCAAGTACTCGCCGTTGTCCACGATCGCACGGATGACCTCGGCCATGTCGTAGGGTTTGTTGGCGTTGTCGGGGATGATCTCGTTGAGCGAATCCTCCAGGCGCGTGATCGAGTCGTTGCAGACGGCCAGCGGGGCGTCCTCCATGTTGTTCTGCGGCATGTAGGAGATGAGCTTGCGGATCAGCTCGATGCCCTCCTCCTCGGTATCGACGGCAAACTGCGCCACGCCCGACTTGGTGGTGTGCATCGTGGCACCGCCCAGCTGCTCCTGCGTCACGTCTTCGCCCGTCACGGTCTTCACGACCTTCGGGCCGGTGAGGAACATGTTCGAGGTCTCCTTCTTCATGATGATGAAGTCGGTCAGCGCGGGCGAATAAACGGCACCGCCGGCGCAGGGGCCGAAGATGGCCGAAATCTGCGGGATGACGCCCGACGACATCACGTTGCGCTGGAAGATGTTGGCATAGCCGGCCAGCGCGTTCACGCCTTCCTGGATACGCGCACCGCCAGAGTCGTTCATGCCGATGCAGGGGGCGCCGTTGCGCAGGGCCATGTCCATGACCTTGCAGATCTTGTCGGACATCGACAGCGACAGCGAACCCGCCGTCACGGTGAAGTCCTGTGCGAAAACATAGACCAGGCGTCCGTTGATCGTACCGTAACCGGTCACTACGCCGTCGCCGAAGGCATGGCTCTTGTCCATCCCGAAGTCATAGCAGCGGTGCGTCACGAACATGTCGAACTCCTCGAAGGAGCCTTCGTCGAGCAGCATCTGGATGCGCTCGCGGGCCGTGTACTTACCCTTGGCATGCTGGGCGTCGATACGCTTCTGACCGCCTCCGAGACGCGCGGTTTCGCGGTTCTCGATCAGCTGGTTGATCTTGTTCTGAATTTCACTCATAAGTATGTAGGTTTGTAATTTTTCCGAACCCCAGAATTTCCCGGCAGGTATCGCCCGCGGCCTGCGGCCGCGTTTACAGGTCTGACCCCACCCTAAGTCACTCCTTCGGGAGGGACTTCTGTTCCGCCTTTGGCGGAATTCGGAGATTCCGCAATATTCCTTGTTACACTATTTGTTCTTATTCTCGCAAAGCTCGGTCAGGATGCCCTGGGTCGATTTGGGGTGCAGGAAGGCGATGGTCATTCCCTCGGCGCCCTTGCGCGGGGTCTTGTCGATCAGGCGGATGCCCTTGGCTTCGGCATCGGCGAGCTGCTCCTCGATATTCTCGCAGGCAAGCGCCATGTGGTGGATACCGACGCCGCGGTTCTCGATGTATTTGGCGATGGTCGACTCCTCCGAAGTGGGTTCCAGCAGTTCGATCTTGGTCTGCCCCAACATGAAAAACGCCGTGCGCACCTTCTGGTCGGCGACCTCTTCGATGGCATAGCATTTCAGGCCCAATACGTTTTCCCAGTAGGGAATTGCTTCATCGAGGCTCTTCACTGCGACGCCAAGATGCTCGATATGAGAAACTTTCATAGCAAATATAAAATTTAAGTTAGTGAATATTTCGCGTCAAATACCAGCTTGTTATTTTGCGAACACAAAGATAGGGTATTAAATTGGAAATACCCAAGAGATTTCTGGTATTTTTTTCCGGATTTATGCTCCTTTCGGGAAGGCCAAGCGCTTCACAGCGAACTGTAAATGTCGATCAGCCGGCGGGCGACGGCGTATTCCGAGAAAAGTTCGGCGCGGCGGCGTTCGCGGGCTTTCATCTCGCGGCGGAAATTCGCGTCCGACAGCACGTTTTCCAGCGCAGCGGCCACCTCCCCCGCCGCCTCAGGGCGGACATAGGCCGCGGCGTCGCCGGCAGCCTCGCGGTTGAGCTGCGTGTCGCTCAGCACCATGGGCACCCCGGCACGCATCGCCTCCACCACGGGCACGATCGACGCCTCGATCCCGGCATCGGGCAGGTAGACGAAGGCATGGGCGAGGCGGAACAGCGCCGGCAGGTCGTCGGGGCTGAGTTCGTAGATAAAATCGACGCGCGAGGCCATATGCCGCCCGCGGGCAAATTCCAGCAGGGAATCCGAATAGGCCGTGCGCCGGCCGCAGACCACGATCCCGACCCGCTCGGCGGAAGATGCGGCAGGACGCACGGCGGTGTCCGCCGGGGCCTCGCCGCGCATGCCCGTGGCGATGCCGCCCCGCCCTGCCGCTGCGGCGGCACCCCGCCCCGGATCCCGATCGGCAGCCAGCCCGGGCAGCTCCGGGCCAGCGGCCGCGGCGGCGCGCTGCGCTGCGCGGAGCCCCTCCGCACGGATCGCACGTTCACGTTCGCCGAGCGAGCCGACCGCCTCGAAGAGCACCTCGTGGTTATGGCGCGGTTCGACAGTGCCGAGCATGAGGATGAACCTGCCGGGCAGCATGTATTTGCGCCGCACCGCCTCGAGCTGCGCACCGCCCGGCGTTTCATGCGGGACGCGCGCGGCGAGGGGCATCACGACCTCGATGCGCCCGGGGTCGATCCGCAACCGCTCCGACAGCTCGGCGCGGGCATCGCGGTTGACCGTAATGAGCAGGCTGGCGGAGCGCAGCGCACGGCGGTAGAGCCGCAGCAGCACCAGCCGCTCGGACAGCGAATAGAGGTGCGGGTAGCGCAGGAAATTGAGGTTGTGGACGGTCATCACGCTGGGGATCTTCCGCAGCAGCGGCAGGGGCAGTCCGGGGCGGAAGCCGTGGTAGAGGTCGAACTCCTTATAACGCGCCCCGTCAACGATATACTCGTGCTCGGGGGCATATTCGGCCAAAAGTTCGGCAAGGTGCCGGGAGTAAGTCCCGGCGGGTGCGGCCGGGGTGTCTTCGAATCCGATTTTCATAACTCTGCGTAAAATTTTTCGTCTATATGGCAAATAATTGTTATCTTCGCTGAAAATAAGGCTGCCTTTTTATGAAGAAAGTTTTGCTCACTTTACTCCTGGCCCTGGCACTCCCCGTTGCGGCGGCCGAGGCGCAAAACATCGCCCTCGGCGAACGCGTACCCGAGGTGAAGGTTCCGGCATGGCTCCGGGGCGGGAAACCCGCCGCCACCCCCGGCCTGACGTACGTCGAGTTTTTCCACTCGTCGAACCCGGCCTGTACCGCGTCGCTCGAACAGCTCCGGGCGATAACCGACAAATTAGGCGCCAAACTCCACGTCGTGGTCGTCACGCGGGAAAACGAGGAGAAAATCGCCCCCCTGCTTTCGCCGTTCCTCTCGCGGCACATCTCCGTCGCGCTGGACACCGGGGGCAGGATATTCTCGGCGTTCAACGTGCAGTACGTCCCGTTCGGGGTGCTGGTCGACAGCCGGAACCGGGCGCTGTGGATGGGCAACTCACTGCAGCTGACACCCGAAATCATCGAAAAATCAAGTAAATAGCACCATGTCCTTCACGAAGATAAACCATTACGAAAAAGAGTACGCAGATACCCATCACGACACGGCGCTCAACGTCACGGAAGGCGTTGAAGACCAACCTATTGTAAGCCCTTACTTCACGCGCCGCAAGAAGCGGCGGCTTTCGACCGACGAATACGTCGAAGGCATCCTCGCGGGCAACATCACCACCCTGTCGCAGGCCATCACGCTCGTCGAAAGCAACAACCCCGCCCATTACGCGCAGGCGCAGCAGATCATCGAACGCTGCCTGCCGCACGCCGGGAAATCGGTGCGCATCGGCATAACGGGCGTTCCCGGGGCGGGTAAGTCGACCTTCATCGAGGCCATCGGCAACATGGTCACCTCGCTGCGGCACAAACTGGCGGTGCTGGCCATCGACCCCTCGTCGGAACGCAGCGGGGGTTCGATCCTCGGCGACAAAACCCGCATGGAGAGCATTTCGGGCAATCCCGACGTCTTCATCCGCCCCTCCCCTTCGGCCGGGTCGCTGGGCGGCGTGGCACGCAAGACGCGCGAGACGATCATCCTGTGCGAAGCCGCGGGCTTCGACGTGGTATTCATTGAGACGGTGGGCGTCGGGCAGTCCGAGACGGCCGTGCACTCGATGGTCGACATGTTCATGCTGTTGCAGATTTCGGGTGCCGGCGACGAGTTGCAGGGCATCAAGCGCGGCATCATGGAGATGGCCGACATCATGGTCATCACCAAGGCCGACGGCGAGAACATCCACAAGGCCGAACTGGCCAAGACCCAGTTCCAGGGGGCATTAAGGCTGTTCCCCGTCCCGGAATCGGGCTGGCGGCCCAATGTATACACCTGCTCGGCCGTGGCCGCGACGGGGCTCGAAGAGGTCTGGAAAGGCGTCGAGGAGTTCCTCGACCACATCCAGGCCAACGGCTATTTCCGCCACAACCGCAACCGCCAGAACAAATACTGGATGTACGAGTCGATCAACGAAGTGCTGCGCAACTCGTTCTACCACGACCCGGCGGTCGAAACACGCATCGCGGAGTACGAAAAGCGCGTACTGGAGGACAAAATATCGTCGTTCATCGCCGCCAAGGAGCTGCTGGACATCTATTTCAAGGATTTGAAATAAACGGCGTCCCATCTCATACGCCCCCGTTTCAGCACTTTTCGGCCGGCTGCCCTTCCCTAAAACGAAAACCGCCTTCGGGAGAGATCCGAAGGCGGTTTTCTTTCACTTTCACGGCGCCAATACTGCAACCCTCGGGCCGCGAATCGCCGAAGCGGAATCCGCCGGCAGAAACTACCGGGGTGAAATCCGGGAGCAAAATACCGAAGCAATAAGCGGGCGAATAAGCCGACGCGAAATGCAGAGAGAAAATCCGGGAGCAAAACGCCGAAGCAATAAGCGGGCGGGAAATGCGGGCGAATAAGCCGGCGCGAAATGCAGGCGTCCCTACCCCGCCGCATACTTTTCCCGCAACAGCTCCGCCAGGCCGGGCATGCCTTCGGCGGCACGTTTGCGAATCAGGGTCAGCGGATTGCGGATGCCCGCCGTATCGGGATTACCGGGATCGACGACATAGATCGGGATTTCGGGGCGCACGCAGCGCACCAGCGACGCGGCGGGATAGACCGCCAGCGAAGTCCCCACGACCACCATGATATCCGCCGTCCGGGCAATCTGCGCGGCACGTTCGAACATCGGCACCGCCTCGCCGAAAAAGACGATGTGCGGACGCAGCAGCGCCCCGTCGGGCGCCGTGGCGTCGAGCTTCTGCTCCCAGCCCTCGATCGGGACGACCAGATCGGGATTGCGCGACGAGCGCAGGCAGGTCAGTTCGCCGTGCAGGTGGGTCACTTTCGACGAGCCGGCACGCTCGTGCAGGTCGTCTACGTTCTGCGTCAAGACCTCGACCTCGAAATCCCGTTCCAGCCCCGCGATGGCCTCGTGCCCGGCATTGGGCTGCGCGGCGAGCATCTCGCGGCGGCGCATGTTGTAAAACCCGATGACCGTGGCACGGTTATGCGCCAACGCCTCGGGCGTGCAGACATCCTCGATCCGGTAGGAAGCCCATAACCCGTCGGAATCGCGGAAGGTCGCCAGACCGCTGTCGGCGCTTACCCCCGCACCCGTAAAAACGACGATTTTTTTCATAAACTATAACTTTAGATAACCTAATCTATGCCCAACGGCAGCAAGCAGTATCAACAGGCCGAATCCGACTGCCTTCGTAACTCCGACGGCGACGCCTTCGGTCGAAATATCGTATGCCAGCATCGCCGCCAGCACGAAAAAAGCGATCCCCAGCGCGACTTTCGCCAGCAGGGACTTTCGCCCGGCGGGTTCGGTGCGATCCACGGGTTCGGTGCGATCCGCAGGTACAGTATGATCCGCAGGTACAGTATGATCCGGGAGCACAGCGGGATCCTCAGGCACAATGCGCACCGGGCGCCCGGTGCGGGTACGGAATCCCGTATTCCCGGCAGCCCTGCGGGATTCGGCCCGGCCGCCGGCACACCGCCCTTTGGGCGTCCATGCCGTGAGCAGTGCGGGCAGACCGAACAGCAGGGCACTCACCGCCGCATGCAACGGCGACTGCCCGACCCACAGCAGGTTGAGCGGGAACATTGCCAGCGCAACCGCAAGCACCGAAACAACCGCAAAAATCCATTTCCGATTCATAGCAACCTCCTTTTATTACATATTCGCCTGCATCCGGCGGGATGCCGTAAGTTTGCGGCGCTTCATGCGCAATTGCCAAAGCCGCAGTTCGGCATCGGAGCGCAGGCGCCGCCAGCGCCACAGGCTGTAAAGACAAGCGGCAAACGACACGGCACCAAGCCCGAGCAACATGCAGGCCGTCGCCCGGTCGTCCGGAGCCTCCGCAAAGACGACCGACGGCATAATGACGCCCATGACAAGCGACAGGCACAACAGCATCAGCCACGCATCGCGCCACCGCTGCCGGGGACGCTTGCGCCGGTAATCCGCATATACATCGCAGATTCCCAACAATATACTCGCCGCCAGCAGCACCCCGCAAACCCACAGGGGCAGCACGTCGGAGCGCAGCAGCAGAAAAAAGAGCAGCAACCCGGCTGCCGCCCGCAAAGCGGCCCGGATCCGCACCCCCTTCGGGTTGCGGACGTTGCGGGGCCTTTTTATAAACATCGGATTCGACATAACACCGGCTTTTATTGATCCTACCATTTACTGCGTCTCGAATCAAGCCATACGGGAACAACGACGGCCGCAACCGCCATCGCCTTGAGCAGCATCCCCCCGAACCCGCGGGCCAGCGAACATTCGCCGCCCAGCATATCCGAAATCTGGGACGAGCAAACCAGGGCGAACGCCCCCAGCAGCAATACGAAACAGAGCACCCTGCCCCGCCACGCCGCACAGGATCCCACGTTACCGACGGCCTCCCCGTCCTGCCCGCCGTCGTCATCGGACGGTTCGGGCCCGACGGCGGCCCATACGCCCAAAGCCCAGCAAAAAGCAATCACCAGTGCACAGACAGCCCCCTTCCAAAGCGCCTCGGCAGTCGGGAGACCTTCACCGAAACGGCGCAGCAGGAAAATTACGACGAAGGCGACAACGGCTGCCACGGGCAGGCCGAGCCACATGCGGCTGTGCAGAAACATCCGCCAGCGTCCGGCATCGAGCAGGCCGGAAAAATAGCATCTCCACATCCTGGACATCGGATTTATTTTTTTATATCGGCTTTATTTTTTTGCGGGTCGTCGGACTGCATACGGGCGTGCGGAGGCAGCGGGCCGGCCTCCCCGGCTGCCGCAGCGGCAACGGGAGGGACGGCATCCTGCAGCGGCGGCGTGCCTTCACCGGACGCAACGTCAGCAGGAGGAGCGGCGGCAGGAGGAGCGGCGGCAGCCGCGGGAGAAACGGCCGCCGGAGCCGGCGGGAAGTCCCTGCCCGACGAAGCAACGCCCGTATCCGCGGCCGGCAGGGTCGCCCCGGCGGCCGCACGCGGCTTCTTCAGGCGGCCGCTGCGGCGCAGGGCATCGGCGATGATCCACTGGAGCTGGCCGTTGATCGAGCGGAACTCGTCGGCAGCCCATAGCTCCAGTGCGTCCATCGTCGCGGCGTCGATACGCAGTACGAAACTCTTGTTATTACTCTCTTTAGCCATCCCCAGTTAAATCAATGGTGCAGGGTTCCGGCATTCACCACGGGCTGCGCGGCTTCGTCGGCACAGAGCACTACGAGCAAATTCGACACCATGGCCGCCTTGCGCTCTTCGTCCAGTTCGACGATATGCTCGTTGCCGAGGCGGTCGAGCGCCATGTGCACCATCGATACAGCGCCCTCGACGATCTTCTCGCGGGCGGAGATGATGGCATCGGCCTGCTGGCGGCGCAGCATCACGGCGGCGATTTCGGGCGCATAGGCCAGGTAGTTGATGCGGGCCTCGACCACCTCGATGCCGGCCATCGCCAGACGTTCGTTGAGCGTGTGTTCGAGTTGGTCGTTGATCTGCTCGCTGTTCGAGCGGAGCGTTAGCTCATCGTCCGCAACACCATTGTTATCATAGGAATAGCAACCGGCCACCTGGCGCAGTGCGGCGTCGCTCTGCACGCCCACGAAGTTCTCGAGGATGTTCATGCGCGCCGTGGCCGAAACGCCGGTCTGCCCGGCCGTAGTCGGGGCGTCGATCTCGAAAACGGCCTTATAAATATCGTCGCGCTTGATCTTCCAGACCAGTACCAGCCCGATCAGGATCGGGTTGCCCGTCTTGTCGTTGACCTTGATCGGGTCGACGTTCAGGTTGCGGGCGCGGATCGAGATCTGCTTGGCCGACATGAAGGGGTTGACCCACCAGTAACCCGTTTCGTAGAAGGTACCTTTGTATTTACCGAAAAAGACCATCACGCGCGCCTCGTTGGGTTCGAGCAGCATGAATCCCGCCATGCAGATCAGCATGCAAAGGCTCCAGACGACGCCCGCCGCCACCAGTCCGCCGCCGAGCGCCAGCCCGGCGTCGATGCGCTGCGCGCCTGCGACGATCGCGTAAACCCCCAGGGCCAACCCGCCGAGGATCAGCACCAATGCCAGGAAACCATTGCATTTCCAGCCTTTGTAAACGAAATTTCCATTTTCCATACCCGTGCAGTTTTTGAATGATATTATTTTGATATCACAAATATATCGAACATTTTTGGATTTGCAAATTTTCCGGGCATTTTTTTCATAACGGACTGCGACCGAAGCAGAAGAGGCCCCGCAGCCCGGTTTAGGCCGAAAAAACCGCTCCGTGGCACAGTTCATGCAAGGTTGGAGGGCGTAAACCAAAACAAAATTTACATCATGAATCAGCAAAGACACACCAACGAAGACACGCTGACCGACATTTTCGGTTCGGAGGAAATGCGCAGTCCGGCACCCACGGAATTCATCCCCAAGGGCAAGACGGCTCCCGAGATCGCTTACCAGTTAGTCAAGGACGAGACCTATCCGCAGACACAACCGCGGCTGAACCTCGCCACGTTCGTAACGACCTACATGGACGATTACGCCACGCGGCTGATGAACGAGGCCATCAACATCAACTACATCGACGAAACGGAGTACCCGCGTGTCGCGGTGATGTGCGGCCGCTGCCTGAACATCGTCGCCAACATGTGGAACACCCCCGAGAAGGCCGAATGGAAGACCGGTGCGCTGGGCATCGGTTCGTCGGAGGCATGTATGCTGGGCGGCGTGGCCGCATGGCTCCGCTGGCGCCAGCGCCGCAAGGCCGCAGGCAAGCCCTTCGACAAACCGAACCTGGTGATGAGCGCCGGGTTCCAGGTCGTATGGGAGAAGTTCTGCCAGCTGTGGCAGATCGAAATGCGCACCGTGCCCCTGACGCTCGACCACATCACGCTCGACCCCAAGCAGGCGCTGGAGATGTGCGACGAGAACACGATCTGCATCGTGCCGATCGCAGGCGTCACGTGGACGGGCCTGGACGACGACATCGAGGGGCTGGACAAGGCGCTCGACGAGTACAACGCCAAGACCGGCTATGAAATCCCGATCCACGTCGACGCAGCGTCGGGCGGTTTCATCCTGCCGTTCCTCAAACCCGAGAAGAAGTGGGACTTCCGCCTCAAGTGGGTATTGTCGATCTCCACGTCGGGCCACAAGTACGGCCTGGTATATCCCGGCCTGGGATGGGTGGTATGGAAAGACAAGAAATACCTGCCCGACGAAATGTCGTTCTCGGTCAACTACCTGGGCGCCAACATCACACAGGTCGGCCTCAACTTCTCGCGCCCCGCAGCGCAGATACTGGGCCAGTACTACAACTTCATCCGCCTGGGATTCGAGGGATACAAGGAGATCCAGCAGAACTCGATGGACATCGCCAAGTACTGCCACCAGCAGATCGGCACGATGAAATGCTTCAAGAACTATTCGGAGGAGGTCGTCAACCCGCTGTTCATCTGGATGATGGATCCCGAGTACGACAAGAAGGCCAAGTGGACGCTGTTCGACCTGCAGGCCAAACTGCAGCAAAGCGGCTGGATGGTTCCCGCCTATACGATGCCCAAGAACATCGAGGACGTGGTCGTAATGCGCATCGTGGTGCGCCAGGGTATGTCGCGCGACATGGCCGACATGCTGATGGGCGACATCCGCAATGCCATCGCCGAGTTCGAGCAGCTGGAGTACCCCACTACCTCGCGCATCAAGTACGAGAACAAGGAACACCAGAAAGGAAAAGTCTTTACGCACTAATGTGCCCCGTCCGGCGGCTGGCAGCCCCGGGAAGGGCATGTAGCGCCGCCGGCACCGGACGGCAGAGCGACAGCCGGGAGCGGGCAACTCCCATATCGGACCGTACGTACGGCGTGACGCCGAAGCGTCACAGGTCACCGTCCCGGCGCCCCTGCTTCGGCAGGGGTTTTTACGAGAGGGCTCCGGCCCCCTGGAACGAATGCCGGAAAGCGGGCGCCCCGGCGCCCGCAGCCAAAGCATTTCGCGCCCTGCGGGGCTGCGAAGGGTCGGACAGACGGCTTCCACAATCGTGGGGGCCGTCGTTTTTTTATCGGGATGCGGGCTTTCATGCAGGCCGGGGCGCAGACGGGGGGGGGCAAAGGACGACAGCGGAATCACACAGGCCCGCCGCAGAGGGGCATCCGCACAGGCCCGGACATAGGCCGGGCGGGGAAAACAGAGGGAGAAAGCGGAAGACACAAGGCGGGCGGAGGGACGGGAAAGCGGATGCGGGTTTTCACGCAGGCCGGAAAGCGGCAGGCTGAGCGGGCGGCAAGCCGGGGAGACAGGTAAGGGCCCAAAGCGGGGATGGGAACCCGGCCGCATCGGGAAAATCCGACCGGCAGGACAGATGCTGCGACCAATAAGACAACCGTGTGCCCGGAAAGGAGAAAAACAACCGGCGGGGAGGCGGATGCGATTTTCATTATACCGATTTGTTTTGTAACTTTACGACGTTTTTATCCAACCGCAGACAAATGGCAGAAACATTCAATATCTTCCTGATCGTCATGGCCGTGCTGGCCGCCGGGGTTTACGTCGCCCTGCACTTTTTCGAAGCCGGGTACGGCTATCTGTTCAACCCGAAATACGGCCCCCCGGTACCCAACAAGGTGGGCTGGGTCATGATGGAGTCGCCCGTGTTCATCGCAATGTGCGTGCTCTGGCTCATGTCCGGGCGGACATGGGAGGCCGGGCCGCTGGCGCTCTTCATGCTGTTCCAGGCGCACTACCTGCAGCGCGCCTTCATCTTCCCGCTGCTGCTGCGCGGAGAGTCGAAGATGCCGCTGGGAATCGTCGTGATGGGCATGACGTTCAACACGCTCAACGCGCTGATGCAGGGCGGGTGGATCTTCTACGTCTCGCCCGAAGGCTATTACGCCGACTGGTTCGCAAAGCCCTACATTTACGTCGGGGGAGCCCTGTTCATGGCGGGGATGGCCGTAAACCTCCGCTCCGACCATATCATCCGCAGCCTGCGCAAGCCGGGCGACACGCGCCACTACATTCCCCGCGGGGGGATGTTCCGATATGTCTCGTCGGCCAACTATTTCGGCGAACTGCTCGAATGGACGGGCTTCGCCGTGGCTTCGTGGTCGTGGGCCGGAGCGGTATTCGCCTGGTGGACGTTCGCCAACCTCGCACCCCGTGCGGCATCGCTCTACAAGCGTTACGCACAGGAGTTCGGGGAGGAATTCACGGCGCTGAAACGAAAAAAGATCATACCTTTCATCTATTAACCTACCGGAAAATGTCATCACTGTTCACCCCTTATAAATTAGGCCCCGTGACACTGCGCAACCGCACGGTACGTTCGGCGGCGTTCGAGTCGATGGGGCGCCATTTCGGCCCCACGGAGCAGCTCAAGGAGTACCACGTTTCGGTGGCACGCGGCGGCGTGGGCATGACCACGCTGGCCTATGCCGCGGTATGCCGCAGCGGACTGTCGTTCGACAAGCAGTTGTGGCTGCGCCCAGAGATCGTGCCCGGGCTGCGCGGGATAACCGACGCCGTACACCGCGAAGGCGCGGCGGCCGGCATCCAGATCGGGCATTGCGGCAACATGACCCATTTGACGACCGCCGGGCAGATCCCGATCGGCGCATCGACGGGGTTCAACCTCTATGCCTACACCCCCGTGCGGGGTATGCGCAAGGACGAGATCGCGCAGGTGGCACGGGATTTCGGGAAGGCCGTCCACACCGCGCACGACGCGGGGTTCGACTCGGTGGAGGTACATGCCGGGCACGGCTACCTGATCTCGCAGTTCCTCTCGCCCTACACCAACCACCGGAAAGACGAGTACGGCGGGACGTTGGAAAACAGAATGCGCTTCATGCGGATGTGCCTCACAGAAGTGATGGAGGCCGCGGCGAAAACGGGGACGGCCGTATTGGTGAAGCACAACATGTACGACGGGTTCAGGGGCGGCATCGAGATTCCCGAAAGCATCGCCATAGCCCGCGAGATCGAACGCTTCGGCGTGGACGGCATCGTGCTTTCGGGCGGGTTCGTCTCCAAGGCTCCGATGGCCGTGATGCGGGGGCTGATCCCGATCTACACGATGAGCTACTACTCGCCCCTGTGGCTGCGCTATTTCATCCGCTGGTGCGGGCCCTTCATGATCCGGCAGTTCCCCTTCGAGGAGTGCTATTTCCTGGAAGACGCCAAAAAATTCCGCGCCGAGCTGAAATGCCCGCTGGTATATGTCGGCGGGCTGGTAAGCCGCGAAGGGATCGACAAGGCGCTGGACGCGGGGTTCGAACTGGTGCAGATGGCCCGGGCGCTGGTCAACGACCCGGCGTTCGTCAACAAGCTCCGCGAGGGCGACGCTTCGACACGCAGCGGCTGCGACCACCGCAACTACTGCATCGCGCGGATGTACTCGGTGGACATGAAATGCTGCAAGCATTGCGACGGGCTGCCGCGCAGGATACAGGAAGAACTGGCCAAGCTGCCGTAAGCATGGAACACATGGAGAAGCGTAAACGGAACAGCGAAACGGCCGGGGCCGCGGCACAAGGCGGGACGCCGGCCGGATACCGGAACCTCGGAGACAAGGCCGGGTGCAGGGAGCACGCGGCCGAGACCGGGCACAGGGAACGCGGGGATAAGGCCGTGACAGCCCACTGCGCCCCTGCGGGTTCGCAGAACGGCACGGGCGGGCGGCACGGACGCCGTCTGGAACGCGGCGCAGTGGCGCCGGGCAGCGCATGGGCGCTGGTGACGGGCGCCGGGTCGGGCATCGGGCGCTGCTACGCCCTGCGGCTGGCAGCGCTGGGCTACCGGCTGGTGATCGCGGGCGACAACCGCGCACCGCTCGAAGCCGTGGCGGAAGAGATACGGAATGCCCGGCCGGTCGGGCGAAAAGCAGCCGAGGAAAGACCGGAGGCCGTGGAAGGGTCGGAAGCCGCGAAAGGACTGGAAATTACGGAAGGACTGGAAGTTACGACATCCGCAAACGGAAGCGGGGCGGCGGGGCGCGAACCGGCGGCGGGAATTGCCCAGGCTACGGGGGAACCCGGGGCCGGGACGGACGGGAACGGGGCGTGCGCAGCCGGCAGTACGGAACAAAGCGTCGGCAGCGGAAAGGGAGACGGCAGCAGGAAAATGGAAGCCATGACGCCCGACGTGCGGGTGATTGCGATAGATCTGGCGCGGGTCGGGGCGGCACAGGAGCTGTACGACCGCATGGCAGCCGAGGGGATCGGGGTCGACGTGGTGATCAACAACGCCGGGATATTCTCGTTCTGCGACATCCTCGCCACGCCGGCGGAGCGCATCGAGCGCATCATCCTGCTGCACGACCTGACCGTCACGCAGCTATGCCGCCTCTTCGCCGCGGACATGGTACGCCGCGGCGTACGGGGGCACATCCTCAACATGTCGTCCTACTCGCTATGGATGCCGTTCCCGGGGCTGGCGCTATACAGCGCCTCGAAAGCCTACATGCGTTCGTTTTCCGTGGCATTCGCCAAGGAGGTGCGAGAACGGGGCATCCGCGTCACGGCGGTATGCCCGGCAGGCGTGGCGACAGACCTCTACGGGCTGACACCCTACTGGCAGCGCATCGGCTGCAAACTGGGCGTGCTCATCACCCCCGACAGTTGTGCGCGCAGGGGGCTGAAGGCGTTGTGGAGGGGCAGGCGGTGCATCGTACCCGACTGGTGGAACCGCGCCTGGATCCCCTTTTGCAAGGTATTGCCGATGTGGGTGCTGCGTCCGGTACGGCGTTTCACGATGAAGTTCCAGAAATAAGGCGGGACGGCGCAGCCGGCCACCACAGGACGGATCCCGTCCTGCCGGGTAAAACACGCACGGCGCCGGGCTGTGCCGCCGGGGAGAGGCAGGAAGCAGTACGGCGGAGCCACACTCCGGGGACGCGGCGCACGGACAAGACATATAGATGACTATGAAAAATATTAAAAATGTAATTTTCGACCTCGGGGGCGTCCTCGTAGACCTCGACATAGACCGCTGCACAGCGGCATTCAGGCAGCTCGGCATGAACCGGGTCGCCGACCTGATAAACCCCTGCTATCCCGCCGAGATGATCGGACGGCTGGAACGGGGCGACCTGTCGTTCCACGAGGCATGCGACGCGATGCGAAAGCTCGACGGGCGGTACGACGTCACCGACGCCCAGATCGCAGGGGCATACGGCGCGTTCCTGGTGGGGGTTCCGGTCTGGAAACTGCGCCAGGTGGAACGGCTGCGCGGGGCGGGGATCCGCACCTACGTGTTGTCGAACAACAACCCGGCGTCGATGGAGGTCATCCGCGGCGAATTCACGGCCGACGGGCACACGATGGACGACTATTTCGACAAGGTATACCTCTCCTACGAACTGCGCGAGCTGAAACCCTCGGAGGCGATCTTCCGCAAGGTGATCGCCGACAGCGGCATCGTCCCCGCACAGACGCTCTTCATCGACGACGGGCGGAAGAACGTCGAAGCGGCGCAGGCACTGGGATTCGCGGTATACATGCCCGCGCCGGGAGAGGATTTCGGACACCTGTTCGAAGAGATAACCGCAACGAAATAGCAACGCCGCACGGAATGCCCGGCGGCAGGGCTGCGACCCGGCATAAATAAACGCCTCATGAAAAAGTGGATTAAAATCACATCGATCGTCACGGCCGTGATCGCCGTGATTGTGCTTGCCGTGGCGGTATCCATAGCGCCGTTGGCAAAAAATTACATCGAGAAACACGACCGCGAACTGTTAGGCCGCTCGATCCGCATGGAACGGCTGAAGTTCAACATATTCACGGGGCGCCTGCGCATCGGCGACCTGCGCATCGGCGACCTGCGCATCGGCGGGGCGGACGACTCGACGACCTTTTTCCGGCTCGACAGTTTCGACATGCGCATGCGGCTGTGGCCCCTGCTGTCCAACCGCGTGGTCGTCAAGAAGCTCTCGTTCGCGGCGCCCGGCATAAAGGTCTACCAGCGGGGCAACTCGTTCAGTTTCGACGACATCCTGGCACATTTCGCGGGCGACACGATCCCGGCGGCCGCAACGCCCGAAAAGCCGTCGAAGCCGTGGGAAATAGGCATCTACGACATCTCGATCCGCAACGGGCAGGTGTTTTACAAAGACCTGCTGCTCGATGCCACGTGGGGCATGAAGGACATCAACCTGCACATCCCGGGCGTCTATTTCTCGGGCGAGAAGACCGACGTGGGCGCCGTCCTGAACTTCGCAGAGGGAGGTTCGCTCTCGACCGACGTGGGGTACAACATCGCAACGTCGGAATTCGACATCGGCATCCGCCTGCAGGACTTCGCACTGGCCGGGACGCTGCCCTACTTCCGGCAGGCGCTCGACGTCGCGGCGGTGGACGGACGGCTTTCGGCCGACATACGGCTGCGGGGCAATACCGAGCACCTGCTGTCGCTGCGCACCGAAGGTACGGCCTCGCTGGCGGGTTTCGCCCTGCGCGACCGCCAGCAGCGGCCCGTGGTGGGCGTAGATACGCTGGGCATGAAGCTCGCCGAGGGTGACATGGGGTCGATGCGTTTTCGTTTCGACCGAATCTATGCCGCCGGGGTCTCGGCGCTGTTCGAAATGACGCCCGAAGGCGACAATTTCTCGGCGCTGATGAAACCCACGGGCAGCACGGCAGGAACTCAGGCAGCCGGGAGAATATCCGAAAGCGGTGCAACGGACGACGCGGCACAGGATCGGGCAACGGCTCCGGACGCCCCCGGGGACGTCACACCGACGCTCAGGATCGCCGACCTGGAGATAGCCCGGGGCAGCGTGACGGTGCGCGACCTGACGCTGCACCGCCCGTTCGAATACACCGTCTCGCAGATCGGCATGCACAGCCGCGATTTCGACCCGTCGAAGCACAACAAGCTCACGGTGGATGCCCGCATGCAGAAAACGGGCTCGGCGAAACTGCGCTGGGAAGGGGCGTTGGACAACATCGACAACCAGAACATCACGCTCTGGCTGTCAAACCTCGACCTGCGCGACTTCGGCCCTTACTGCGAGCATTTCACGGCCTATCCGCTGACGAAGGGCAACCTCACGTTCCGCAGCCAGAACGTTATCCGCGACCGTTACCTCGACGGCACCAACCACCTCGACATGTTCGAACCGAAGGTCGACAGGAAACGCAAGGACATCAAGGCGGAAATGAACATCCCGCTGAAGCTGGGGCTCTATGTGCTCAAGGACAAGAAAGGGCATGTGAAGATGGACTTGCCGGTCAGGGGCAGCCTCGACTCACCGGAATTCTCCTACCGCAAGATCGTGCTCAAGGCGATCGGCAACGTACTGCTGAAGGTGGTGACGGCACCGTTCTCGTTCCTTTCGGGCAACAGGGACAACCTGGAATACATCAACATCGACCCGCAGCAATATGCCTTCACCTCGGAGCAATACGCTTCGCTGGACAAGATCGCGCAGGCGTTGCGGGACAAGCCCGAAATGCATATCGCCCTGACGCAGCGCATCAACATGCGGCGCGCCCTGCCCCGGCAGGCGGCTAACGCACTGCGGATGGCATATGCCGCACACATGAGGGCGGCGGATTCGACGCAAAGGCGGCAACTTTCGATGCTCGAATACGAAAAGATCCAGCAGACCGACATCCGCACCCCGGCGATCATGGCCTTTGCCGATTCGCTGCTGGCGGCGCAGGGTGTCTCCCCGCAGGGGCTTTCGGCCGAGGACAAGGCGATGGCGCTCTTCCGCGAACAGGCGGCCGGACAACTGGTACGCATGACGGCCGCCCGCAACAAGGCGCTGATCGACTACATGCAGTCGACGCACGGCGCGGCAGCCCCGGCTTTCCGCGTACAGGCGATGGATTCGGCGGCGATGCTAACCTACGCAGGGCGTGACCGCTACACCATAGCGATAGAAGTGGACGGCGAAACCGTGGAGGTGGCAACGGAGGACGGGGCGCCCGTCGCCGGGGATGGCACAGGAACAGCGGATATGGGTGCGGCCGCCACGACCGGAACGGCAATAGATGCAGCAACCTCGACGGGAGATGCAAGCGAAACGGCAGGGATAACGACCGCGGCAGGTGGTGCGACAGCAGCAGAGACAGCCGGGAGCGGCGAGGCGGCATCCCCGGCAAGCGGCACAGCTGCGACGGAAGTTCGGCGATAGATCCCCGGTTTGGCGGAAGAGTACATAGCGGAGTGGGCGATCCGGACGGGGAGGCCGTAAAAACAGCAAAAAACGTCCCGGGAAGTGAGGGGCTCCCCTGCCGCCGGGACGCAACGGGACGCAACGGGCTTGCCAGTCCTCCGGAAGGTAACGCATACGGATCGAGGCGCTATATATCCGGGGAGGCAACAGAACAGGGAACCCGGAACAGGCAACAGAGGAATAGAAAACAGGTATCCGAAACAGGTACAGGAACGGTAGTAGGGACTGGAACAGAGACAGAGACAGAGACAGAGACAGAGACAGAGACAGAGACAGAGACAGAGACGGAGACGGAGACGGAGACGGAGACGGAGACAGGGACAGAAAAACGTCAGGGCATCGGCAAAAGGCTGCCCCGAACCCCGAACCCAGAGCGGCGAAAAACGTCCGGCAAGCAAACCGGCAACTCACGCAACCGGAATCCGGCGCACCGCCGGGCACAGTGGATTTCAGGGAAAAAGTTTGCCGGAACAAAAAAAAGCGGTTATCTTTGCAACCCGGAATCCGGAAGGTTCCCCCGGCCGGAAATGCCCGGGATTGACACACGACAACCCCGTGGGGTTGCACAAGGCCAATCACGGGGTCAGGGTCGGGAACGACGGGGTGTAGCGCAGTCCGGTTAGCGCACCTGCTTTGGGAGCAGGGGGTCGTGGGTTCGAATCCCGCTACCCCGACAAGTAAAAAAAGCCTTTCAGACAGCTCTGAAAGGCTTTTTTGCGTTTTGTCGCAGACTGCCCGATTTTGCCGATTTTGGCTCGGTTAACACGTTTTTTGCCCGTTTGTGTAAACCAATGTGTAAACCGAGATTTACACGATGAAAGCTAATGTTGAAGTCATTTGCTACAAATCCAAACCTCTTAAAGACGGCTATTTCCCTTTAATGCTCCGAGTTACGAAAGACCGCAAACGCAAATACGTTTCGCTCGGCCTTTCCCTGCACGAAAAGTTTTGGGATTTCGAGAAAGGCAAGCCCAAACGCAACTACCCGGACAAGGAGCAAATCGGAACGGCTGATAGCGGCCAAAACAGCTGAGTACAACCATCTCGAAATGCAAAGCTAAGCCAAAACCATTAGCAACACGCACTTTACCGAACACTTACCCTGCACCCCTATACCCCACCGTCCGCAGCAATTCGAAAGGTCGGGGCTTGCCGGCGGCGGAAGGGACGACGGGAAAGGGCAATAGAAAGAACGACGGAAGGGGCAACGGAAGGGATAACGGGAAAAGGCAATGGAAAGAACCACGGAAAGGGCAATGAAAGGGACGGCGGGAAGGACAACAGAAAGGGTAACGGAAGGGGCAACAGAAGGGGCGACGGAAGGGGCGACGGAAGGGGCGGCAGCCGAAATATAACCGGGAAGGCGTTTTTTGCAGAAATTATTTTGACTTTTCGGATTTTCGACTTATCTTTGTGCGCTCTTAAAACAATAAGAGCCCCAAATGTTCGGGGTGTAGCGCAGTCCGGTTAGCGCGCCAGCTTCGGGAGTTGGAGGTCGCTGGTTCGAATCCAGTCTCCCCGACAAATTGTAAAAGGTTTAAAATGAGGAATATACAAAACTCATTTTGAGCCTTTTTTTGTGTATATACCCGTTCTACTACCGTAGTTTCCCGCAAAAAAGGGTGCAAAAAGCAGGCTTTTAGGTGCCTTTTGGAGCGTGGGAGTGAGAAAATGCGCGAGAATTTTAAACCCATTTTACACTATGGAGCGGAACGGGTTTACGAAACGATGGAGGGCACGGCGCGTTACATCGAGTTCCATGCCTGTCCGGGCGGCTACGACCTTGACGCGAACGACTGGCTCTACCGGACGGACATATCCCAGTATATGTATGCCACAGGGTTCAATATCGTCCGGCTGCTCGACAAGCTGGGGGTCGATTACAAGACGAGGCTGTTTGACGAGGGGCTCGCATTGGACGGGCTTCTGCCCAAATAAACGGGCACGGGCACAGGTGCCCCGGTAATGCCGCGGGTAAAAGCCGCCGAGGAAAGAACATCCGAGGATGAGCCGTCGAGATCGGAATAGCTAAGATCGGAGCCGACAAGGAAAGAACTGCCGAGCCCCGAGGAAGAGCCGACAAGGGAAGGGCATCCGAGGAAGAGCAGTCGAGATCGGAACAACTGAGATCGGAGCCGCCGAGGTAAGAGCCGACAAGGAAAGGGACAACCGAGAAAAAACAGCCGCCGACGGACGGCGGCCCCTTTTTCAGGAAGGGATATGCGTCAAAGCCGGTGATAGTGGCAATAGAGCAACCCGCCGTCGTCGCCGTGCAGGTGCATACCGCCGCCGAGGCAATAGCGGAACATCTTGCAGGAGGCGCATTCGCCGCGCCGCGCCCACTCGCGGTTGCGGAAGGGTTCGAAGCGGTTTTGCCACACATCCCAGAACCGATCGCGGTAGATATTGCCCTGGTTGAAATTGGCACGGATCGACGTGCAGCCCGAAATGGCGCCGTCGACGCGGATAGAGGCGACGGAAACGCCCGCGGCGCACTGGTAGAAATGGTCGCGCACCTCGGTTTCATACCCGCCGAGGAAGCCTTCGCAGGCATAGCTGACGTCGATGCGCCCCTCACGGCGGGTCTGCCGGATAAACTCCAGCATCGCACGGAACTGTTCGTCGGTCGTGCGCAGCGACGGGTCGTCCTTGGCACGGCCCATGGGGAAGATCGAGAAGAGCCGCCAGTGTTTCAGGCCCTCGGCGACGAGCATCCCGCAAAAATCGCCGAGCCTGGGCACCATCGCCCCCGTGACGCAGGTCACCACGTCGCAGGCGAGCGACGGCTCGCGGACGATCATGCGCAGGGCGCCGAGCGCCCGTTCGTAACTGAGGGGATTACAGCGGATATAGTTGTGCTCGCGTTCGAAGCCGTCGAGGCTCACCGAGACCGTACGCAGCCCCGCATCGAGCAGGCTGCGGAAACGGGATTCGGTCAGCCCCAGCCCGTTGGTCACCATGCCCCACGCATAGCCGCGGCGGGTGACCTCCGCCCCGGCGCGTTCTAGGTCGGGGCGTACCAGCACCTCGCCGCCCGAAAAGATGATGAGCACCTGCGCAGGGTCGACATGGGGCGTAACCTCCTCGTCGAGCACCTTCAGGAAATCTTCGAGCGGCATGTCCGCGACGCCGGGATCGACGCGGCAATCGCTGCCGCAGTGGCGGCACGAGAGGTTGCAGCGCAACGTACATTCCCAGAAGAGCGTATCGAGCCTGTGCTCGGCGACAGTCGAGGAGTAAAGGTCGGAAAAAATATTGAGGGCCAGACGCTTGCGCAGCCCCAGGCGGCGACGGGACATGGGTTACTTCCCCCCTTCGGGAGCCTTCTTGCCCTTCGTGTCCATATAGGGCGTGTCGTCGGCGGGTTTCTCGGCTACGGGGTCGAGCTGCTCGTCTTCGGCAGGGCCGACCGCCGACTCCTTGAGAGGCACGCCGATCGTTTTCTGTCCGGGAGGGCGAACCCCGTACATCACCATCACGCGCGGGGGTGCAACCGAATCCCTGACTTCGGGCGCACCGGCTTCCTGTTGCTGTTCGCCCTCGCCCTTGGCGGGCGCATTCTTGACCGTGGAACAGGCTGCCGAGAATCCCAGCAGGGTCGCAAGTGCGAGTTTCAGTTTTTTGTTCATAATTGCGTCGACGTTAAAAACAATCTTCAGGACAAAGATAAAAATTTTCTGCCAAAGATGAAAAAACATGCCAAAAAGTTTTGAAAGCCAATGTTTTTTATTTTACTTTGCCAAGTACAAACTTTTTAATTTACATTTTTATGACAGGCAAGGTTAAATGGTTCGATAGCAAAAAAGGCTACGGATTCATTACGGGAGAGAACGGCAAGGAAATCTTCGTTCATTTCTCGGGTATCGTGACGGACGGTTTCAAGTCGCTCAACGAAGGGCAGGCAGTCGAATTCGAAGTCGGCAGCGGTGCCAAAGGCGAGCAGGCTGTGAACGTAACCGTGGTTGAATAACCCGGCGTCCTCCAAATTCAGGGAATAAGAGCTGTATTTACTCAATATATCCAAGCACTGAATTTTATGTAATTTACGGTGTCCGGCATGTCCGGACACCGTTTTTCTTTGCGGGGCGCAGCCTGTGCGACGGGCGACCGCAGGCCCATTACTCCCCTGCCGGAAGGATATGCCCGGTGAAATTGAGGAAATGGCTGCGTCTGTTGAGGTCTTTATTGATCCGGACAAAGCACTTGTTCGAACCCTTATACAGCGTCACGATCACCTCCCGATCCTGCGCGTTTTGGGGGCCGACGATCAAAAGCCGGTACTGCAGGTCTCCGCTGCGCTTGCGTTTGAGCAACGTCATTTCGGCTGCATCGTCCTCGATGTTCAGGGTGCGCCACGTACTGCGGGGAAAGAGGTTGGGCGACAGCCGGATGACGGCATGCGTCCCCTGCATGGAAATGTAACTGTCCGGAGATTGTTTCACCGGGATTTTATCGCCCGGCAGGTAAAATTCATCCCCTTTGATGACGAACATGCGGGCATCGAGCGCCCGGAGCGCCTGCTCGTGCAGGGCGGCCGAGGCGGCGTCCCCGTCAACGGATCGGGGTTCGGGGGCTGAGGCCGATTTGGTTGCCGCACAGCCGGTCAACACCAGCGCCAGCACCAGGGTGGCGGAATACGAAAATTTCGATAAGGTTCTCATGGCTATACAATCACGGTGTTTACATTGTGGTATTTCGGGAAAAGGACAGTCGCCAGGGGATTTCTGTTGGAATTAAGATTTCAAAACAGGAACTTTTTTATGGCAACATTTTTTAGCAAGTCATGTTTATTATAAAGCCTGCGCTTTATTTTATTCACAATATAATAAATAAAATTGCATCCTGCAAGAGGAGGGGTATTTTTTTGCCCGTTTGAAAAATAAATCGTAATTTTGGGCGGCAATTTAGGTTAATTCAGGTTCAAACATAAAAACCCAATCACAATCATGAAAGAAGCAATCGCAATTCTGACTGGCGGCGGCCCCGCACCCGGTATGAACACCGTGGTAGGCAGCGTCGCAAAGACTTTCCTCCGCAAAGGTTACCGCGTAATCGGCCTGCACGAGGGCTACACGGGGCTCTTCAACCCGTCGCCCCGCATGGTGGACATCGACTACCCCATGGCCGACGGCATCTTCAACCAGGGAGGTTCGTTCCTGCAGATGAGCCGTTTCAAGCCCAAGGATTCGGATTTCGAAAACAACTTCAACCTCAAGTTCTTCACCGACAACAACGTCAAACTGCTCGTGACGGTCGGCGGCGACGACACGGCATCGACCGCGAACCGCATCGCCAAGTTCCTGGAGGCCAAGAAATACCCCATCGCAAACATCCACGTGCCCAAGACCATCGACAACGACCTGCCGCTGCCCAAAGGCACGCCGACGTTCGGTTACGAGTCGGCCAAGGACAAGGGTGCCGTCATCGCACGCGCCGTCTACGTGGACGCCCGCACGAGCGGCAACTGGTTCGTACTGGCTGCCATGGGCCGCAGCGCCGGCCACCTGGCATTCGGCATCGGCGAGGCCTGCCACTACCCGATGATCGTCATCCCCGAGATGTTCGACAAGACGGAAATCACGGTCGAAAAGATCGTGAACCTCGTCATCTCGTCGATCATCAAGCGTAAGATCATGGGCATGGACTACGGCGCCGCCGTCATCTCGGAAGGCGTATTCCACGCGCTGAGCGACGAGGAGATCCGCAAAAGCGGCATCCATTTCACCTATGACGAGCACGGACACCCCGAGCTGGGCAAGGTGTCGAAGGCGCACATCTTCAACGAGATGATTGAGAAAAAGCTCAAGGAGATCGGTCTCAAAGTCAAGAGCCGCCCCGTGGAGTTGGGTTACGAGATCCGCTGCCAGACCCCGATCGCATACGACCTGACGTACTGCTCGGAACTGGGTATCGGCGTACACAAGCTCTTTGCCGAGGGCAAGACCGGATGCATGGTCTACGTGGATTCGGAAGGCAACGTCAACCCGCTCTACCTGAAAGACCTGCAGGATCCGACGACGGGCAAAATACCGCCCCGTCTGGTGGACATCAAGTCGGACAAGTTCTCGTCGGTGGTGGACAACATCATCAACGCCATCACGCCTGCGGACTACGAGGCTGCGAAGCAGTATGTTTCAAACCCCGAGGAGTACGATTTCCACAAGATTCTGAACTGGAAATAATCCCGCGCAGGGACATTTTGAAAATCCCCGGAGGCTATCGCCTCCGGGGATTTTGCTTTGCAGCAGGCAGCGGGGAGCGGCTGCGGGAAGCGGGAGGAGAAGCGGCAGCGGAAACCGGCAGGCTATTTATCGGTTCCGATCCAAGTCCATTTATGCCAGATATATTCCAGCGGCCCCTGTTTGTGCCTCCCCAGCCACCATTTGCAGAACCGCACCTGCAGCAGGAACACCAGAATCCCGACCAACAGGCTGGCCGTATATCCGCACCGAGGGGCAAGGTAGAGGCCGAACGGGAAATAGACGAAGGCCCCGATGACGGATTGGGAGAGGTAGTTCGTAAGGCTCATCCTGCCGTAGAAGCGCAGGCCGGCAACGGCGGCACTGAACTTCCTGCGTTGGTAAAGCAGGATGAACGAAGCGACCAAGACCAGCGTAAAAGCCAGCTTCTGCCACATGTCGAGCGCCGTTCCGGCTGTCTGCCCGACGACTGCACCGTTGTCCATGACAAGCTCCCTGAGCGTATACAAAGGGGCGAAGGCAATGGCGGAGACGATCAGCGTTTTCACCCAGAAGCGGAGGTTCTTTTCGGTGGCGGCGAACAACTGTTTCCTGCCGATATAGAAACCCAGGAGGAACAACCCGGCAGTCTGGACGAAACGCCCGGCGTTTACCGCCCACAACAGGCTGGCCTTCTGCCCCAATGTGACATTGCCCAGGATGAAATCCCCGAAATTCCCGGCTTTCGTGTATTCGGCCACTCGGGCATACATTTCACCGACCCCCAGGTCGGGCAGCCGGTGGGCCGGATCCAGCAGGGCGGCTATGCAGTGGTACCATTCGACAGGCTGCAACAGGAAAACGACGGCGGCGACGAGGATAGCCCCGTCGCTCCAGTTGCGCGTAAAAAACAGGACGAGCCCCGCGATGACGAACAGCAGCAGGACATCCCCGGCCGGGAAAAAAGCCGCGTTCAGGGTTGCGAAACCTGCCAGCAGTACCAGCCGCCACAGGAAACGACAGCCGAAGTCCCCGCCCCGCCGCTTCAGGTTGTGGCTTTGAATATAGAACGTAAATCCGAACAGGAGGGCGAAAATCGCATAGGCCTTTCCGGCAAACAGGGTAAAGACGACGTTGAATACCCCTTGATCCAATGTATTCAGCCAGCCCGGGGAATCGGCAGGATAGACCGGGAAGATAAAATGCTCCAGGTTGTGAACCAAGACAATAGCCATAACGGCAAAACCCCGTAAGGCATCCACGGCCTCTATGCGCGGATTCTTGCCGATGAGTTGTTCCGATGAATTATTCATATATTATTTACAATTTGTCCGAGCCTTTTGTGCCGCAGGAGGAACCGCGTCAGAAAAGCGTCGGTTCGGTCAGCGCGACTCCGGCACGCTGCGGGTGGAGGTTCACGAATTCCAGGCCCCGGCGCAGGGCGCGGAAAACCGTATGGCGCGTGCCGCCGGGCGAACCGTCGTACCAGGCGACGAGCAGCGAGGCATGGTCGACGAGGTAGTTGTTGCGCACGGCATAGCACCCCGCATGGTAGACCGGCGACAGGACGACGGCATCGTCGGCCGAGGCCATCGCAGCGCGGTAACGTACGCGGTCGGCATTGGAGAAGCGCGCCTCCTGCCCGCCGAAGGGCACTACGGCGACGAGCCGCAGCCCGGGGAGGGAATCGCGCAGTTCGAGTACCGCCTCGGCGGCCGCCAGGTCGAAGCCTACGGCCATGCCGCAGAGGAACGTCCTGAAGCCATGGGCATGAAGTCCGCGGATCGCGGCGGCAAGTGCCGCGGAAGCCTCGCCGCAATAGGTACGGTGGCCCGTGAAAGCCACGGTTGTGCAGGGATCGGGAATCATGTTCCCAAAGGTAACAATTTGGCGCGGACTTTGCAACTCGAAGGGCTGAATCAAATAAACACCAATAACTATGAAAAACACAGGAATCGTCATCGTATCGCTCGTGGGCGGCTTGATTATCGGATCGGCCCTCACGATGCTCTTCACGCCCCAGTCGGGTGCAGAACTCCGCAAACAAATCAAAGACCTGATCGGCGACGAAGTCGACAAGGTACGCGAAAAGGTGGACGAAGTGCGCGGCAAAGTCGAGGAGGCACGCTGCAAATGCGACGAAAAGTAAACTTCGCCCGGGCGACGCCTCATGGGAACGGATAACAGGAAAACTTCGGGCGGCTCCTTCGTCGCGGCGCTGGTCTTCTTCGTGATGACGGCATCGATCGCCATCTTCCTGCTGCTTACGGCGCTGGTCGAGTGGCTGTCTGTGGTGACGGGCTCCTTCATCCTTTCGTCGCTCATCGTCGGGGGATTCTTCGCCGTGCTCGCAGCGGTGATCTACCTGCTCGCGATACGCGAGGGCGTGGAGCGCATCCGCGACCAGGTCGAAACGGTCTACGACGTGGCACGTGCCGCCAAGGAGGGGTACGAGTGGCTCACAGACAAGTTTTTACTGCTTATGAAGCTGCGCGAAATGCGCAAATGAAAAGGGCGGCACGTGAATGCCGCCCTTTTCGCATATATTGCAATACCTAATACTATTTGCCGAAATAACGCTTGTAAAGGCCTTCGAAACCTTTGCCGTGGCGGGCTTCGTCCTTGGCCATTTCATGTACGGTGTCGTGCACGGCGTCGAGGTTCTGCTCCTTGGCCATGCGTGCCAGGCGCATCTTGTCCTCGCAGGCGCCGCTCTCGGCGTTCATGCGCTTGTAGAGGTTGGTCTTGGTGTCCCAGACCACCTCGCCGATCAGTTCGGCGAACTTCGAGGCGTGCTCGGCCTCTTCCCATGCGTAACGCTTGTATGCCTCGGCGATCTCGGGATACCCTTCGCGGTCGGCCTGGCGGCTCATCGCAAGGTACATGCCCACCTCGGTGCACTCGCCCATAAAGTGGTTCTGGAGACCTTCCCAAAGCTCCTTGCTGGCGCCCTTGCCGTCACCGATGACATGCTCGGTCACAAATTCGAGGTTGCCCTCCTGCTCCACGACCTCGACGAATTTCTCCTTGCCAACTTTACACATCGGGCACTGGTCGGGTGCCTCGGGGCCTTCGTGAATGTAACCGCATACGGTACAACGCCATTTCTTTGCCATAATCGTAATAATGTTTGAGTGTTAGTTTTTCTGTTTGTGCAGTGCAAAGGTAACGATTAGGCACAAAATCCGGATAAAATCACGATTGTCTTTTTTTATAGGGCGATAAGCAACGCTTATAGCGGATGCAATGTGCACGCGCGCGGAAAGAGGCGGGAACGGCAGAGGAAGGACAGCAGAAAAAGAAACAGCAGAGAGAAGAACGGGGAAGAGAGGATAGGGCGGAACGGAAACGACAGAGAGGAAGTGACGGAGAGGGACGGCAAAAAGAGCCGACGGAGAGGGACGGTGGAGAGGACGACAGAAAGGGACGGCGGAGAGGGCGGAGAGGACGTATATGACGGGACGGGCACCGGGAACGGGGCGCCCTACCCTCTCCGGTCGATAACCTCTTCGATATAGGGCACGTCGGTGGAATCCTTCACCAGCACGCGCTTGTCGCTGTCCAGCAGGTAGAGCGACGGAATGGCCGTCAGGTCGTAGGTGCCGTTTTCGCGGACGAGGCAGCCGGCATCGTAGGCGTTGATCCAGGTCGCAGGGATATGGTCGCGGTAATTCCGCCACTCGGTGAGGTCTTCGTCGGGATAAAGCGCCAGTATTTTGAGGCGGCCGCGCTCGATCATCTCCGAAAGCATGGGCGAGCCGGAGATCTGCTCGCGCAGCTGCTTGCACATCCCACAGCCGGGGTTGTTGATGAACAGCAGCGTATATTCGGCCTTCACGCCGTAGAGCGTACCCGTGGCGCCTGAGGCGAGCGTATAGCGGAAATCGTTGGCACGCTGCCCGAGGCGGTTCTGCGACGCCATAGCGAGGTCGCAGGCCGGCCCGATGCGTTCGTATTCGTCGTAGTAGGGGCTCGCCAGCACGGCCTGCATCACAGGGATATAGAATTCGTCGTTGCGCAGCGGGGAATTGGGGTCGTGGATCACCTGTTGGGCGAGCATCGTGAAGTAGTCGAGCATCGGGCGCGAGGCGGAGGCGCGGCGCATGAGCGAATCCATCGGCGCGGCGTCGGCCGGGCGGTCGGAGATCAGGGCCACCCACCGGGCATAGGCCTCGACCATCTGTGCGGTATCGGCCTCGCGGACGAACAGGGTATCGGCGAAATCGAAGCGGTCCCAATAGTGCCAGCGCAGGTAGTCGCGCTGCTCTTCGGGCGAGAGGCGCGCCGGCGCGATCGCCGGGAGGAATACGCGAGGCTGCGGCACACTGGCCGTCTGCTGCAGCCGTGAACGGCGTCCGCCGCAGGAGGCGGCGAAGAGGGCCAGAGCCAGGATTAACGCGGTGCGGTACATAGGCGTAAAGTTTATGTGCAAATATAGTTTTTTTCGGCAACACTGCCGCTATCGCCCGGACAAAATGAGCCTGCCGGGCAGATTTGCACGGTAGTTGCAACCTCAATGAGCGTTAAAACCAATTTCAATCAAACCGAATTATGGATGTAAAGAAAACTACCACAAGCACAGGGTTCAAATTGAGTGTCATGACACTCGCGATTATGAACGTGACTGCCGTAGTAAGTCTGCGCGGCCTCCCCGCCGAGGCCGTCTACGGACTTTCATCGGCATTCTACTATCTGTTTGCCGCCATCGTCTTCCTCATCCCGACGGCCATGGTCGCCGCGGAGCTGGCCGCGATGTTCTCCACCAAACAGGGCGGTGTATTCCGCTGGGTCGGCGAGGCGTACGGCGCCCGCACGGGATTCCTGGCCATCTGGCTGCAATGGATCGAGTCGACGATCTGGTACCCCACCGTACTGACGTTCGGCGCCGTGTCGATCGCCTTCATCGGCATGAACGATGCGCACGACGCGACGCTGGCCTCGAACAAGGTCTTCACGCTCTGTATGGTGCTGGCAATCTACTGGATCGCCACCTTCATCGCGCTCAAGGGCCTGGGATGGGTCGGCAAGATCAGCAAATGGGGCGGTATGATCGGTACGATCATTCCCGCTGGCCTGCTGATCCTGCTGGGCATCATCTACATTTCGACCGGCGGACACAACCACATGGACATGTCGCAGGGTTTCTTCCCCGACCTGTCGAAATTCGACAACCTGGTGCTGGCCAGCAGTATCTTCCTGTTCTATGCGGGTATGGAGATGATGGGTATACACGTCATGGACGTGAAGAACCCGTCGCGGAACTACCCCAAGGCCATCATCATCGGTTCGCTCGTAACGGTCTGCATCTTCGTGCTGGGTACTTTCTCGCTGGGCTTCATCATCCCGGCCAAGGACATCAGCCTCACGCAGTCGCTGCTGGTGGGCTTCGACAACTATTTCCACTACCTGCACATGTCGTGGGCGGGCCCGATCATCGCCATCGCCCTGATGTTCGGCGTGCTGGCCGGCGTGCTGACCTGGGTGGCCGGCCCTTCGAAGGGTATCTTCGCCGTGGGTAAGGCGGGTTACCTGCCCCCGTTCTTCCAGAAGACCAACAAGAACGGCGTACAGAAGAATATCCTGCTCATCCAGGGCTGCGTCGTGACGCTGCTGGCGCTGCTGTTCGTCGTGATGCCCTCGGTGCAGTCGTTCTACCAGATACTTTCGCAGCTGACCGTACTGCTGTACCTGATCATGTACATGCTGATGTTCTCGGCGGCGATCGTGCTGCGCTACAAGATGAAGAACACCGACCGCCCGTTCCGCCTGGGCAAGGGCAACGGCCTGATGTGGTTCCTAGGCTGTCTGGGTTTCTGCGGAGCCCTGCTGGCCTTCGTCCTGAGCTTCGTACCGCCCAGCCAGATCTCGACCGGCAGCAACACCGTTTGGTTCTCGGTGCTCATCATCGGTTGCGTGGTAGTCGTGGGCGCCCCGTTCGTGATCTACGCCATGCGCAAACCGTCGTGGAAAGACCCCGAGGCCGCGGCCGACTTCGCCCCGTTCCACTGGGAGCAGCAGCCCGTCGTAGCGGCTCCGGCACATACCAACGCTCCCGAACCGATGGCGAAACCTTCGGATACGGAACTTCACAACAAATAAATCGGTAAATACATCAGACAATGATCCAGAAAATCGACAACGCAACGGTTCGCGAGGCCGTACAGCAGGCCTACGAGCGCTGCAAGAACGAAACGGGCGGCAAGAACGCCGACTATATCCCCTACCTGGCCAAAGTACCGTCGACCCTCTTCGGCATCGCGGCCTGCCTGCCCGACGGGGAGGTGATCGCCGTGGGCGACACCGATTACAAATTCGGCATCGAATCGGTATCGAAAGTCCCGACGGCCATCCTGGCGATGAACCAGTACAGCGCACAGGAGGTGCTGACGAAGATCGGCGCCGATGCGACGGGGCTGCCTTTCAATTCGATCATGGCGATCCTGCTCGAAAACGACCATCCCTCGACGCCGCTGGTGAATGCCGGGGCGATCAGCGCCTGCTCGATGGTGCAGCCCGTAGGCGACAGCGACGGCAAATGGAAGGCGATCACCGGATTCATCGAAGGGCTCGCAGGCTCGCAGGTCGAGGTGATCGACGAGTTGTACAAGTCGGAGACGGCGACCAACTTCAACAACAAGTCGATCGCATGGCTGCTGAAGAATTACAACCGCATCTACGACGACCCGGACATGGCGCTGGACATCTACACGCGCCAGTGTTCGATCGGCGTGACGGCCAAGCAGCTCGCCACGATGGCGGCGACGATCGCCAACGGAGGCAAGAACCCCGTGACCAAACAACAGGTCTTCAAGCCCGAGCTGTCGCCCAAAATCGCCTCGATGATGGCGACCGTGGGTTTCTACGAGCACACGGGCGACTGGCTCTTCACGACGGGGCTCCCGGCCAAGACGGGCGTGGGCGGCGGCATCATGGGCGTCGTCCCGGGCGTGATGGGCGTAGCGGCCTTCGCCCCGCCGCTCGACGAAGCCGGCAACTCGGTCAAGGCACAGAAGGCGCTGGCCTACATCGCCGGGCACCTCAACCTCAATATTTTCGGCACCACGCGCTGCGTGATGGCCGAGAAGGAAGCGGCGCAGGCGTAGACCTGCGACGGCAACTGGGCAAAAGGCCTGCGCACGTCATGCGCAGGCCTTTTCCATTGCGGGATGCACCGGGAGGCAAAAACAGGGGAGGGGAGCGAAAAAAACGGGTACGGCCGGACGAACAATAGTGACGCTGTTCAGGGGGAGAAGAATTCATCGCCCGAACCGTAACCGGAGGCGGCATACGGCCTGCGGCCTGCGAAAAAAAAGCAAGGGCGCAGGTGCAAACTCCTGTTAACCAGCCTTCCGAGCCTTGCATGGTAGTTGCCCTTACGCCCGAGCCCGTCCCGGCACGAGGCCGGGACATAGCAAGGGTTTCAGACAAATTTACGCCAGAAGAACCTGTCATATAACATGACAGTTGCGAGTTCGTGGGGCATAAAGGTTGTCTTAACCTTATGGTATGTCGTTACGGCGATGCCGTATTATTTTGCAAAGTTAGCATAATTTCTGTAATTGGAATTTCTGTTTGCTTTCACAAAGATAGTAAAAAAACTATTCTGTCCAAACAGACAGAGCAGAAAATTAGATTGATCCTTTCATTTGTACAAATGAAGCAGACGAAACCAAAACGAACGGACGAAAAATTGGCTCAATATGTCATTTCACGAATGAAACAGTTGCGCCGCGATCATAATTATTCGCAGGAATACGTTATAGAAAATACCGGTCTGGATATTTTCCATTTTGAAAGCGGATCAAAATTCCCCACACTTGTCTCACTGACAATACTCTGCCGTTTCTACGGCATCAGTCTCCGTGAATTCTTCGGTGAAAGCGACTACCCTGTCGAATAATCCGGACATGCGAATTTATTTTATAAGACTCACAGGGGGGGGGTGGAACAAAAAAAACAACGCCGCGACGAAGAATTGCTTCAAAAAATCATTCTGCGGGTGAAGGAACTAAGGCGCTTGCACGACCACCAATCGCAGGAGGAGTTGGCCGAAGCGACCGGGTTGGGAATTGCACAACTCGAATCCGGCAAGAATTTCCCGAATCTGACGACTATAACAATTATTTGCAAGTTTTACAACATTACACTCGACGAATTTTTCGCACCGCTCAATTACCCGCCGAAAGATAAATAAGAATCCGAAAACCTTCGGATCGTACCGAATCGTCCCGGATTTAGGGGATGACCGAATACCATAAAAAACGAGAGCAGGTTCGCCTCATGGGGCGAACCTGCTCTGGTCTTGTACGCGCCACTCCCCTCGCAGACAGACGCCGCAGGCAGACACGACAAGCCGGGGCGGGGCACGGGATCAATCGAAGAGCCGCAATGCCCTGACAGCATCGGCATTGCCCTTTTCGGCCGCGGCGGCGATCCAGCGGCGGGCTTCCGTTTTGTCGGCATCCACGCCATGCCCCATATAATAACATACGCCGAGGTTATACTGGGCGCCCGCATGATCCTGTTCGGCAGCCCGCCGGAACCAGGATGCCGCTTCGGCACAATCCACTCCGACACCCCGTCCCTCGATATAGCAGACCCCGAGATTGTATTGTCCGTCGGCATCGCCCTGCAAAGCGGCCATGCGGTACCACTTCACCGCCACGGCGTAATCCCGGACAACACCGAACCCGTTCGCATAACAGACCCCGAGGTTGTATTGGGCGCAGCCATCGTTCTGTGCAGCAGCCTTTCGGAGCCATACGACCGCCTGCGCATAATCCCGGCCTACACCCTGGCCCGAAAAATAACAATTGCCCAAAGCACGTTGGGCATCGGGATCGCCCTGCTCCGCAGCCCGGCGGTAACAGGCAACGGCCTGCGTGAAATCCTGCGGCAAACCCCACCCCTTCTCGTAACAGAGCCCTAAATTGTAATAGGCGGCAGGAACATCGTGGCCGGCAGCCTGCCGGAAGCATTTCAGCGCCTCGGCATGGTTTTGTTCCACACCCCAGCCATGGAGAAAACAAACACCGGCATTGGAAACAGCTACCGGGTCGCCCGATTCGGCGGCGGCACGGTAATCGTCGAAGGACTGTGCGTACAAACCGGCGGAAAGCGACAGCGAAACAAGCAGGAAAAAAAGAGTTTTCATAGGACGCAATGCATTTATTTCACGGTGCAAATTTAAAAAAAATCCGGGCGATTCGATTCGTCACCCGGATTTTTTCCAACAGGATCGCGGTTTACCTCTCCTATTCGCCCGCCCGGAACAGCGCGACGTCTTCGAGCGTGGAGTTCATGACGTAGGTATAGGCCTCCGAGATCTTACCCTCGGCAAGTTTGCAGAAGATTTTCGCCGAATCGACATACTCCTCCGACTCGCCGGCCTGACGGGCCAGCAGGTAGGTGATGATGATATGGCCGGCGGTCTCGACCAGACGGCGTGCGTGGAAATCCTTGAAGCCGCAAAGTTCCTTGTCCCCGGCTTCGACATGGGCGGTCATTTCCGAGAACTTCGCGGTCAGCTCCTTCAGCTTCGCAACGACGGGCTGCATGGGCTGGCTGTATTCGGCGGCGGCGTAACGCTCGATCTGCTCCATGAAGGTGCCCTTGGTCACGGCGTTGATCGCCGCCACGACCTGCAGCTGCGAGGTACCCTCGTAGATATTCATGATACGTGCGTCGCGGTAGAGGCGCTCGCAGGGATAGTCCTTCATGAAGCCCGAACCGCCGTGGATCTGGATGGCGTCGTAGGCCTGCTGGTTGGCGTACTCAGACGAGAAGAGCTTGACGAGCGGCGTGAAGCCGTCGGCCAGGCGGTTGTAGAACTTCATCTCCTGGCGTTCGTCGCCTTCGAGCGGACGCTCGTGCGCAATATGGCCGTACTGCTTGTAGACCTCGACGAAGCGCGTCGTCTCGTACAACAGCGCACGGACACCCTGTAACTTGGCCTTCATGTTGGAGAGCATCTCCGCAACGGCCGCGAAGCGGATGATCGGCTTGCCGAACTGCTCGCGCTCCTGGGCGTATTTCAGCGCCTCGCGGTAGGCGGCTTCGCACAAGCCCACCGACTGCGCACCGATACCCAGGCGGGCGGCGTTCATCAGCGACATCACGTATTTGATAAGGCCCATCTTGCGGTCGCCGACCAGCTGCGCGGGGGCGTTGGTGAAGACCAGCTCGCACGTCGGAGAGCCCTTGATACCCATCTTGTTCTCGATACGGCGCACCTTCACGCCGCCGTCGCGCTTGTCATAGACGAGCATCGACAGCCCGCGGGCGTCGGTGGTACCCTCTTCGGTACGCGCCAGCACGAGCGAAACGTCGCCGTCGCCGTTGGTGATGAAGCGCTTGACGCCGTTCAGCAGCCAGGTCTGCTTCTCCTCGGACCACGTAGCCTTGAGCATCACAGCGCCCAGGTCGGAACCCGCATCCGGTTCGGTGAGATCCATGGCGCAGGTAGCGCCCGCGGAAACCCACGGCAGGTATTTGGCCTTGAGCTCCTCCGAGGCGAACTCGTTGAGCGTCTCGGCACAGTCCTGCAAACCCCAGATGTTCTCGAAGCCGGCATCGGCGCGGGCGACCATCTCATTGGCCATCACGAAGCAGACCAGCGGGAAGTTCAGGCCGTCGTACTTGCGGGGCAGCGTAAGGCCGCTCAGGCCCGCGTCGACGATGGCCTTCATGTTCTGAACCGTGCCCGCAGCGTACTCCACGTGGTCGTTCACGACGCGGGGGCCTTCGTGATCCACGCCCTCGGCATTCGGAGCGATGACCTCGCCGCAAACTTCACCGGCGATCTCCAGCACGCGGCGGTAGGAGTCCATGGCGTCTTCGAAATCCTGCGGCGCGAAATCGTAGAGGTCTTTTTCGGCGAAGCCGCGCTCTTTCAGCTCCACGATCTTGCGCATCATCGGATGCTGGAGGTGGAACTGCAAATCCTTATTGTCTGAAAAGAAATTAGCCATTACTTCGAATTTTGTTTGTAGTACTTAATCATCTTGGGGATCACCTCGTTGACGTCGCCCGTGATGGCGTAGTCGGCAATCTTGTTGATCGGGGCTTCGGGGTCGGTGTTGATCGAAATGACCATGGCCGAGCCGTCCATGCCGGCCGTATGCTGGATCTGCCCCGAGATACCGCAGGCGATGTAGAGTTTGGGGCGTACCGTCACACCGGTCTGACCCACCTGGCGCGCATGGTCTGCGAACCCGGCGTCGACGGCTGCGCGGCTCGCGCCCACCTCGGCACCCAGCACGTCGGCCAGCTCGAACACCAGGTCGAAGTTCTCCTTCGAACCCATGCCGTAGCCGCCCGCGACGATGACGCCGGCACCCTTGATGTCGATCTTGCTCTCGGCAATCTCACGGTCGATGATCTTCACCGCGAGGTCTGCGTCCTTCACGAATTTCTGCCACTGGATCTTCTTCACCTCGCCGGCACCCGGCTTGGCGGCATATTCGCGGCGCATGACGCCTTCGCGGACGGTGGCCATCTGCGGACGGTTGTCGGGGTTGACGATCGTGGCGATGATGTTGCCGCCGAAGGCGGGGCGGATCTGGTAGAGCAGGTCTTTGTACTCCCTGCCGCTCTTGGCGTCTTTGTGGTCACCGATCACCAGCTGCGTACAGTCGGCCGTAAGGCCGCTGTAAAGCGCCGACGACACGCGCGGCGCGAAATCGCGGCCGTTGCACGTCGCGCCGAACAGCACGATCTGGGGTTTCTCCTGCTCGATCAGGCCGCACATGACGGCCGTATGGGGCAGCGTACGGAACGGTGCGAACACCTTGTCGTCGGCGATCCATACGGTATCGGCGCCGTATTTGGCGAGCTCGTGCTCGATGCCGGCGAGGTTCTCGCCCAGCACCACGGCTTCGAGTTTCACGCCCAGCGTCGTGGCCAGTTCGCGGCCCTTGGTCATCAGTTCGAGGCACACCTCGGCGGCCTTGCCGCCCTCGTTCTCGATATATACGAATATGTTGTTCATCTCCTATGCACGTATTAACCGAGCGTGTGGCTCGCGATAAGTTCGACCATCAGTGAATTGATATCCTCGTCGGCAGCAGTGAGCTTCTTGGCCTCCTTGGCCTGGAAAACCACGTTCTCGATCTTCTTGACCTTCGTGGGCGAACCCTGAAGGCCGAGCTGCTGCGGGTCGGGATCGACGTCGGCGGCAGCCCACTCGACGATCTGCAGGTAGGGCTTGGCGGCGGCGCGCCGTGCGGCTTCCGATTCGGGCGCCGCAGCGATTTCAGACCCCGAGAGGGCGAATTTGTAGGTCATCACGCGCTTGGCGTTGCGCGGACGGCACTCGGGAGCCGAGGCGTTGACCGTAATGACAGCCGGGACGGGGCACTCGACGACTTCGGTGCCGCAGTTCAGGCGGCGCCGGATAACCAGCGTGCTGTCCTTGATGTCGAGGATCTCTTCGGCATAGGTAACCTGCGGCAGGCCGAGTTTCTCAGCCACCTGGGGGCCGACCTGCGCCGTATCGCCGTCGATGGCCTGGCGGCCGGCGAAAATGATGTCGGGCCGGATCTTTTTCAGGGCGCACGACAAGGCGTACGACGTGGCGAGCGTGTCCGAACCGGCGAATTCGCGGCCCGAAAGCAGGTAACCGCCGTCGGCGCCGCGGAACATCGCGTCGCGGATGATGTCGGCGGCACGCTGGGGCCCCATCGTCAGGATATGAACCGTCGAATCGTCGGTGCGGTCTTTAAGCGCGAGCGCCATTTCGAGCGCATTGAGATCTTCGGGATTGAAGATGGCCGGCAGCGCCGCGCGGTTGACCGTCCCTTCGGGGGTCATCGCATCCTTACCCACGTTGCGGGTATCGGGCACCTGCTTTGCCAATACAACAATTTTCAGCTGTTTTTTCATAGTAGGTATTTATGGTTAATAGCTATCTTACGATGGTTTCGCCGCGGTCGGGGCCGACGGAGATGATCTTCACCGGGACGCCCGTCTCGCGTTCGATGAACTCGACATAGGCCTTGAACTCGGCGGGGAAGTCCTCGTAGCGGGTGAAGGCGCGCAGGTCGCACCGCCACCCCGGGAACTCGCGGTAGACGGGTTTCAGGTCGTCGCCGACCTCGTAGGGGAAGTAGGAAGTGCGCTTGCCGCCGATCTCGTATTCGGTGGCGACGCGGATGGTTTCGAAATCGTTCATGACGTCGGACTTCATCATGATGAGCTGCGTCACGCCGTTAATCATGATCGAATACCTGAGCGCCACCATGTCGAGCCATCCGCAGCGGCGCTCGCGCCCCGTGACGGCACCGTACTCATGGCCGATGTCGCGCAGCCGGGCACCCGTCTGGTCGAACAGCTCCGTGGGGAACGGGCCGCTGCCGACGCGCGTGCAGTAGGCCTTGAAGATACCGTAGACCTCGCCGATGCGGTTCGGGGCGATGCCCAGCCCGATGCAGGCGCCGGCGCAGACCGTGTTCGACGAGGTGACGAACGGATAGGAACCGAAATCCACGTCGAGCAGCGTCCCCTGCGCGCCTTCGGCCAGGATGCTCTTGTCCGCGGCGAGGCACTCGTTGACGAAATACTCGCTGTCGATGATGTTGAAACGACGCAGGTACTCGACCGCCGCGAACCACTTCTGTTCCAACTCGGTGATGTCGTACTCGCAGGCCAGGCTGCGCAGGATCTTCTCGTGGCGAGCCTTGGCGCGGGCGTATATCTTTTCGAAATCGGCGCTCAGCACATCGCCCACGCGCATGCCGTTGCGGCTGACCTTGTCGGTATAGGTCGGGCCGATGCCCTTGCCGGTGGTGCCGATCCTGGCGCTGCCCTTGGCCGCCTCGTACGCAGCGTCGAGGATGCGGTGCGTGGGCAGGATGAGGTGGGCCTTCTTCGAAATGCAGAGCTGCTTGGTGAGGTCGTGGCCGCTGGCCGCGAGCGCTTCGGCCTCTTCACGGAAAAGGACGGCGTCGATCACCACACCGTTACCGATGATATTGGTCTTACCGCCCTGGAATATGCCCGAAGGGATCGAGCGGAGCACGTATTTCTCGCCGTTGAATTCCAATGTATGACCGGCATTGGGGCCGCCCTGGAAGCGGGCTACGACCTGGTAGCCAGGCGTCAGCACATCCACAACTTTTCCCTTGCCCTCGTCACCCCATTGCAGGCCGAGGATAACGTCAACTTTTTTCATTGTATCCGGTAATATTTATGGCGCAAAAGACATTTTTTGCACCCAAAGGTAAGAATTATTATCCGAAATACCCAACCCGCGGCGGCGACTTTTCAACAATGTATCAGAAATAAGCGTGCCGCAAACCCGCTGCGGAAGGCAAAAGACAACGCCGGGAACGGCAGGAAACGGACGCGACAACCGACGGGAAGCGATGCGGGGGGGGGCAGGAAACGGAGGCTCCGGTCAGCGGACGACCACCTCGGTCGGCCCGTTATAATCGACGCCCTGCGAGCCGAGGCGATAGACGGTCGTAAGGAAAGGGTTGTCGCGCGTGTCGGCCTGCAACTGCCCCGAGCAGGGGGTCAGGTCGAGCGTCACCAGCAGGTTGCCGCGGCAATCGAGCTGGCGCAGGGAAGAGTTAGATTTCAGGTCGAGGCGTGCGAGCAGGTTCCCGGCACAATCGAGCACCGCCAGCCCGCGCAGGCCGTCGATGTCGAGCGACGTGATTTCGTTGTCGCCGCAATCGAGCTTTTGCAGGTCGGGGCATTTGCGCAGGTCGAGCCGCGTGAGGTTATTGCCGCTGCAATCGAGCTCGCGCAGGCGGGAAAACTCGCCGATCTCCCACATCGCGGAGATGTTGCGGCCGGAGCAATCCATCACCAGGACGCGCTGCGCCTCGTAGCGCGAAATGCGTCCGTCGTGATCCAAATCGAACATTCCGAGACAGAATTGCTCGAAGGCGGGGTCTGTGAATGTAATATAAATACGCTTGTTCTTATCATCCTGCTCGTTCTCAGCAAGGCCGCAGGCCGTGAACAGCAACAGAGCGAGGGCAGGGATAAAGCGCAGCATGGCCGGATCAGATATTCACGTCGTCGTCGGAGTCGCCGCCGCCGTCATCGGAATTGGCGTCGTCCTGGATTTCGTCGGCGCCCTTGATTTCGTCGTCGTAGTAATCCTTGTCGTCCTCCTCCTGCGCATTGTCGTCGATCTTCACGTCGATCTTCACCATATAGGCGATCTCGTCGGTATCGAACGGCACGGCATAGAAAAAATCGCCGTTGGGTTTGTCCACGCGCATCATCGCTTCAGTGAACCCCAGCGGGTATTTTTCCTTTACGGCATCCTGCAGTTCGGGAGTCAGGTTGTGAAAGCTCGTTACGATATGTTTCTTCGTCGTATTCTGTTTAGCCATAGTAATGCTTGGAAATTTTCTGCAATTATAAGCAAAATTTACATATCGCACCACATCCGTAATTTTTTTTTGCATTTTTTTTGAATTTGCAGGATGTTATAAACAAAATACGTACCTTTACGCAGGTTATACTTATATTATGATACGCGAGAAAATCGAAGAGCTGCGGCGGCAGCTCGAGTACCATAACTTCAGATATTACGTCGAAAACGCCCCTGAGATCTCCGACTTCGAATTCGACACGATGATGCGCGAATTGCAGGATCTGGAACGGGCGCACCCCGAACTGTCCGACCCCAATTCGCCCTCGGTGCGTGTCGGAAGCGACATCACGTCGGAGTTCCGGAGCGTAAAGCACCGGTTCCCGATGCTTTCGCTCGGCAACACCTATTCGCTCGACGAATTGCATGAATTCATCGCCCGTATCGAAAAGGAGGCCGGGCCGACGGAGTTCGTCTGCGAACTGAAATTCGACGGCACGGCCATATCGCTCACCTACGAGAACGGGCGGCTGCTGCGTGCCGTGACGCGCGGCGACGGCACGCAGGGCGACGACGTGACGGCCAACGTACGTACGGTGCGCACGGTTCCCCTGCGCCTGAGGGGCGACGACTGGCCGCCCTACTTCGAAATACGGGGCGAGATCCTGATGCCCTACGCCTCGTTCGACAAAATCAACGCCGAGCGCGAGGCGGCCGGGGAGACGCTCTTCGCAAACCCGCGCAACGCCGCGGCGGGGACGCTCAAACAGCAGGCGTCGTCGGTGGTCGCACGCCGCGGCCTGGACTGCACGCTCTACCAGTTGGCGGGCGACGACCTGCCCTTCACGAACCACTGGGAAAGCCTGCAGAAAGCCCGCGAGTGGGGATTCAAAGTCTCGGACGCGGCGCGCATATGCCGCACTGCGGAGCAGATCGACGCCTACATCGCGCATTGGGACGAGGGGCGCCATGCCCTGCCCTTCCCGACCGACGGCGTGGTGATCAAGGTCAACGACTTCGCCGTAAGGCGGCAGCTGGGATTCACGGCCAAGGCCCCGAAATGGGCCGTGGCCTACAAGTTCAAGGCCGAGCAGGCGCTCACGCGGCTGGACAGCGTGTCGTTCCAGGTGGGACGCACGGGGGCCATAACGCCTGTGGCGAACCTCGAACCGGTGCTGCTGGCCGGGACGACCGTGCGGCGTGCGACGCTGCACAACGCCGAGCAGATGGCCCTGCTGGACATCCGCCCGGGCGACATGGTATACGTCGAGAAGGGCGGCGAGATCATCCCCAAGATCACGGGGGTAGACCTCTCGCAGCGGCCTGCGGACAGCAAACCGTTCGAATACATCACCGTATGCCCCGAATGCGGCACGCCGCTGGTGCGCTACGAGGGCGAGGCGAAGCACTACTGCCCCAACCAGGGGGGATGCCCGCCGCAGATCGTCGGGCGCATCATCCATTTCATCCGCCGCAAAGCGATGGACATCGAGGGGCTGGGCGAGGAGACCGTGGAACTGCTCTATGAGAACGGGCTGGTGCACGACGTGGCCGACCTCTACGACCTGAAGGCCGGACAGCTGGCGGAATTGCCGCGGCTGGGCGAAAAGTCGGCCGACAACATCATACGCAGCATCCGCGGATCGGTCGAGGTGCCGTTCCGCCGCGTGCTGTTCGGACTCGGCATCCGCTTCGTGGGCGAAACGACGGCCAAATACCTGGCTGAGCATTTCCGCTCGCTCGACGCCGTGATGCGGGCCACGCGCGAGGAGCTGACCCAGGCCGACGAGGTGGGCGGACGCATCGCCGACGCGATCATCGAATATTTCGCCGACGAGCAGAACCACGCCATCATCCGCCGCCTGCGTGCCGCGGGGCTGAAGTTCGAGGAGGAGGCGCGGGAGCTGGCGTCGGAGTCGCTCGCAGGCCGCAGTTTCGTGGTGTCGGGCAAGTTCTCGCGCAGCCGCGACGAAATGAAGGAGCTGATCGAAATGCACGGGGGCAGGAACCTCGCGGCCGTATCGGCCAACGTCGATTACATCGTGGCGGGCGACAACATGGGCCCGGCGAAGCTCAGGAAAGCCGAGAAGCTGGGCGTGAAGATCATTTCCGAAGAGGAGTTCATCGCCATGGTCGGCGGGCAGCAAGCCCCGGCGGCAAACGGGACGGAAGCCGACGGCGCAACAACGGCAAATAACGGCGGCAGGAACAATGGTGCCCCGGCCGCGGCGAGAAAGGCCGGGCCGGAAGGCGACGGAGCAATGCCCCATAGCGCCGGACGTAAAACCCCGGAGCCGGCAGCGACAGCCGATGATGCGGGTGCGCCGGGAAAAGACACGGCCGACAAGCCTGAAAAAGACACTGCGGGAAAGCCGGGGGAAAACACGGCGGACAAGCCTGGAAAGGACGCCGCGGGAAAGCCGGGGGAAGACACGGCCGACAAGCCTGGAAAGGACACCGCGGGAAAGCCGGGGGAAGACACGGCCGACAAGCCTGAAAAAGACGCCGCGGGAAAGCCGGGGAAAGACACGGCGAACAAGCCTGGAAAGGACACCGCGGGAAAGCCGGAGATACCGGGCCGGGGAAAACAGGTGAAACCCTCCGGGAAGAAGGGGGCGGAAGCGGCCGCGACGGAAGGCGGGGACGGCGAACCCGTCCAACAAGGCGAGTTGTTCTGAGCCCCGCGGAAAAGGAATACGCATAAAAAACTACATAATGCCAAACAGAATCATATGATACGACACAAGCTCTGCGGCGTGGGGGCCGCCATGATAACCCCCTTTACACCCGAAGGAAAAGTTGACTATCAGGCGCTGGCACGCATGATCGACTATGTGATCGAAGGCGGCGTGGACTACATCGTGGCGCTGGGCACCACGGCCGAGACGCCGACGCTCTACATGCCCGAGCGCGCCGTGATAGCCATGTTCATCACCAACCACATCGCGGGGCGCGTACCGCTGGTGATGGGCTGCGGCGGCAATTCGACGTCGGAGGTACTGGATCAGCTGCGCGAATTCGACCTGCGGGGCGCCGACGCCATCCTGAGCGTTACGCCCTACTACAACAAGCCCTCGCAGGAGGGGCTCTACCAGCATTTCCGCACCGTATCGGAGCACTCGCCGCTGCCGGTGATCCTCTACAACATCCCGGGACGCTCGGGCGTCAACATGACGGCCGAGACGACGCTGCGGCTGGCTCGCGAAATGAAGAACGTAATCGGCATCAAGGAGGCATCGGGCGACATCGAACAGATGCAGCACATCCTCGACCGGCGCCCCGAAGGGTTCATCGTGCTGTCGGGCGACGACGGCATGACGCTCGAACTGATGCGCCGCGGCGGCGACGGCGTGATCTCGGTGGCCGCGAACGCTTTTCCCAAGCGGTTCATGGAGTGTGTGAACTACGCCAAGGCCGGGGAGTTCGACCGTGCGGAAAAGGCATACGAATGCCTCGACGAAGCGGTGCACGCCCTGTTCGAAGAGGGCAACCCCGTGGGGGTGAAGTGCGCACTGGCCGAAATGGGCATAATCGGCCCGACGATGCGGCTGCCGCTCGTCGAAGGTTCGGAGGCGCTGCGCGAAAAGTTCCGCAAACTGATCGCGGAATACGATTTGCGCTGATTTGAGCGTTAGTGCCTAAAATACGGACAAAACACGGATATGAAAAATTTACTGCTGACATTGCTCCTGCTCCCGGCGCTGGCCGCGGCGAAAGTCCCCGTCGAGGAGGACATCGTCGCCAAGACGTCCGACCCCGATTCGCCGTTCTACTACACATCGCTGATGATGCGCTACAACGCGGGCGACGAGACGCTCACCGACGAGGATTACCACTACCTCTACTACGGCTACGCCCACCAGGAGAGCTACAAACCGATGGAGGCGAACCCCGACCTGGACAAGCTGCTGATGTTGGCATCGGGGCTCGACCCCGACAACCCGCTGGCCGAAACGCTCGACGCGATGCTCTACGTGGGCGAAGATGCGCTCGCCCGCGACCCGTTCAGCCCCAAGATCCTGAACCTGATGGCCTATGCCCACGGGGCGCTGGGCAACAAGCTGCAGGAGAAGATGTATTACAACAAGGTGAAGGGGGTGCTCCGCGCGATCGAGGATTCGGGGGATGCCCTCACGCAGAAGACCCCGCGCCATATCCTGATGTTCGACCATGCGCTCGACGTGATGGCATCGGAGGGTTACACCTACGGCAAGAGCCGCATCATCAGCCGTACGGTGGAATTCATCCCCTTCACGGCGCCCCGGATGGTCGGCGACAAGAAACGCAAAGGGCTCTATTACGACTTCGGCCGCGTATACTGGAACAAGCCCGAAGGATATACCTATAAACGTGACCGCACATGGCAATTCAACAACCTAAAACCCCGTACCTACAAATAATCCGGCGCACGCTGAGCCTGCTGCTGGCAGTGACGCTGCTCGCCGGGTGCGAAAAAACAGAGGAACGCGCAGGGCTGACCACGACGCAGGACGAAGTGGTATTGCGCAGCACGGCGGGTTCGGAGGCGGCGTTCACGGTGTCGTCGACCGAAGCGTGGTCGCTCACCACCACGGGAAGCGGCTTCGACGTCTCCCCTACCCAAGGCGGCCGCGGGGAGACGACGGTAACGGTGAGGGCGCAGGACGACAATACAGGCCACAGCCGCATCAAGTTAGGGACAGTGATGCTGAACCTGACCGCAGGAGGTGCGCAGTGTAGCGTCACCGTATCGCAAAGCCCGGCGACTGCGACGCAGACCATGCTGCTCTACATGCCGGGGCGGGATTTGCTGAATTTCTACAAACAAAATATCGACGGTGTATTGAAAGCTGTCGACGCAAATGTTCCGGGCGACGGCCGCATATTAGTCTGCTACCAGCCCAATACGCACTCACAGGCCGAAATGTACGAAGCGTATTTCAACGCCGAAAAGCAGGCGGCCGCATTCACGCTGCTGAAAAGTTACGACGATTTCGCGGCGGCCGATCCCGCATGCGTACAGCGCATGCTGAGCGACGTGGCGGCGCTCGCCCCTGCGCAGCATTACGGGATCATCGTCGGTTGTCACGGCAAGGCGTGGGTGCCCGCGGATCATGGGGCACTCAGCTACTCGGCCCGGATGACGAATGAGCTGGAGGATTTATGGATTCCGATGCCAGGGGCACTGCTAACCCGTTCGTTCGGCGACACGGGGCGGTCGATCGACATTACGAATTTCGCGGCGGCGGTCAAGGCCCAAAATTACAGACCCGACTACCTGCTTTTCGATGCCTGCTTTATGGCCAATATAGAGACGCTGTACGACCTGCGCGAATGCACGGACTACGTAATTGCCGCGCCCTGCGAAATCATGGCACAAGGATTCCCCTATGAGCGGGCGATGCCGTGGTTCTTCACCGACGGTGGCAAAGAATACAACCTGACAAAGGTATGCGAAGCGTTCTGGAACTTCTACATGAACGATGCAACGACCAAATCGGGCTGCATTTCGCTGGCCGTGATGGCGGAAATGGAAGGTCTGAAGGAGATCATGCGGCATATCAACGCCGCGCCCCAAAAGACCTATGCGGAAGAGCTGCAAAGCTACGAGGGAATGTCTTCGCACATATTCTACGATCTGGGACACTGGGTCGAACTGGCCTGCAGCGACGCTGGGCTGAAAGAGGAGTTCAAAGTGCAGTTGGACAAGGCGTTCCCAAAAGCTGCACGGCTCAATACGCCGGAATTCTACTCGGCATATAACGGCCGGATGAACCCCGTCGCCTACTATTCGGGAGTGTCGTTCAGCGAACCATCGGACAAATACACCGAAGAGAACAAGCAGACGAGCTGGTACCGAGATACGCATTAATTGAAAAAGGGTGATTCGTAAGGAATCACCCTTTTTCATTATTCGTACTGGCCGGACTTGAGCCGTTCGACCTCCTCGCGGGAGAGGAAACGCCAGGCTCCGCGCTTGAGGTTCTTCTTGGTCAGGCCAGCGTAGTAGACCCGGTCGAGCTTGGTGACCGTGTAGCCCAGGAATTCGAAAATACGGCGCACGATACGGTTGCGGCCGGAGTGTATCTCGATGCCGATCTCCTGTTTGTTCTCCTTGACATAGGAAATTTCGTCGGCGAAGATTTCGCCGTCTTCGAGCGTGATGCCCTCGGCGATGCGATCCATATCGGCACGCGCCAGGGGCTTGTCGAGCGTCACCTGGTAGATTTTCTTTTTCAGATACGAGGGGTGCGTGAGCTGCTTCGTAAGGTCGCCGTCGTTGGTGAAAAGCAGCAGCCCGAGGCTGTTCTTGTCCAGACGGCCCACGGGGTAGATGCGCTCCGTGCAGGCACCTTCGACCAGATCCATGACGGTCTTGCCGGCATGGGGGTCGTCGAGCGACGTGACATAACCCTTGGGCTTGTTGAGCACGAGGTAGACCTTCTTCTCGCCCTGCACGCGGCTGTCGTTGAATTTCACCTCGTCGGTGGGAAGCACCTTGGTGCCCAGCTGGGTGACGATCTGGCCGTTGACCGTGACCAGGCCTGCGGTGATGAAATCGTCGGCCTCGCGGCGCGAGCAGAGGCCCGACTGCGCGAGAAAACGGTTCAGGCGCATTTCGCCGACCTGCTTTTCGGGCGTGAATTTCGGGTAGGACGCCGGTTTGTCGTCGTGCTTCCTCGGCCCCGGCTTATAGGGTTTGTCGCCGAATTTACGGTCGCCGTATTTCTTATCCCCGAACTTACGTTCGCCATAGGCGGGCTTGTCGCCATACTGGCGGCGCAGTTTGTCGCCGTCGCGGTGTTCGTAACGGGGTTTATCGCCGAATTTGCGCTCGCCGTAGGCGGGCTTGTCGCCGTACTGGCGGCGCGGTTTGTCGCCGTCGCGGTTTTCGTAGCGGGGCTTGTCGCCGAATTTGCGCTCGCCATAGGCAGGCTTGTCACCGTACTGGCGGCGCGGTTTATCGCCGTCGCGGTGCTCATAGCGGGGTTTGTCGCCGTACTTGTGCTCGCCATAGGCGGGCTTGTCACCGTACTGGCGGCGCGGTTTGTCGCCGTCGCGGTGTTCGTAACGGGGTTTATCGCCGGACTTACGCTCGCCGTAAGCCGGTTTGTCGCCGAACTGGCGGCGCGGTTTGTCGAATGCAGGGCGGTTGTCCGCCGTGAAATGGGGATTGTAGGAGGCCCGCTCACGGGGCCCCTCGCTGAACGGTTGCTCCGAATCGGCAGCATCACGCTGTAAACGCGGGCGACGCTCGACACGCTCCGCCGTAGCAGTCACGGTACGCTGGCGCTTGTCGCGTCCGAAACGCGAAAGTACCGTGGTCGAGTCGTTTTTGTTGTCTTTCATACGTATTTGAATGAGTTTGTGGGGCAAAGGTAATCCATTTTTCCGGATTACGGCATATTGCAGACCCGATTTGGCGATAAAAGACAGGGGCCGTTACAAATTCGCCGCTTTTGCCTTATCTTTGCACCCGTAAACGACGTCCGGCAGGGGTTGCCGGACATCCCGCCCCGCACCTATGAACATGAACCGCGAAATACTGCGCATCGCGCTCCCGAATATCGTTTCGAACATCACCGTGCCGCTGATGGGAATCGTGTCGACGGCCATCGCCGGGCACTGGGGCGCGGATTCGGCGGCGACGATCGGCGCACTGGCCATCGGGGTGTCGATTTTCAACTTCATCTACTGGAACTGCTCGTTCGTGCGCATGGGAACCAGCGGACTCACGGCACAGGCGTTCGGCGCAGGGAATTTCCACGAATGCACCAACATGCTCGTAAGGGCGATGGTCGTGGCGGCAGGCATGGGATTGCTGATGCTCGCCCTGCAATACCCGCTGGGCGAGCTGGCCCTGTGGGGACTGAACGGCAACGAAATGACGCGCGAATATTTCTACGCCCGCATCTGGGCCGTACCGGCTGGCATCCTCCTGTTCGGGTTCAACGGCTGGTTCACGGGTATGCAGAATGCCATGATACCGATGTTCACGGCTATTTCGGTCAACGCGGTGCATGTGCTGTGCAGCCTTTGGTTCGCCTTCGGCATGGACATGGGGATCGTCGGCATCGCCTACGCCTCGGTGATCGCACAGTGGACGGGCGTGGGGCTTTCGCTGCTGCTGCTCATGCTGCGCTACCGCAAGGTGCTGACGGGCATCGACTGGGCCGAGGTATTCGACATGAAACCGCTCAAAACCTTCTTCATCGTCAACCGCGACATCATGCTGCGTACGCTCTGCATCGTGGCGGTCTACACCTTCTTCACGGGGGCTTCGGCCCGCATGGAAGACCCGGTGCTGCTGGCCGTGAACACCCTGCTGTTGCAGCTCTTCACGCTCTTCTCGTACATGAACGACGGCTTCGCATATGCCGCCGAAGCGCTGACCGGACGGTTCATCGGCGCCCGGGACGTAAAGGCGCTGCGCGACTGCCTGCGGCGCTGCATCGCATGGGGCACGGCCGTGTCGGTACTGTTCGTGGGAATCTACATCGTCTGGTGGCGCGACCTGGTGGGGCTGTTCATCGACGATTCGGCCGCAAACGCCGCGACGATCGTGGAGGTCGCCGGACGGTATATCGTATGGATCATCCTGATCCCCGTAGCCAGCGCCATGCCCTTCATCATGGACGGCATCATGGTGGGCGCCACGCAGACGCGCGTCATGCGCAACTCGATGTTCTGGGCTACGGCAGCCTATTTCGGCATCTTCTATATCGGGCATACGCTCATAGGCAACAACGCCCTGTGGCTCGCCTTCACGCTGTACATGTTCCTGCGCGGCGTGCTGCAATACTTCATGACGCACAGCCTGCGGACAATCTACCGCAAAGCCGGCGCATAAGGAAGAGGCGGTGAATCCCCGGGCAGGGAGAGGCCGGAACGGCCCGGGAGAGGCAACGTCCGGAACCTGGAAGGTTTCCTGCGATAACAGGCCGCATATCCGGGGAAAATCACTAAATTAGCGGAACGGAACCCAAAAAAGCCCGCCATGATCTTATCCGAAAACGCACTCTATATCAAATACATCCGGCTGAAAGAGGCCGGAGATTTGCCGCACGAATACCCCTATACGGTGCCCGCGCTGGCGGGGTTCAGCGGGTTGCGGTTCCGCCGCCCGGTGACGTTCATCGTGGGCGAGAACGGCATGGGCAAATCGACGCTGCTGGAAGCCATCGCCGTAAAAGCGGGATTCAATGCCGAGGGCGGGTCGAAGAACTTTCGGTTCGCAACGCGCGAGACTCATTCCCCGCTATACGGGAACCTCGTGCTCGGACGCGGGTTGCAGCCGCGCGACGGCTATTTCCTGCGTGCCGAGAGTTTCTACAACGTCGCCACCGAAATCGACCAGATAGCCGACGGCATACACCGCTATTACGGCGACAAGTCGCTCCACAGGCAATCGCACGGCGAAAGCTTCCTGAGCCTGCTCGAACACAGGCTCCGCGGGAACGGGCTCTATATCTTCGACGAGCCCGAGGCCGCCCTCTCGCCGTCGCGGCAGATGTATATGCTGTGCCGGATAAAACAACTCGTGGAAAGCGGATCGCAGTTCATCGTCAGCACCCACTCGCCTATCGTCATGGCCTACCCCGGCGCCGACATCTACGAGATCGCGGACAACGGACTGCAACTCACCGAACTGGAGCAAACGCCGCATTACCTGCTGATGAAACGCTTTTGCCTCGACCACGAAGGGATGCTCCGGCAGTTGGGCTTCGACATCCGGAAACCTTGAAGCGCGGGTCGCGCCACAGGCAGAATGCCCGGAGATCGGCACAACAGCACAGGCATTTCGCACGGATGCCGCACAGGATTTCTTGCACGAGTATCTTGCACGAGTATCTTGCACGGATATTACCCTACGAATTCGACGGCACGGACATCACGACAGGCGCATCGGCGCATGAAAAATCCCGGCTCCGCGTTTCGGAGCCGGGATTCCTGTAAGCGCAGGGCGGCAGCGCCGCCCCCGCAGGGGATTATTCTTCGCCTTTGGCTTCTTTGAGCAGGGTGTTGTACTTGTTGTACTTGTCCATCATGCCCTCCTCGTCGCGCAGGCGGAAGCAGATCGACTTGAGGAAGTCGAGCGTATTGACGTCGTCCTTTTTCAGCTCGTATGCCTTTTCGAACCAGGGCACGGCATCCATATAGACAGCATTCACCTCCTTCAGGTCGGTATCGTAGGCAGTCTGGCTGCTATACTGCTTCTCGTTCATCACCTTGTTCATCTCGTCGGCCTTGATCGTGTAGAACACGCCCAGGTAATAGTTGCCTTCGAACAGGTCGGGCTTCAGCTCAACGACCTTCTTGAACGATGCGATGCTCTCGTCGTAGTTTTTCAGCGCATAGAAGATACGGCCGCGGCCGAACCAGAGGTCTACGTTCTCGGGGTTGTCGGCAATGGCCGAGTCGATCAGCGTTACCAGGTCGGCAGGGTCGCCCACGCCCTCTTCGGAGGTGTAGAGCTGCATCAGGCCGTCGAGGATACGCTCGTTCTTCGGGAATTTCCCTATACCCGTGATCAGGGCGTCCTTGGCCAGCATGACATTGTCCTGGCTGACGTTCTTCAGGCCGTAGTAGCAGTGGAAGAGGTAGTAGTAGATGTTACCCTCCTCGTCGGTATACCCCAGGTCGATCGCTTTCTTGAGGTACTCGGCACCCTGTCCGAACGACGAGGGGTGCGCCGAACCGTCCACCGTGCGCAGGTAACCGGCATAGTAAAGCAGCGCGGGGTCAGCGGCTGCGCCGTAAGCGGGGCTCGACTGCGCCTGGAAAGCCGTGGCATAGGCGTCGGCGGCGGCTACGTACTCGCCCGTGTCGATGCCCGTATTACCGACCTGCGAACAGAAATCGCTGATCTGCTGCAACCCGTCCTTCGCCTTCGCAGCGCTCTTGGGGTCGATCTCGTAAGCCTTGTTGTAAGCCTCGATGGCCATAGCAGGGGCCTCTTTCAGCACCCAGTCGGTCTGCGTCCAGGTAACTACCTTGCCGTCCTTGATATAGGCGATGAAATAGGGGTATTCCCACGCTTCGTAGGGAACGTTGAGAAGCGTCACCTGCTTGGTGGCCGAAGGTTCGCCCACGGCCAGCTTCAGCATCGCGGCGTCCATGTTGACGAAGAGGCTCTTGGTCGGTTCCACGGCAGCCTCGTACAATGCTTTGCCACGGTTGATCCACGTGGAGGCCTTCGCGTTCTTCTTCGCGTCGGCGATGTCGGCGTCGCTCTTCTCGATCTTGGAGAGGAGCCCGCTCTTGTTGACTTTCTGCGCCTGAACAGCGGGGATTGCCATGAGCAGGGCAGCGAAAGCCGTCAAAAATGTTTTCTTCATAACAAATTTAATTTAAAGTTTTTCAAATTCATTTCATCTATTCCTCCGCCGGCTGTCCTGCATCGGGTGTTGCGTCCCCGGCACCGGTAGCCTCTGCGGACTGTACTTCTTCTTCATCGCCGGCAGCAGGCACGGCCATCACCGAGGCAATGGCATCGCCGTCACGCAGGTTGATGATACGCACGCCCTGCGTAGCACGACCCGCCAGGCGGATCTGCGACACGGCCGTACGTATGGTAAGTCCCGAACGGTTGATAATCATCAGGTCGTTGTCGTCCGTAACGGCCTGTATGGAGATAAGTTTGCCGGTTTTCTCCGTCACGTTGATCGTCTTCACACCCTTACCGCCGCGGTTGGTGATGCGGTACTCGTCGAGGTCGGTACGCTTGCCGTAACCGTTTTCGCTCAGCACCAGTACGTCCTGCGTCGAATCGGGTTCCACACAGATCATGCCGATCACCTCGTCGGACTCCTCGATCGAGATGCCGCGCACACCGGCGCCGACACGCCCGATCGGGCGCACCGTCGACTCGTTGAAGCGGATGGCCTTGCCTTCGCGGGCCGCAATCATCACTTCGGCGTTGCCGCTGGTGAGCTTGGCCTCGATCAGCTGGTCGCCCTCGCGGATGACGATGGCGTTCACACCGTTCTGGCGCGGGCGCGAGTAGGCTTCGAGCTTCGTCTTCTTGATCGTACCGTCCTTGGTACACATGATGATGAAGTTGTTGTTCACATACTCGGCGTCGTTCAGGCGCTTGACGTTGATATAGGCGCGAACCTTGTCGTCGGGTTCGATCTGGATGACGTTCTGGATGGCGCGTCCCTTCGAGGAGCGTGCGCCTTCGGGGATCTCGTAGACCTTGAGCCAGTAGCAGCGCCCCTTCTCGGTGAAGAAGAGCATCGTATTGTGCATCGAAGCCACGTAGATGTGCTCGATGAAGTCCTCGTCGCGCGTAGCACTGCCCTTGGCGCCGACGCCGCCGCGGTTCTGCGTGCGGTATTCGGCCAGCGGGGTGCGCTTGATGTAGCCCATGTGCGAGATGGTGATGACCATGTCGTCGTCGGCATAGAAATCCTCGGGGTTGAACTCCTCGGAGGCATAGACGATCTCCGAACGGCGCTCGTCGCCGTATTTTTCCTTGATTTCGAGCAGCTCGTCCTTGATGATCTGCATTTGCAGGCCGACGTCGGCGAGCACCTCCTTGAGATGTGCGATGGTTTTGGTCAGTTCGTCGCGCTCGGCGGTGAGCTTGCCGTATTCGAGCCCCGTCAGGGCGCGCAGGCGCATCTCGATGATGGCCGAAGCCTGGAGGTCGCTCAGCTCGAAACGCTCGATCATGGCCTGCTTAGCCAGGTCGGGGGTCTGCGACGAACGGATGATGTGCACGATCTCGTCGATGTTATCCTGCGCGATCAGGAGGCCCAGCACGATGTGCAGCCGCTCCTCGGCCTTGCGCAGGTCGAAGCGCGCACGGCGCACCACCACGTCGTGGCGGTGGTTGACGAAGTGCTTGACCAGGTCGCGCATCGGCAGCAGCTGCGGACGGCCGTTCACCAGCGCGATGTTGTTCACCGCGAACGAAGTCTGGAGCGGAGAGTTCTTGAAAAGCGTATTGAGCACGACGCTCGCCACGGCGTCGTGTTTGAGGATGATGATGATGCGCAGGCCGTTGCGGTCGGACTCGTCGTTGATGTAGGAGATGCCGTCGATCTTCTTTTCGTTGATCATGTCGGCGATCTTCTTGATCATCTCGGCCTTGTTGATCATGTAGGGGATTTCGGTGATGACGATGCACTCGCGGCCGCTGGGGGTATGCTCGATGTCGGTCTTGGCACGCATCATGACGCGGCCGCGGCCCGTAAGCATGGCCTCCCGAACACCCTCGTAGCCGTAGATGATACCGCCCGTGGGGAAATCGGGGCCCTTGATATACTGGAGCATCTCCTCGCCCGTGATTTCGGGGTTGTCGATATAGGCGCAGCAGGCGTCGACCACTTCGCAGAGGTTATGCGGGGCCATGTTGGTGGCCATACCTACGGCGATACCGCTGGCGCCGTTGACGATCAGCAGCGGGATCTTCGTGGGCAGCACCGTGGGTTCGGGGATCGTATCGTCGAAGTTGAGCGTCCAGTCGACGGTCTCCTTGTCGATGTCGGCCATCACCTCGTCGGTGATCTTCTTCATGCGGGCCTCGGTGTAACGCATGGCAGCCGGCGAGTCGCCGTCCATCGAACCGAAGTTACCCTGGCCGTCGACCAGCGGGTAGCGCATCGACCACTCCTGTGCCAGACGCACCATCGCGTCGTAGACCGACGAGTCGCCGTGGGGGTGGAACTTACCGAGCACGTCGCCGACGATACGCGCCGACTTACGGGTCGGTTTGTCGGAGTAGAGGTTGAGCTCCGCGCTCATATCGTAGAGGATACGGCGGTGCACGGGCTTCATGCCGTCGCGCACGTCGGGAAGCGCACGCGACACGATGACCGACATCGAATAGTCGATGTACGCCGACTTCATCTGCTCTTCGATATTGATAGGAATGATACGTCCTGTCAAACCTGCATTCTTTTCTTCTTCAGTTAGCATCTTATCTCTTTAAAATTACAGTCTTTTAACGAACAAAAATACGATTTATTTCCGATCTGAGCAACTTTAAGCCCATAAATATCGCATCCGGGCGGAAGATTTCCGGGACAACGCCCCGTTTTTGCCCCTTTTCCGGCGATCTGACGGCCTCAAAAAAAATTCCCGGCAGACTGACGGCATCCGCTTGCGCGTTCCGGATCGTTTCACTACCTTTGCGGCCTCTATTCCCCGAACATGGCACAGATAAACACACCCAAGGAAGTACTCGCGCTGGCTCAGAAGTCGGCAACGGGCAAAATGCAACTCCCGGCGGGCAAGACCCTTCTGCTGGCATTCCTGGCCGGCGCATACATCGCCATGGGCGGACTCTTCTCGCTGATGGCGGGGTTCGGGTTCCCCGGGGCGGCCGAAGCGCCCGGGTTGCAGCGCCTGCTCTCGGGGCTGGTATTCCCGCTGGGGCTCATCCTGGTGGTATTCGCCGGGGCGGAGCTCTTCACGGGCAACAACGCCGTGCTCGTACCCGGGGCGCTGGGCCGCAGGTACGGATGGGGCAAGGTACTGCGCAACTGGGGGCTGGTATACGCGGGGAATTTCATCGGGGCGGCCTTCTTCGCCTATTTCCTGGTGGTGCTGCCCGGCGTGCTCTCGTCGGAGCTGTGGCGCGAAGCGGCCTGCAACGTGGCGCAGGCCAAGGTTTCGATGCCGTGGCTGACGGTATTCCTGCGCGGCGTGGGCGCCAACTGGCTGGTATGCCTCGCGGTATGGCTCGGGCTGAGTACCGACGACGCGGCAGGCCGTATGATGGGGTTGTTTTTCCCGGTCATGTGCTTCGTGGTGATCGGCTACGAGCACTGCATCGCCAACATGTTCTTCATCCCGCTGGGGATGATGCTGGGCGCCCCGGTGACGGCGGCGGACATGGTCGCCGCAAACCTGGTTCCCGCCACGCTCGGGAACATCGCGGGCGGCGGCATCTTCGTCGGCGGGCTCTACTGGTACCTCAACCGGAAATAGGGGTCAATCCGCCAGCCGGAGCCACAACCGCCCGTGGCGGAAATCGAAGACCACCCGGAATGCGGAGAAGAATTTTACGCCGAGGAAACCGTCGCCGGGGAGTTTCATCGGTTTGTCGAGCACCACGACAGGCAGCCCGCAGAAGGGGTAGCGCCCCATGAAAGTGGCTACGGCGAGCATCAGCACCCGCAGGGTCATCCCGCCCGGCGTCCGGCCTTCCACCAGATCGACAGGGGTACGCGACACGAATTTCCCGACCGCAGGCTTGAATGCGAAGAGTGCCAGCAGGTTGGCATTGCCCAGATCGACGACCAGCCGCATCGGCATCGCACGGCTGCGTCCCCGGACATCGGACAAGCGCACCGTATCCGCAACCCAAAACATCCCCGATTGCCCGTCGGCCACCAGTTCGTAGGCCTCCCACCCGTCGCCGGGTTGCGGCAGGCTCCCGGATGAGAGCGGACGGAAAATGCCGCGGCGGACATCGAGCTCGAAAATACCGGGCGCAGCCACGCTGTCGGTCGTGAAGGTATGGAGCGGGTAGAGCAGGTCGCAGGGCTTGCGTCGCCGCAGATCGACGACATAGCTCTCGCACAAACTGCGCGTATCCCCCACCCTGACCTCCGGTGCCAGTTTATAGCGGGCCGAATAGTCCGTGCCGCCGGCCATGCGGAAACGCACGGGACGTTCGAGTTCGACGGGTTCGAAAAGCCCGGGGTGCGACCAGACCAGCGCGCTGTCGATCAGCGGAAAATAGACGCCCGATTCGAGAAACACCCGCACCGGTATGGAATCTCCTACGAAAGACGCCGCATAGAGCAGATCGCGTTCGGAGGTAAGCTCCCATGCCGTGCCGGAAGGCAGCTGCCCGCCTGTCGGCGACGGGTCTTCCGGCGCCGCAGCCAGCGTCGCCGCGGGGATGGCGACGGACAACAGCAGCATGATCGGCCGGCGGAACATGGTCAGCGGAAGTCGATGAATTCGTACCCGGCGTAGTTATCCTTCGCAAAGGCCTTGAGCGGCGTTTCGAGGGGCTTGATGCCCAGCACCGAAACCTGCACCTGCTCGCCGTCGTAATCGTAGCGGAGCGACACGGGACGCATCGCGGCGGTATCGACCGTAAGGACGATATTGCCCGCCGAGGAGGTATTCCCCGGCGCAGGGGTCAGACGCACCACGGCATGCCCCTCCTGCTCGCCGACGAGCGAGGCCGCATATTCGCTGCCGAGGAAATCGAAGGCATGGACGGGGTTATTGAGGATATTGCGGCTGTCGGTGTCGACCACGTCGATCGTCACCTCGCGGCGGCGGTTGTCCACCTCGTAGCGCACGGCTCCGTCGCAGTAGACCTCGGCATCGCCCAGCACGAGGTAATAATTCTCCCCCTCGACGGCATAGCGCCCGCGCGTGACGTATTCGTCCGAGCGCACCTCGAACGACACCCCGTAGGCACCCAGTGCCCGGAAGCCGTCACGAACCCCGGCAAGTATCCCGGCGGCACGGTCGGCGGCCGGAGGCAACGGGCTGGCCCCCTGCGTCGCACCGGCGGCAGCGGCCGAAGCCGCGGAACCGGAGGAGGAACCGAAAACGGAATCCGTAGCGGAACCGGAAGAGAAACCCGCCGCGGAACCGGAGGTGGAAGCGGCGTAAATAACGGGCGACCCATGGAAGCCAAAGAGCGCATGGAAGCCCGGGGCGGGATCAGCCTGAAAACCGGAGGCCGAGGCGTCACGGCGGGCAAAAGCAGAGGCAGAGGCGGGAACCGCCGGGAAATCAGAGGCGGCCGCAAATCCGCAAGCAGCCGGCACATCCGCGGCGACGGGGAGTGCGGCGACGGGGAGTGCGGCGACGCATTGCATCGCGGAAAGCAGCAACAGGAGGGACAGGAGTCGTTTCATGGCAGCATCAGAATAGGCCCAGCTCCTGCAACTTGGCTTCGAGCGAGGGCATGTCATGGAAAAGGATGTCGCGCGGCTTGGCTCCCTGCTGGCGGCCGACGATGCCGGCACGTTCGAGCTGCATCATGATGCGCCCGGCACGGTTGAAGCCCACCTCGTAGTTGCGCTGGATCATCGAGGTCGAGATATTGCCGCCCGAAACGGCGTCGCGGGCGATCTCGGCGAAGAGCGAATCGTATTTCACGGGGGCGGAGTCCTCGCTGCCCATGCTCCCCGAAGAATCGCCCGTATCGGGCGTATAGTCGGGCAGCGAATAGGCCGAGGTATAGCCCTGCTGCTTCGATATATACTCGACGATGCGTTCGACCTCCTTGGTTTCGACCAGCGCGCACTGGATACGCGTCAGTTCCCCGTCCTTCGAGAAGAGCATGTCGCCGCGGCCGATAAGCTGGTTGGCCCCCGGCTGGTCGATGATCGTACGCGAGTCGATCATCTGCATCACGCGGAAGGCGATACGCGCGGGGAAATTGGCCTTGATACCGCCCGTGATGACCTTCACGTCGGGGCGCTGCGTGGCGATGATCAGGTGGATGCCGACGGCACGCGCCTTCTGCGCGAGGCGCATGACGGGCCCCTCGACCTCGCGGGCGGTCATGATCAGGTCGGCGAACTCGTCGACCACCACGACGATATAGGGCAGGTAGCGGTGCCCGTTGAGCGGGCTGAGCCGCCGGGCGGTGAATTTCTCGTTGTACTCGGCGATGTTGCGCGCCCCGGCTTTCTTGCAGAGTTCCAGGCGGCTGTCCATCTCCGTGCAGAGCGAATTGAGCGTGTAGACCGCCTTCTTGGGGTCGGTGATGATGGCATCGTCCTCGGACTCCATCTTGGCGAGGAAGTGGCGCTCGATCTTGGCATAGAGCGAGAACTCGACCATCTTGGGGTCGATCATCACGAACTTGAGCTGCGCGGGGTGCTTGCGGTAGAGCAGCGAGGTGATGATGGCGTTCAGCCCCACGGACTTACCCTGTCCCGTGGCGCCCGCCACCAGCAGGTGCGGCATCTTGGCCAGGTCGAACACGTAATTCTCGTTCTGGATCGTACGGCCGATCACCACCGGGAGCTCGGCCTTCGACTCCTGAAAACGCAGCGAACGCACGGCGGAGTACATCGACACCACCTGCTTGTCGCGGTTGGGCACCTCGATGCCGATGGTTCCCTTGCCGGGGATAGGGGCGATGATGCGGATACCCAGCGCCTTGAGGCTCTGGGCGATGTCGTTTTCGAGCCCCTGGATCTTCGAGATCTTGACGCCTTGCGCCTGCACGATCTCATAGAGCGTCACGGTGGGGCCGACCGTGGCCTTGATACGCTGGATGGGGATACCGAAATTGCGGAGCGTATCCTCGATCTTGGTCTTGTTCTCGAAAATCTCCTCGTCGCTCACTTCCGAGTCGGAAACATAGTCTTCGAGCAGCGTCACGGGCGGCTTGTGGTAGTTCACGAGGTCTTTCAGCGGGTCGTAGCTCTCGGTCGGGATCGCCTTTTCATCGACCAGGCGGGCTTCGTTGGCCTCGACGGTCACGACGACGCCCCCGGCAGGAACGGGTATCTCGGTAAACGGCCCGTCGGGGAGCGGCTCCCCGGATACAGGAGCGGCAGCGGAGGGCATCCCGGCAACAGAGGGCATCCCGGCAGCCGGGGCCGGTGTCCCGACGGGGTCTTCCCCGCCCAGGGATAATTCGGTGAAAGGTTCGTCGGACACAGGCGCAGCAGGCCGGACAGCAGTGCCGGCGGCAGGACGCACCGCGGGGCGTTCCAGCTCGACAAGCCCGCTGGGACCGATCACCAGCCGGCCTTCGGGGCGCGACAGGTCGACCTCGGTAAACTCGCCGTCGTCATCGGATGCGGCGGCCTCTGCCGCCTGCGGGGCTTCGGGCACAATGGGCATGCCGTCGGGGCCCAGTTCCACGAACGGATCGTCGTCCGCATCGCGGCGGGCGGCCTGCGGGGCGGCGGGAGTCCCGGCGGCAGCAGGCCCGGGAGTACGTACGGCGCGGGGCATTTCCGGCACCGGACGCTGCACGGCCAGTTCGGGTTCGGGACGGCGCACGACCACCTCGGGCTCCGCCTTCACGGCAGACTCCACGGCCGGAGTATCGGCCGACCGCTTGGCAGGCCTCTCTCCGGGATTCCCGACGGATTCCGCGGCTACGGCAGCCGCATCCCCGGCGGCGTCGGACGGTTGCCCGTGCGCGTGCACGACCTTATGTTTGACGATCTCTACGATCCTGCCGCTCTTGTCGACCATGACGTTGCCCGCACGGTTGACCTTGTTGATGAAATTGCGGTTGATGAATACCCCCGTAAGGATCCAGCAGCCCAGCAGCAGGATCAACGTCCCCAGCACTCCGATATGCGTGCGCAGCAGCGCCGCGGTCTCGATGCCGAAGGCACCGCCCCACCCCGTCGAACTGCAAAGGCTCCACTTGTCCGAGAAGGCGAAGCCCAGCGTCAGCGAACTGAGGATCAGGACGAGGAAAAGCGAGAGGATCGAATGGTTGAACAGCAGCGGGCGCTGGCGGATGACGCGCACGCCGACGAGCACCACCATCACCGGGATCAGGATGCCGGATACGCCGAACGAGTTGTCGACCAGCAGGCGTCCCAGCCTGGCACCCGCCCAGCCGCAGAGGTTTCCGGGCTCGACGCCCAGCGTGGCACGTTCCTCGGGCGAGAGCAGCAGTCCGCTCTGGTCGGCCGACCAGGTGAAGAACGAGAACAGTACGGCCGAGGCGGCGAACAGCCCGATGAAAAGCAGCAGCAGGCCCGCGACCCAGCGTGCACTGTCGCTGTTGGAACGCTGGACTTTCTGCCGTCCGTTGGGGGATGAGGATGTATTTTTAGATGCCATCTGTGTTGCGCTTGATTTTTATCAAGCGAAGTTACGCATTTTTTTTGACATTTCGGAGCCGGCGCCGACTTTATTGAAACCGGAACCGTATCCGGCGGGCATAATTGCAAATAAATCGTTATCTTCGCACACGTTTCAGCAGGCTGCGGCCCGCATGGGAAGGCCGGCACTCCGCACGGCGCCCGCAAACACGCCACGCCTGCGCGACATTTAAGGATATATTGCGCACCCACTAAAAACCGAATGAAGAAAATGGTCCGGAACACAGGACAGAAGGAACACATCGTATGGCTGGACGTCATCAGGCTGGCTGCCATACTGATGGTGATCGGGGTTCATTGCATCGACCCCTTCTACATTTCGCCAGCCATGCGGGGCATCCCCGAATATACGCACTGGGCGACCGTCTACGGTTCGCTGTTCCGCCCTTCGGTGCCGCTGTTCACGATGATGACGGGCTTACTGCTGCTGCCCGTGCGGCAACCGCTGGGGACATTCTACAAAAAACGTATTTTCAGGATCCTTTTCCCCGTGCTCGTCTGGTCGGTGCTCTACAACATGTTCCCCTGGTTCACGGGGGTGCTCGGGCTGCCGGAAAACATCATCGGGGATTTCTTCTGCTACACGCAGGGGCACGAATCGCAGGCGCTGGGCGACTCGCTCAAAGACGTGGCGATGATCCCGTTCCAGTTCAGTTTCAAGGAGAACCACATGTGGTACATGTATTTGCTGATAGGGCTCTACCTCTATATGCCGTTCTTCTCGGCATGGGTCGAAAAGGCGACCCGGAAAGAGATGCGGGCCTTCCTGGCGATCTGGTTCGTCTCGCTCTTCCTGCCCTACATGTCCGCATACATAGCCCCCTATTTCGGGGTCGGGTACCTGTTCGGCGAAAGCACCTGGAACGCATACGGGCTGTTCTACTATTTCGCGGGGTTCAACGGGTACCTGCTGCTGGGGCACTACATGAAGAAAGGCAACGATTGGAGCATGGCAAGGACACTTGCGACCAGCGTCATACTATTCGGAGCCGGATATTGCATCACCTACACCGGATTTGCCGCGGCAGCGGCCGACAGCATGTCGACGGAGGCGGACATGGAACTGTTCTTCACCTTCTGCAGCCCGAACGTGGCGATGATGACCGCGGCGGTATTCCTGCTGATGCAAAAAATCCGCATCCGGCGCCAGACCATCGTCAGGCTGCTCGCCAACATGACCAAATGCGGGTTCGGGATCTACATCGTGCACTATTTTCTGGTAGGGCCGTTCTTCCTGCTCATCGGCCCGTCGTCGCTGCCCATCCCGCTGCAAGTCCCCGTAATGGCAGTATGTATCTTCGCCGTCGCATGGGCATTTACGGCACTGGTATATAAATTATTGGGCAAAAAGGCCGCTTACATCATGGGATAGCCCGGCCGCGGGAGATATTCCAACGAGCCGGCGGGCTGCACTCCGAAAAGGATGCAGCCCGCCGGCTCGTTGGAAGGCAGGTCAGACCGACGCCTGCGCCTTGCGTTCCAGACGGAGGCGGTAGGCCTCGTCGGCAAAGGTGCGGAACGTATATTCCGCCCGGTGGGCGGGATCGGCATGCAGGCCGTAGCTATCGAGCAGCTGCACGACGCGGCGGGCGACGGCGGGCGACGGGTCGACGACCGTGACGCCGCGGCCCGCGAGGACACGTTCGAGAACGGGCAGCAGGAAAGGATAGTGCGTGCAGCCGAGCACGATCTGGTCGGCCCCGTGCTCCAGCATCTCCGCGACGGCGGCACGGACGGTGGCCTCGGCCTGGGGCGTCGCCTCCAGATCGTTTTCGACCAGTTCGACGAAGCCCCGGCCGGGTGCCGTGACGAGGTCTACGCCGTCGCCGTACCTGGCCGCCGTGCGGCGGAAGAGTTCGCCGTCGAGGCTCCGTTCGGTGGCCAGCACCCCCACTACCCCGCTGCGGGTCGCCAGGCAGGCGGGTTTCACGGCCGGCTCCATGCCCACGATCGGCATGGGGGCGTATTTCTCCCGCAAAAAGTCGATGGCGGCGGCCGTAGCGGTATTGCAGGCCACGACAACCAGCTTGCAGCCCTCAGCCACGAGGCTGGCGACGGCCTCGTCGGCAAGGCGTTCGACCTGCGGGCGGGGACGCGACCCATAGGGGCAGTTCTTACCGTCGCCCAGGTAGACGAGCGACTCCGTGGGGAGCGCACGGCGCACCTCGCGCCAGACGGTCAGCCCGCCCAGCCCCGAATCGAAAACACCGATGGGTGCGTTATTTGAAAGTTTATCCACGTCTTTCAGGAGTTGCAGAATATCATCGTCCGCGGCACGGCCGCGTCGTATCGTTCGCTGCGGTTTCCGCTACCCCGGGTACTCCCGGGGCGGAAGCCGCAGGGGATTCTCTAATTCAGGCCGAGCCGCCGCAGAATATGCTCCACGACCTGGTCGTCGGACATCGCATCGCAGTCGACGACCAGCTGCGCCTGCGCATAGAAGGGTTCGCGCACGGCCATGTCCCCCTCCATGAACGCCACCAGCCCGGCATCGTCCAGCCCCCGCAGCCGGGGACGTTTCCGACGCCCGTAAGGGCTCAGGCGGCTGGCGATCTGCGCCGCGCTGCGCCGCAGGAAGACGGTATGCCCCACGCCGTTCATGCGCTGCATGTTATCGCCCCACGTGGGAAGCCCCCCGCCCGTCGAAACCACGGCTTCGCCGCCTGCTGCGATCGCCCGTTCGAGCGCCTCGCGCTCCGCTTCGCGGAACCGCGCCTCGCCTTCGTAACGGAAGACATCGGCGACGGAGGCTCCCGCCTGCTCCTCGACCAGCGTGTCGGTATCCACGAAACCGATGCCCAGCCTGCGCGCCAGCTTGCGTCCGAGGGTGCTCTTGCCGCATCCCATGTAACCGATCAGGAAGAGGGGTTTCATCGCCGGCAGGTCAAAACAGGTTCAGTTGTTCGGGGTCGATCACTTCGTCGACGTCGCCCCTGGCGCGTTCGATCTCGAACTCCACCCCGCCCGCCGTAGTTCCCGTACGGGGCAGCCCGTCGGGCCGGGCCGGGGTTTTCTTCGCCCCGGAAGCCTTCGCAGCCGCAGCGTCCTTCGCAGCCGGCTTGTCCGCCCCGGCTGGTCTGTCTTGCGCAGAGGCGGCAGTACCGGCAGCAACGCCCGGGGTTGCGGGATTTTCCGCGGCGGCAGAAGCCGGAGCAGAAGCAGAGCGATCCCGGATGGAAGAAGCGGCGGAAGAAGCCGAATCACTGCCGGAAAGGGCCGCGGCGTCGATAGTGCCGCGATCAGCCGCATCGCCGTTCGAACCGTCGAACGCACGGTTATCCGCACCGCCCGACGCACCGTTACCGGAACCGGCTTTCGCACCGCCCGACGCACCGCTGCCGCCGGAGGGCGTATCGTCGGAACCATCGTCGTCGCCGCCGTCGTCCGAAGGTTCGGGCTCGGGCGGCAGTTCGGGTTCGATGAAGCGCAGCGTAGCGACCTCGTAGGTCGTCAGGCGCTTGCCCTTGGCGCGGTGGCTCTTGACGCCGACGAATTCGTCGACGTCGACCTCGTCCGCTGGACGCGACGCATGCGCCCCCTTGTAGGCGATTTCGAGTTTGGCGCCCGTGCGTTCCGTCACGGCGACCAGATCGGCCTGTCCGTCCTCGTCGAGGAAGAACTGCATCTTGTCGCTCATCTCGGCCGTAAAGCGCTTCATGTAATAGAACTGCTGCGAGCGGTCGTAGTAGCAGACGCTGTAAACGCGGTCGGGCTCATAGCGGCTCACGCGCACGGTCTCGTCGGGGAAATGCTGCCCGAGGTCGTAACCCGTGATATAGTACTGGTTCTTCGACGTCCAGACGATGATCCGGTCGTCGCCCTTGAACTCGCCCAGCAGCTTGCCGCGGCCGTCGGCGTTCAGGCGGCGGACATCCTCGTCGAACCAGACGTTCTGGCCGCCGAGCGTCGAGGTGCCGCGCTCCTTGAGGACGATCTTGTGGATGCCGTAGCGCGAGAAGAGGTTGCCCTGGCTCTGGCGCCCCTTGATGGCGAGGGTCGAGAAATCGAGGTCGACGATCACCTTTTTCAGGCGCGGACGGGGCTTGAAGTAAACCTTCAGCACCTCGGCCTCACCGTTCGGATTGACAGACATATAAAGTATCTCGCTCTTGGGCGTGCCCTTGGTGATGTCGTACTCCTTGTCGCGCGTGATGGCCTTGATGGCGCAGCGCTTCATCATGATCGGGCCGTTCTTGCCGTCGCGGTACAGCACGTTGTAGATCGTGCGCTCGTCGTTGCGCTTGAAGACCCCGATGTAGTAGATGCCCTTCTCGAAGAAGGCCTTGTCGCTCACCTTGGTGATGACGTAGCGGCCGTCCTTCGTGAAGACGATCACGTCGTCGATGTCCGAGCAGTCGCATACGAATTCGGCGTCCTTCATCGACTTGCCGATGCCGAAGAAGCCCTCGGCGCGGTCGACGTAGAGCTTGGCATTGGTCACGGCGACCTTCGTGGCCTCGATGTTGTCGAACTCACGCAGCTCGGTGCGGCGCTCCTTGCCCTTGCCGTACTTGTCGCGGATACGCTCGTAATAGGCCACGGCGTACTCGGTGAGATGGTCAAGGTCGTACTGCGTGGCCTTGATATCCTCCTCGATCTGACGGATCTCGTTGTCGGCCTTGTCGCTGTCGTAACGCGAGATGCGGATGAACTTCAGTTCCGTCAGGCGCTGCACGTCGGAGAGCGTGACCTCGCGGCGCAGCCGGTTCTTGAACGGCTCCAGCCCCTTGTCCACGGCGGCGTAGGCCTCTTCGCGGCTCTTGCAGCCCTCGATGAGCTGGTAGAGCTTGTTCTCGATGAAAATGCGTTCGAGCGACGCGGCATGCCAGGCTTCGTTCAGTTCGCCGAGCCGGATCTCCAGCTCGCGCCCCAGCAGCCACTTGGTATGCTCGGCCGAGCGGCGCAGGATCTCGCTCACGCCCAGGAAATGGGGTTTCTCCTCCCAGATGACGCAGGCGTTGGGGGCGATCGAAACCTCGCAGTCGGTGAAGGCGTAGAGGGCGTCGATGGTTTTGTCGCTCGACTCGTCGGGCGAAACCTGGATGATGATTTCGACCTTGTCGGCCGTATTGTCATCGACCTTCCTGATTTTGATCTTGCCCTTGTCGTTGGCCTTGATGATCGAATCCTTGATCGACTCGGTGGTCGTGGTATAGGGGATTTCGGTGATGGCGAGCGTGCGTTTGTCGATCTTCGAAATCTTGGCACGCACCTTCACCGCCCCGCCCCGCAGGCCGTCGTTATAGCGGCTCACGTCGGCCATGCCGCCCGTCGGGAAGTCGGGGTAAAGCTGGAATTCGCGCCCTTCGAGGTGTGCGATGCAGGCATTGATGAGCTCCACGAAGTTGTGGGGCAGGATCTTCGACGCCAGACCCACGGCGATGCCGTCGGAGCCCTGCGCCAGCAGCAGCGGAAACTTGATCGGCAGCGTGACGGGTTCCTCCTTGCGGCCGTCGTAGGACAGCATCCACTCGGTGGTTTTCTTGTTGAAGACCACTTCGGAGGCGAACTTCGACAGGCGCGCCTCGATGTAACGCCCCGCGGCGGCCTCGTCGCCCGTGAGGATATTGCCCCAGTTACCCTGGCAGTCGATCAGCAGGTCTTTCTGCCCCAGCTGCACCAGTGCGTCCTTGATCGACGCATCGCCGTGCGGGTGGTACTGCATGGTCTGTCCCACGATGTTGGCCACCTTGTTGTAGCGTCCGTCGTCGACGACCTTCATGGCGTGCAGGATACGCCGTTGCACGGGTTTGAGGCCGTCCTCGACATGGGGTACGGCGCGTTCGAGGATCACGTACGAAGCGTAGTCCAGGAACCAGTTCTTATACATGCCCGTCAGTTTGCGCACGCCCCCTTCGTCCTGCGTCAGGCGGTCGAACTTGCCCGCCCTGGCCGGAGCGTCGGCGGCAGGGGCCGCGTCGGCCGCATCGCCGGCGGTCTGAGGGGTCGGGGCCTCTTCGTTGAGCGGCTCGTCCCGCCCGATGGTATCTTTTTCTTCTGCCATATTGCTTAGTTGATTGCGAGATCCTGCTCGACGATGTCCTCCTCGATGCGCAGGTTGTCGATGATGAAGCCCTGCCGTTCGTAAGTGTTCTTGCCCATGTAGAACTCCAGCAGGTCGTGGATCGGGTCGTCCTTGGTGATGCGAACCTTGTCCAGGCGGATGTTCTCGCCGATGAATTCGCGGAACTCGTCGGGCGAAATCTCGCCGAGGCCCTTGAAGCGCGTGATCTCGGCATTGGCGCCGCAGCGTCCGACGGCTTTTTGCCGCTCCTCCTCGGAGTAGCAGTAAAACGTCTCCTTCTTGTTGCGGACGCGGAACAGGGGGGTTTGCAGCACGAACAGGTGCCCCTGGCGGATCACGTCGGGGAAGAACTGCAGGAAGAAGGTCATCATCAAAAGGCGGATGTGCATGCCGTCGACATCGGCATCGGTGGCGATGATCACCTTGTTATAGCGCAGGTTGTCCATCTCCTCCTCGATGTTGAGCGCAGCCTGCAAGAGGTTGAACTCCTCGTTCTCGTAGACCACCTTTTTGGTCAGCCCGTAGCAGTTGAGCGGCTTGCCGCGCAGCGAAAAGACAGCCTGCGTGCGCACGTCGCGGCTCTTGGTGATCGAACCCGAGGCCGAGTTGCCCTCGGTGATGAAGATCATCGACTGTTCGGCCAGCTCGTGCTTGTCGGTGCGGTGTATCTTGCAGTCGCGCAGTTTCTTGTTGTTGAGCGAAACCTTCTTGGCTGTCTCGCGCGCCTTCTTCTGGATGCCCGAAATGGCCTTGCGCTCCTTCTCGTTCTCGACGATCTTCCGCTGGAGCACCTGCGCCGTCTCGGAATGCTTGTGCAGGTAGTCGTCGAGGTGCTTGCCCAGGAAATCGACGACGAAATTGCGCATCGACACGCCCGGCTCGATCTCCTTGGAGCCGAGTTTGATCTTGGTCTGCGATTCGAAGACCGGGTCGGTGACCTTGACCGAAATGGCGGCGATGATCGACGTGCGGATGTCCGAAGGATCGTAGTCCTTGTGGTAGAACTCCTTGACGGTCTTGGCGATGGCCTCGCGGAAAGCCGCCTGGTGCGTACCGCCCTGCGAGGTGTACTGGCCGTTGACGAACGAGAAATAGCTCTCGCCGTAGCCCGTGCCGTGGGCGATGGCCACCTCGATGTCGTCGCCCGAAAGGTGGATCGGCGCATAGAGCGGCTCTTCGGTCATGTTTTCGTTGAGCAGATCCAGCAGGCCGTTTTTCGAAACGTAGCTGTTGCCGTTGAAATTGAACGTCAGCCCCAGGTTCAGGTACGTATAGTTGCGCACCATCTGCTCGACGTATTCGAGGTTGTAGGCATACTCGCCGAAGACCTCCTCGTCGACGCGGAACGAGATGAAGGTGCCGTTTTTCTCGCGCACGCCGCTCTCCCACCTGTCGCTCACCTCGAGCCCCTTGGCGAAGGTCACCGTGCGGGCCTCGCCGTCGCGTACCGAACGGGCCGTGAACTCGCCGGAAAGCATGTTGACGGCCTTGACGCCGACGCCGTTCAGGCCGACGGTCTTCTTGAAGGCCGAGCCGCCGTACTTACCGCCGGTGTTCATCTCGCTGACGGCCGCCGCGAGCGATTTGAGGGGGATGCCGCGGCCGTAGTCGCGCACCGACACCACCTTGTCCTCGATCGAAATGTCGATCTGGCGGCCGGCCCCCATGATGAATTCGTCGACCGAATTGTCGACGACCTCCTTGATGAGGACGTAAATGCCGTCGTCGGCCTGGGTGCCGTCGCCCAGCTTGCCGATATACATGCCGGGGCGCAGACGGATATGCTCCCGCGGCGAAAGCGTAACGATGGCGTCGTCGCCGTAGCTGTCGTTAGGATTGGTATTGAGTAAATCTGCCATAGTCTATTTTCGGTTTCGGATCTGGGCAAGGGCTGCGCTCATGGCGTCGTGCACCTGCTCCATCAGCACGTGCGTCTCGGTCGAGACGACCTTTCCGGCCGGTACGGGGGGCAGCACGCGGATGGTGATGCGGTTGCCCCAGTTGAACATCGCGTTCTTGCGGATAAGCGTCTTGGTGCCGTCCAGCACCACGGGGAGTATCTCCACGCCCGCCTCCCGGGCCAGCGTGAAGGCGCCCGCCTTGAAGCGGTGTATCTCACCGTCTTTCGAACGCGTACCCTCGGGGAAGACGGCGACCGAAGCGCCGCGCGAGATCCACAGCTTGCCGTCGCGCACCATCTGCTCCAGCGCCTCGGAGGCGCGGCCGCGGTTGATGCAGATGTCGCCGTGGAGGATAAGGTACTGCCCGAAGAAAGGCGTCTTGAAGACCTCGCGCTTGGAGACCCAGCGGAAATTGAGCGGGATGTAATAGAGCGTCGGGATGTCGATCACCGTATTGTGGTTCAGCACGATGACGTAGCTTTTCTTCCGGTCGACATGTTCGAGCCCCTCCACACGCTGCCGCCAGCGGGGCGGAATGGCGAAGAAGGTGCGCACCAGGATGCGTGACAGCTCGTGCACCACGCGGCGGCCCTTATCGAAGGGATAGCACACGACCAGCGCCAGGGCCGACAGGATCATGAAGAAGGTGCACAGCAGCACCAGGAAGATATAATAAACCGCGCTTATCATAGTTTCAGCATTTTTTGCCGGGCATTCCCGCCCCGCCGTGCCTGCCCTGCTGCCGGATCGCGTCGGAAACGGCATGTCGGAGCGTTCGGAATCACATCGGGGGACAATGAGCCATAATAATTCAATCTGCAAATTTAGGAATTATTCGCGGGATTCCAGCCTCGCGGCGCACGATTTTTCAACAAAATTTCGACGACACCTATTTTATCGGGGACAGCCCTCCCCCGCTTTCCGCGGCGCAGAAAGCGTACGCCAACGACTATCCAGAGGAGGAAGGCAGACGGCGGCACAGAAGCGGGGATGGGGGCGGAGGTGCGGAGAGCGGATGCCGACGGCGGCACAGAGGCGGGGATGCTGGCAAAGGCACAGAGAGGTGTACGGGCGGCGGCACAGAGAGCAGCTACCGATGACGGTACGGAAAGGTGTGCGGGAGGGGCACGGAGAACGGATGCCGACGGCAACACAGAGGTGGGGATGCAGGCGGAGGTGCGGAGAGCGGATGCCGACGGCGGCACAGAGGCGGGGATAGTGGCGGGGGCACAAAGGCGGAATGCTGACGGGAAGGGGGGGGGCGGGGCGCGGCAGCCGGCCGGCCGCCGCGGGTGATAGACAGCAAAGCGGGAGATTCCGTTTTGAATTTCCTGCCTTTTTTATAACTTTGCGCCATACATATTAGCGAAAGCTATTGTTTTTGGGTAGATAAAACGACCAATTTTAACGAAGCCAAGAAAACAGTAGTACTCCCGCGTCACGCGCGGGCTCTACCTGTTTGGCTTCGGGTGCTTGGTCGTACCCATCTACCGACAGAGGGGAGTCCGCGTTTTTTCATGCATGAACGGCCGCCCTCCCCCGGTAAAGGATAATTTTTTCGTAAAATTTAGTACTATGCATTGCAAAGTATAAATATTTTTACATATCTTTGCCCCATCAACTAAAATGCAGTGCAGATTACAAACAACGACAGAATAGTATGAAAAAACTTATCTTCCTCATCGTAATACTGGCGCTGGCCGCCGCAAACGCATTCGCAGCCCGCATCTATCCGGCCGAGGGCCGCGTGGTGGACGAACAGGGACAGGCCGTGGAGTACGCTACGGTCGTGCTGCTGAAAGGCAGCGACCAGGTGGCGGGCATGGCCACCGACGACACAGGCCGCTTCGTGCTGAAAGTGCCTTCGGGCGAGTATACCCTGTCGGTACAATACCTCGGGTTCGACCCCGTCGTGCGGCAGGTGCGGGTCGAGGAGAACAACGACCTGGGCGAGATCGTGATGAAAAGCTCGACGACCCGGATCGAAGGCGTGGTGGTCAAGGCGCAGCTCATCCGCCGCGAGGCAGACCGCTTCGTGGTCGACGTGGCCAACGCACCGGCGGCGATCGGCAAGGACGGCATCGAGCTGCTGGAACGCGCACCGGGCGTTTGGATCGACGACGAGAAGATCTCGATAAACGGCAAGTCGGGCTCGAAGGTCTATGTCAACGACCGCGAACTGCGCATGGAGCCCGAGCAGCTGCTCACCTACCTGCGCTCGCTGCGCGCCGAGGAGATCCAGAAGATCGAGGTCGTACCGACGACGGGCGCCGACTACGACGCCGATTCATCGGGCGGCATCATCAGGATCACGCTCCGCAAACGCCGCGAGAACGGGTTGGACGGGTCGCTGTCGATGCGCACCACACAGAACGCGCGCCACCATTTCTATACGCCGAGCGGCAACATCAACATCCACACGGGCCGCCTCGACCTCTACGCCTCGGCATGGGCCGACCTGGGCAGGGACACGGCCATCTCGGACGAACACACCGATTACACCACGGGCAATACGAACCTCACATCCCATTCGGAAATCGCCGAACGCGACCGCAACTTCGGCGGCAGCATCGGCTCGGTATTCGAAATCAACCCCAAGCACAGCATCGGCGCCGAGTTCGAATACTGGCGCAACAACGAAAAGGGCCCTAACGACTCCTATACCGACTTCACGGACGCGGGTGCCGTAACCCGTACGGAAAGCCGCTACGGCATACACAACATCCGCGACAACTACTCGGCGACGTTCAATTACATCTACAAACTCGACACGCTCGGCTCGACGCTCAAACTGCTGGCCGACTACACGCGCCGCGCAACAAACGCCGACAACGACAATTTCAGCCGCATAACCTCCCCCGCGTCAGTCGTCGACTCGACCTACCGCGACAACTCGTCGAGCCTCTACGACATCACGACCGCCACGCTGGCCCTCGACAAGAAATTTTCGCCCCGCTGGTCGCTGCGCGCGGGCGCCAAGTACACCTACAACGACATGCACAACGACGCGCTCTACGAATACGTGAAGGACGGCGCGTGGGTGCGCAACGACAACCAGAGCTTCACGATCAACTATACGGAGAACATCGCGGCGGCCTACGGCATCGCCTCGGCCAACCTCGGGCGCTGGAGCCTCGTGGCAGGGCTGAGGGGCGAATACACCCACACCCGGGGCAAGGGCGGCGACATCTCGCAGAACTACTTCAGCCTCTTCCCCAACGCGAACGTCTCCTATGCCCTGACCAAAGACGGGGCCTACTCGCTCATCGCCCAGTATGCCCGCACGATCGAGCGCCCGCGCTTCTGGAGCCTCAACCCGCAGCGGTTCCAGATCTCGGACTACACCTACCAGACGGGAAACCCCGAACTCGACCCGGCTTACAAGCAGGACATCAGCCTGACGCTGGTGCTCAAGCACAAGTACACCCTCACGGGCGGCATGACGATCCAGCGCGACGAGATACAGCAGACGATACGCCCCGACGCGGACGACCCGGCGCGCCTGTGCCTGGCGTGGACAAACTTCGACACGACGAAAAACTATTACCTCACGGCCAACGCACCGTTCCAGTTCACCAAATGGTGGACGATGAACCTCAACCTCACCTACATCCGGCAGGGGCAGCGCATCGACGAGCACAGCGCCGAAAAACATTACAACTTCTATTTCGTAAACAGTTCGACGACCTTCTCGCTGCCCGCGAAATTCTACATCGACCTGTCGTACCGGTTCCAGAGCCGCATGGACTTCGGCAACTGCTGGGTAAAACCGCTCCATTTCCTGAACGCCGGAATCAAGAAGCGTTTCGGCGACAAGTTCACCGCCTCGTTCTCGGTGCGCAACCTGATCGAGCGCCCGCAGCACATCGGTGCCCGCGGCGACGGGTTCGTGCGCATGGTCGACGTCAAACAGCAGTGGAACGACCGCAGCTTCACGATCGGAGTGACCTACAACTTCAAGTCGGGCAAAGCCTTCAAACGCAAGGCGGTCGAAGCGGGTTCGGCAGACGAGAAGAACCGCCTGTAAAGCTCCCGGGGCAGCACCGCAGAACACAACCCGGATCGCGCATCACGGAATACAACGATCCGGAATGCCGCAACCCGAATCACGACATCCCGGAACGTACACAGCTCGGCGGCACATAGCATCCCAACGTGCACAGCAGCGCACAGCACCGCGGGACACACAGCCCGGATTGCGCGCACACCGCGGAACACAACCCGAAACGCAGCATCCTGAAACGCATCCCTCCCGGCCAGTCGGTCGGGAGGGATGCGTTTGGCCGTTTGCCAAAGGCCGGCAGGGAAAGGCAGACGGCAATGGCTAAACTCATTCCGAACGATATTCAAGCGTATGTATTTTCTTTTTCTATCTCAATACCTCCGTCGAAAAAACAGATTTATTGCTCAATTCCAGTGAATCGTATATTAATATTTCTATCTTTGTGTATGCTATGTTCTTTGCAGCAAAGACAAATGGGAATCCCCATTTAAATTCTTTAATATTAGACAAAATTATTTTACCCGACACAGAAACCGACTTTGAAAAATAATAGAGGTAGTAAAGGTGGTTGGGCGCAATTCACAAATGTGCAAAATAAACTAATGAAAGATGAAACTCGAAGATCGAATAAAATTGTTGATACAACTTCTGAAAAGTAGAGGAATCCAACTTGAGAAAGGATTGACAAACGAGGAATTGATAACAGTCGAAGCAAATTTCGACATAACATTTCCACCGGATTTACAAACATTATTATGTTTGGAACTGCCTGTATCGAAAGGATTTGTCAATTGGAGAAAAGCACTTTCATCAAAAGAATACGAAGATGAAGTATTCGACAAATTGAATCGGCCGCTTGAAGGAATGTTATTCGACATTGAGAATAATGCGTTTTGGGACGAGAATTGGGGTGAAAAACCTGAAATATTCGAACAGCAAAAAGAAATTGCGACAGAAAATTTCAAGAAATATCCGAAATTGATACCGATTTATTCTAATCGTTACATTCCGAGTAAGCCGCATGAGACAGGAAATCCCATCCTATCCGTACATCAAATGGACATTATTTATTATGGATTTGACTTAGCGACCTATTTTCGAAACGAATTTCATTTGAGACTGCCTGACAATTTTGAAATTCCACAAAGTCCGAAATATATTGAATTTTGGAGCGAGCATACAAGTTGAGAAACACACCCAACTCGCACCTCTGAGGGCGGATGACGCGGGGCATTCGCCTTTTGCCGCCGGCATCAACTTTTGTCTCAGCGGACAGCGGACGTGAGCCGCTCTCCGCCCCGAAGCCAATCGCCGGCACGTTGGGCACAAGCCTGACAGCTCAAAATCAAAACGATAAAATGATATGAATTGGATAGAACAAAAGCACAAACTATTCGAAGAATTATAGCAGCCTCTTTTTGCCGAGCGCGGATGTAAGAAGAGAGGTGGGGAGTTTTATAAAGAAATCAAGGACAATTTAGCGATCGCTATGAAACTGAATTCGTCGGGACACCAAACGCATGCCCTATCTGGTGGTTTACGACAAGGATACGTACCGTACCGTAACGGGACTGGTCGGTATCACGTTCGGGGGAAACGAGACAGACAGGAACGGACTGTTCGCCACGGTAATGAACGGCCCGGTAGACGTAGCCGGGAACCGGATTACAGGTGTGCTCGACCAAATCAGGTTATCCCCCGGCATGCAAGCGGCATTGTTCGGCCAACGGGAAGAAACCGGCTATGCCAATCCGGTGATCGTCACATTGGATTTGATGCCCTGAGTTATTCGAGCGCACCCAGTTCGGGATCTACGAAACCAATATTTCGGTTCCAGCCCAAGCCGACCCGGCTGAATTCCCCGCCCGGCTTTCGATGGCAGGCCAGAGCGCGGTGCGGTATATAAATTGCTGCATGACGGGAAAAACACCTCGTCATGCAGCAATTCTATTATCTGGCAGTCCTGTTCGTAGCGGGCGGCATCGGCTCGGCGCTCATCGTCGCGGCTGACCTGCGTACACGCCGGCAACCGATGCGCATTATGGAAAGCGTATGGGTACTCACCGCCCTCTGGGCCAGTTTTTTCGGGCTATGGGCCTATTACGCCCTCGGACGCGCCGCGCGGCACATGCCCGTGCAAAACAACGGCACCGGAAAGCAGAAAGGCTCAGCCAAAATCAGCGAGCCGGCAAAAGGCGGCGGCATCGGGGAAACCGGGAACGAGCGGCAGGTCGACAGCGCCGGGCAGAAGGAGGCAAACGGAAAGCCCGGAACGGACGGACGGGGCGGAGGCTTGGGGCCGGAAGCGGCGAACGGGAAGCCCGGAACGGACGAACGGGGTGGAAAAGACGGAGGCTCCGGACTGGATGCGGTAAACGGGAAGCCCGGAACGGACGGACGCAAAGACATGTCCGTAGCGGGAACGGATTTATGGAAGGTTTCGGAGCCGGAACGGGCCATGAACATGCCGGAACCGGGGATGCACGGGATGCAGATGGAGAACGGAACCACGACAGGAGCGGACGGGGCGGAAGATATGCCCGGAATGAAAGGGACGGCGCTCAAAGCGGGCATGGCAGATGAGGCGGGCATACCGGACATGGCAAGCGGAGCGAGCATGCCGGGAATGGCAGACGGGACGGACATGCCCGGGATGACAAACGGGACGAAGATGTCCGGGACGGCCGGGCCCCGGGGTATGGAAGGCATGGACGGGATGGACGGGATGAGTGATATGCCCGGGATGAAGGGGCGGCCGCGGTGGCAGTCGGTCGTCTTGTCGACGCTCCACTGCGGGGCGGGGTGCACGCTGGCCGACATCATCGGCGAATGGTTCCTCTTCTTCGTCCCGGTAGCCATAGGCGGAAGCATACTGGCAGGGACATGGGTCGTGGATTACCTCCTGGCCCTGGCATTCGGCATCGGGTTCCAGTACGCCGCGATCCGGGGCATGGAACGCACGCTCCCGCGCGGCGAAGCGATACGCCGTGCCGCCAAAGCCGACATACTCTCGCTCACGGCATGGCAGGCCGGCATGTACGGCTGGATGGCCGTGGCGATCTTCGCGCTCAACGGCGGTGAGGCAATGCCCCGCACCTCGTTCGTATTCTGGTTCTCGATGCAGGTCGCCATGGCATGCGGGTTCCTCGTGGCGCTGCCGGTAAATATCCTCCTGATCCGGGCCGGCATAAAAAAAGGAATGTAGCCGCACCGCATCCCCGGCGGCCGGCCGTGAAATTTACGCGGCTTTGCCCGAAAACTCCGATTTAATCGTTACCTTTGCGCCGACAGCGGAAAAACCGCGACGAAACGTAATTTCAGGTATACACAGGAAAACTTTATGGAAACAAGCACCAATTACAGCAAGACAGCCGGCGTGCGCAGGGCTGACAAGTCCGAGAACACCACCCTGTTCCGCAACGTCTACCTATGGATGACGATGGCCCTCTTCATTACGGGCGCAACGGCCCTGACGGTCTCCGACTCGCCGACGCTGCTCAATGCCATCTTCGGCAGCAAAGTCGCATTCTTCGGCCTGATCATCGCCGAACTGGCGCTGGTCATCATCCTCTCGTCGTTCATCTTCCGCATGTCGTTCCTCACGGCAACGCTGATGTTCATCGCCTACTCGATCCTCAACGGCGCGACGCTGGCTTCGATCTTCCTGCTCTACACCGCATCGTCCATCGCATCGACCTTCTTCGTGACGGCCGGCACGTTCGGCGCCATGGCGCTGTTCGGGTATTTCACCAAGCGCGACCTCTCGGGCATCGGGAACATGGGTTACATGGCGCTTATCGGCATCATCATCGCAACGGTGGTGAACCTTTTCCTGCGCAGCGAAACGATGATGTGGGTGATAACCTACATCGGCGTGCTGGTGTTCGTCGCCCTCACGGCCTATGACACACAGAAGATCAAGAAGATGGTGATGAACGCCGAGGTCGTGGACGAATCGACGCAGAAAATCGCACTGCTGGGATCGCTGACCCTCTACCTGGACTTCATCAACCTGTTCCTCTACCTGCTCCGGATTCTCGGAAGCCGCAAGTAGTCAGGCACCGACAACACAAAAGGGACGGGATACGCTGGCGCGTCCCGTCCCTTTGCTTTCTACCCCGGAGCCGGGCTAAAACTGCACCTGGGGTGCGGTTTCGGTGCCTTCGGCAGCCTCGAAGTAGGGCTTCTGCCCGAACCCGAACAACTTGGCCACCAGGTTGGCCGGGAAGCGGCGCACGGCGACGTTGTAGGTCTTGGCCACTTCGTTGAACTCCTTGCGGGCCACTGAAATACGGTTCTCGGTGCCTTCGAGCTGCGCTTGCAGTTCGAGGAAATTCTGGTTGGCCTTCAGGTCGGGATAACTCTCCGACACGGCGATCAGGCGCCCCAGCGCCGAGCGCACCTGCGCCTGCGCCTGCTGGAACTCGGCGAGTTTCCCGGGCGTGAGGTCGTCGGCCGAAAGGTTGATCGAGGTGGCTTTCGCACGGGCCTCGGTTACGGCCTCGAAAGTCTGCGACTCGTGTGCGGCATAGCCCTTGACCGTGTTCACCAGGTTGGGAATCAGGTCGGCACGGCGCTGGTACTGCGTTTCGACATTCGACCATGCGGTCTTCAGCCCCTCCTCCTTATTGACAAATCCGTTGTACGTTGCGTAGAAGAAGATCACCACGACGGCGACGACTCCAATCCAAATCCATTTCTTCATAATATAAAGTGTTTTAAATTCATTCCAATCTTATCCCGTCGGGGGCAGGGGAAAAGCATCCCGCCCGCAAAGCCAGCCTTTGTCCGGCAAACAGCCGCCCGCAACCGGCAAAGCCGCCCTGCACGCCCTGCGGCCTTTACCAGCGCGAGCCGGCACCGCCGCCACCGAACGAACCGCCGCCGAAACCACCGCCTCGCGACCCTCCGCCGAAGCCGCCGAAACCACGCCCCCCGATGATCGTGCCGCCGCCCGCGCCGCCGCCGAAATTGTCGTCGCGCAGGTTTTTGGCCTGCCGTTTGACCACGGCGCCGCAATTCGAGCAGACGTAGGTATATTCGACCAGCCGGTAGTTGGGCGTCACCTTCAGGATGTCGCTCGACTGCTGCCGGAGTGTCAGTTTATGGCATTTCGGGCAACGCTTGCGGGCGTAGTAACCCAGCAGGATCACGCCCATCGGCACTACGACGAACCCGGTGACGATCAGGAAAACCGCCCATGCGGGCAGCTCGTCGCCGCCCGTATCGGCACCGCCCAGATCCAGTTCGCTCCCCTCGAGCAGCTGCGACACGGCTTCGACCCCCTGCACCATGCCGAGGCTGTAATCGCCCTGGCGGAATGCCGGGAGCATGTATTTGAGCTGGATGCGCTTGCAGATCGCATCGGGCAGCACGCCCTCCAGCCCGCCGCCCGTGACGAAACGAATCTCGCGGCGCTCTTTGACCAGCAGGATGCCCAGCCCGTTGTCGTTGCGGGCCAGCCCCACGCCCCACGCGGAGAAGAGGTCGATGGCGAATTCGAAGACGTCGCCGCCCGCGATGTCGTCCACGGCGACCACGGCGACCTGGGCGACGGCCCGCTCGCGCAGCGCCGCGCACAAACGGTCGATATGCGCCACGGCCTCGTCCGAGAGTATCCCGTCGGGGTTCGAGACGTAACGCGTGCGGTCGGCGCGCTGGACATTGGGGATGTCTTCGACGCGGTAGGTTTCGGCCTGTGCCGCGAGGCACGGGACGAACAGCAGGCAGAGGAGAAGGAAGCGTTTCATAATCATGGGCAAAAATAGGAAAAATTCCATAAAAGGAACGCGACCGCGCAGGGATTCGTATTCCGCGGCGGATAAAAACGGTACGCCGGCCCCGAGCGGGCGCCCCGGGCCGGGTTTGCAGGCCGCAGCCGGGCATCGGGCGGGGACACGGCCGCCGCACTCCGCGGCCGCAGGGGTCAGCGTGTCAGGATGCGGTAGCTCCACGGCGCCATGTCCTCCTCGACATGCCCGCGCAGTTCGCAGGCAACGCCCGTCATGGCATCGGTGTACATGCCGGCATAGATGCCCGTGTAATAATCGGCATGGATGGCGTAGGGCGAGAGGTTCATCACGGCGACGACGCGGTTGCCCTTCACTTCGCGCACGAAGGTCATCAGGCAATCCTCGGCGTTGTTGCGTATCTCGACCATCTCGCCGCCCGCCTCCCCGGCGGCGAGCGCAGGGTTGGCATGCCGGAGCCCGGCCAGGCGGCGGTAGAAATCCGTGAACGAATTGGCCGCATAGGAGGGGATCGGGTCGCGGTCGAAGAAGGCGAACGAATGATCGTAGCCGATCTCCTGCCCGGTATAGACCAGCGGCAGGCCGCGCGGCACGACGAACGTGAAGGCGGCCATGATCTCGCGGGCGTCGCCCATGCGCGTGAACTCCGAGCCGTTCCACGAATTCTCGTCGTGGTTGGAGGTGAACACCAGGCGCATGGCGGACTGCGGGTAACGGTTACGGTCGGCATAAATGTAGTCGCGCAGGGCGGTCACGCGCACCTTCTGCTGCGCCACGTCGTTCATCAGGTGGTGCATCTCCCAGGCATAGCAGGCGTCGAAGGCACCCGCTTCGAAGAGGTAAGGCTCCTCGGCCTCGGCCAGCAGGAACAGGTCGGGGTTCACCTTCCGCAGGCGGCGGGCAGTCTCATTCCAGAACTCCACGGGCACGAGCATCGCCATGTCGCAGCGGAAACCGTCGACGGCGTGCCGGCGCACCCAGAACTCCATGGCGTCGGCCTCGGCCCGCCACACGTCGCGGTTCGCATAGTTGAGTTTGGCGGTGTCCGTCCAGTCCCAGGGCACGGCGGGCGCCCCCGCGGCATCGCGCTCATACCAGTCGGCAGGCTTCTCGCCGACCCAGCGGGCGTCGCGCGCCGTATGGTTGGCGACCCAGTCCAGCAGCACCTTCATGCCCAGGCGGTGCGCCTCGGCGACAAACGCATCGAAATCCCCCATCGTCCCCAGCCCGGGGTCGACGGCGCAATAGTCGCGGATCGAATAGTAAGAGCCCAGCGAGCCCTTGCGCCCCTCGGCGCCGATCGGATAGACGGGCATCAGCCACACGGCGTCGATGCCCATGTCGCGCAAGAAGCCGAGCTTCGCGGCGGCGGCCCTGAGGGTGCCTTCGCGCGTCAGCTGGCGCACGTTCATTTCATAGATTACAGCCTGGTAACTCCACTCGGGATGCAACATAATTTCCATATTTTAATGCGGAATCCGGATTCCGGGATGTCAAATGTACGCTTTTTTCCGGAAAAAATCCGGGCGGCGACCGAATCCGGTGCAATAGGGACAAAATAGCAAGGGGCACATGTAGGTTTATTTCACAAAAATTACTACCTTTGCGCACGATATAAAACGCCTTAGTAAAAATGAAGCATTACCGCCTCTTAGTCCCGGTCATCCTGGCCCTGCTGGTCTCGTCATGTGCCTCGCAGAAACGTGCCTGGTACCTGCAGGACGCGAACCCTTTTACGCCTGAACAAATCGCCGAAAGCGGCCAGATCCGGATCAAACCCCTCGACCGGCTGACGGTCGTGGTCAACAGCAAAGACCCCGAACTGGCAGTGCCGTTCAACTCATCGACCTCGCTGAGTTCCGTGACGGGAGTCGCCTCGTACAGTTCGGCGACCAACCAGTCGCTGCAAATCCGCACGGTGGACGAGAACGGCATGCTCGACATGCCCGTGATCGGGAAGATCGACTGCAAGGGAAAGACCCGCAGCGAACTGGCACAGGCCATCGCCGACAAGATCGTCGAGGGCGGGTATATCAACGACCCGTCGGTCAACGTGCAGTTCGCCGACATGAAGATTTCGGTCATCGGCGAAGTCGCCCGCCCGGGGCATTACGACGTCACGCGCGACAAGATCTCGATCTTCGACGCCCTGGCCATGGCCGGCGACCTGACGATCTACGGTATCCGTACGGACGTGGCCGTGGCCCGCGAAGTGAACGGCGTGCGCACGATCGAATACCTCGACCTCACGTCGAAAGACCTCTTCAACTCGCCGGCGTTCTACATCCAGCAGAACGACGTGATCTACGTCAAGCCCAATAAATATAAGGCACAGGCCGGTGAAATCAGCCAGAACCGCAACTTCTACCTCTCGCTCGTAGGTACGGCCATCTCCGTGGCGACGCTTATCATAACCTTAACCAAATAAGCCGGGCCATGACCGAATACAACAACCAGCAGCAACACCTGCAGAACGACGAGAACGAAAACGGCAGCGGCCTCACGCTGCACGACCTGTTACAGATGGTTCTGGCCAACTGGTACTGGTTCGCCTTGTCGGTGCTCATCTGCCTCGGCATGGCCTACTACTACCTGGCCAGCACCCCGAAGATATACAGCCGCACGGCCACCATCCTCGTAAAGGACAGCCGCAAGGGCGGCGACATGGAACTGGGCGCATTCAGCGACCTGGTAGGTTTCCAGAACCGCCGCAACGTCGACAACGAGGTTTACATCCTCCAGTCGCACAGGCTGATGTCCGAGGTGGTAAAGCGCCTCCACCTGACGGTCAACTACTCCGTACGGGACGGGCTGCGGACGCTCGACCTCTACGGCCGCTCGCCCATCGAAGTCGATTTCATCGACGACGACAACCAGCGCCTTTCGCTCGAGGTGACCGAGCTCGAGGACGGCCGGATCAAACTGGCGGACTTCGACGACAAGTACCTCACCAAGCAGGAGAAGCGCAGGGTCATCCGCGGCCAGTACGGCGATACGATCCCCACACCGCTGGGGCAGATGGTCGTACACAAGACGCCGTTCATGGACTCGACCTATGTGGACAGGCCCATCACCGTCACCAAGAGTTCGCCGATGGTCACGACGAACGCCTACCGCGCCACCGTGAAGAGCGACGTGGCCAACAAGCAGGCGTCGATCGTCACCATCTCGATGAACAGTTCCGTACCCAAGCGTGCCGAGGACGTGATCAACACGCTGATCGCCGTGTACGAAGAGGACGCCATCGCCGACAAGCGGCAGGTATCGGTCGTGACCAACGCCTTCATCAAGGAGCGTATGCTGGCCATCGGACGGGAACTGGGCGTCGTGGACAGCGAAATCGAGGGGATCAAGAAGAGCAACCAGATGATCGACATCACCTCGGAGGCTACCCGATCCATCACCGAGAGCAGCAAATTCAAGGTCGAAGGGCTTTCGATCGAAAACCAGATCAGCGTCGCCAACTACATCCGCGACTACCTCGACGACCCGTCGCATGCGGGGGAACTGATCCCGATGGTCGCCTCGCTGACCAACAACGGGATCGTCGCCCAGATCACCGAATATAACGACGCCATCCTGCGCCGCCAGAAACTGCTCGAAAACAGTTCGGAGCGCAGCCCCGTGATCCAGGACATGGACAACGTGCTGGCTGCCGTGCGCCGCTCGATCATCGCTTCGCTCAACTCGCACGTCTCGACGCTCGAAATACAGCTTACGAACATGCGCAAGGAGGAGGCGCTGGCCAACCACCGCATATCCACCATGCCGTCGCAGGAGAAAGTCCTGTTAGACATCATGCGCCAGCAGAAGATCAAGGAGGAGCTGTTCCTCTACCTGCTCAACAAGCAGGAGGAGACGCAGCTCAATTATGCCGTCGCCGAAAGCAATTCGCGTACGATCGACCAGGCATACGGCAGTCCCAGGCCCGTGTCGCCCCGTTCGATGATCATCCTGGGCATCAGCCTGCTGGCCGGCCTGGCGATCCCCTTCGGCATCATCTACCTGATCGGCATGCTCGATACGACCATCCGCGGCCGCAAGGACATCGAAGAGAACATCAGCGCCCCGTTCCTGGGGGACATCCCCTTCCTCGAAGGAGAGAACAAGGGCGGCATCGTCGTCCGCGAAACCGGACGCGACGCATTGTCCGAAGCTTTCCGCATCCTGCGTTCGAACATGACCTTCATGAACGTATCGTCGGGCAAGGAGATCAAGTGCGTGCTCTTCACGTCGTCCGACCCCCATGCGGGCAAGACGTTCGTGGCGATGAACCTGGCGATGACGCTCGCCATGGCCGGAAAGCGGATCGTACTGATCGACCTCGACCTGCGCCGCCACGCGCTCTCCACGACGCTGGGCCGCAGCAACAGCAAGAAAGGCATCACGAGCTACCTGGCCGGGACGATCACCGACATCGGCGAACTGATCACGCCGATGGAGATACACAAAAACCTCGACGTGATCTGCGCCGGCATCCAGCCGCCCAACCCCACGGAGATGCTGCTTTCGGATCGCCTGGACAAGCTGGTCGCCGAGCTGCGGGAGAGCTACGACTATGTATTCATCGACAGCACCCCGGCCATGTCGGTAGCCGACGCGGTCATCACCGACCGGCTGGCAGACCTCTGTATCTATATCGTGCGCGAAGGCGTGCTCGACCGCCGGCAGCTGCCCGACATCGAACGGCTTTACCGCGAAAAGAAATTCCATAACATGTGCGTCGTACTCAACGGCACGCGCACCCGCCGCCACGGATACGGTTACGGCTATGGGTACGGATATGGCTACGGGTACGGATACGGGTATGGATACGACGATTACAAGGAGACCAGCTACCGCAAGCGCCTGAAAATCTTCTTCAGCAAAATCGGACGTAAAATAAGGAACAAGGAATAATGGCTATACGCAATGCATTGATCGCCGTCGATTTCGACGGGACGGTCGTGACACACGCATATCCCGAAATAGGCGACGACGCCGGGGCCGTCCCCGTACTGAAGGAACTTACGGACAACGGCTGCCGCCTGATACTCTTCACGATGCGCCACGGCAAGCTGCTCGACGACGCGATCCGGTGGTTCCGCGAGCGGGGAATCCCGCTCTACGCCGTGAACGAGAACCCCTCGCAGCAGCGCTGGACATCCTCGCCGAAAGTCCATGCCGACCTCTACATCGACGACAGCAGCCTCGGCTGCCCGATCCGGTTCGTGGACGGCGTGAAACGTCCCGTAGCGGACTGGACGCGCATCCGGGAGCAGTTGGTGAAGGAAGGTTTTCTGGACTGAGCCGCCGCGCCGCCGGTTGTGTGACGAGGGGGGGGGCAAAGGGCTGACGAAGGGCTGACAGAGGAGCGCGTCAAGGCGAAGAGCCGGACAAATCCGGGAACCGAAGAAAACAGCCAACGCCGGGAGCCGAAGGAGCAGGTAAGGCTGAAAACCGCAGAGGCGGAAAGATGAAAACCGGAGAAGCGGACAACACCGGGAACCGGAGGAGCAGGTAGGCTGAAAACCGCAGAGACGGACAAGATGAAAACCGGAGAAGCAGCCAACACCGGAAACCGGAGGAGCAGGCAAGGTTGGAAACCGGAGAAACAAGCAAGGCCGGAAACCGGAGATGCAGCCAACGCCGGGAGCCGGAAACGCGGACAAGACAGAAACCTGAAAAACGGATGCGGCCGGGAGCCGGCCAGACCGAAGGCAAATCAGGCTTTCCGAAGCCATTCGCGACAAGCGGCACTGCACAAGCAATAAGCAAAAGGCGGATGAAACATTAAGCAAAAGGGCGGGTGAAAATATCCGCCCTTTTGCATATGCGATGCCGCAGCCGGCGATTATGCCCAGAGGTTGCGGGGATATTTGCCCTCGGCGATCATCTTTTCGATCGAGGCCACCAGCGCGGGTTTGTCCTCCTTATAGGTGACACCGTGCCACTGCGCCGCAGAGCGGAGCACACGCAACGAGGCCGTGCCTTCGCCGATGAGTTTGTTGACCATCGTCGGGATGTAGAACTCGGCTTTGAGGTTCTCCTTGTTCCCGGCGAGCCACGTCTTGAAATACTCCCTGGAATAGGTAAAGAAATCGGGGGTGAAGCCAAAGAGGTTCATCGACACCGGCGTGTCCCCGGCCAGTACTTCGTCGGCGCCGCCGTCATGGAAGACGATCCTGCCGTCGGGCATACGCTCGATCTGCGTGCGCTCGACCATCGAGGTGAGGTTGCCCGCAGCATCCACACCGCAGACGCCGCGCGAAACGGTACCGTTGTCCGAAAGGGTCTTGTCGAGGTCGTAGGCGACCATGCAGTAGCTGTTCCGGCTCTCACCCAACTGCGAAAGGTAGTCGCCGATGGTCTTGTAGGCTTCGGCACCGTAGAAGTCGTCGGCATTGATCACGGCGAAGGGTTCGCGGATGGCGTCCGCCGCCATCATCACGGCGTGGTTGGTGCCCCACGGCTTGACGCGCCCTTCGGGAACAGCAGCCCCCTGGGGCAGGTAGTCCAACTCCTGGAACACGAACTCCACGGCGATGCGGCCGCCGAAACGCTCCGCGGAGAAGACTTCGCGGAACTCCTTTTCGAAAGAGTGGCGGATGACGAAAACGACCTTGCCGAAACCGGCGCGGATGGCGTCGTAGACCGAATAATCTATGATGGCCTCGTTGTTGGGGCCGACCCCGTCCATCTGCTTGAGCGAACCGTAACGGGAGCCCATACCTGCGGCGAGGACGAGTAATGTAGGTTTTACCATACTTTTCAGCTGTTTTTTGCGTTGATTTTAAACGATCACAAAGTTAAAAAATTCGGCGCGTTCCGCAAAGGTTTTCTATGAAATTGGTTATCTTTGCATTCATAATGTCATAAACCGATGAGATTTTTCAAATCCATACGGGCATGGTGGCGCGGGCTTTTCCGCAAACGCCGTTTCAACATGCTCAATGCCACGGACAACAGCGAGGAGTGGCACATGCACCTCTCGCCGGCCAGCATCTTCGCGGCCTTCCTGTCGTTCGTGCTGCTGCTGTTCATCCTCATCCTGTCGCTGGTGGCCTACTCCCCGATCCTGGAACTGCTGCCGGGATACCGCACCGAGGCAGACCGTTCGCGCGAAAGCCTCGTGCAGAACATCATCCGGCTCGACTCGATGGAGCGCATGATGAACGACATGCTCACCTACAACCAGCATATCGCGCTGATCATGGAAGGCAAAACCCCCGTGGCGCGCACGCTCGCCACGTCGGACAGTACCCGCACCAGCAAGGTGCTGGTGATGCCCTCGCCCGAGGACTCGATCCTGCGGGCGCAGATGGAGGGCGACGGCCCGTACGCCATCGCGGGCCGCAGCGGCGGGTCGCGGCGTTCGGTACGCGAGGCGATCGAGCTGGCCAAACCCGTGGAGGGGATCATCACCGACCGCTTCGACATCCGCAACGGCAATTTCGGGGTACGCATCGCGGCGGCGGCCAGCGACCGCATCACGGCCATCGACAACGGCACGGTGGTGCTGAGCCTCTGGACGCCCGAGACGGGTTACATGGTCGAGCTGCAGCATGCGAACAACCTCCTCTCGGTCTACAAGGGGCTTTCGCAGTCGCTCGTCACCACGGGGCAGACCATCCGCGCGGGCGAGATGGTCGGCTACAACGCCGAGGCGGAAGAGGGCGAGGTGCGGCTTTTCGAATTCGAACTCTGGAACAACGGCAAGCCCGTAGACCCAGAAGGGTATATCGTATTCTGACGCACAGGCATGAAACAACGACTTGCAATACTGGGTTCGACGGGCTCGATCGGCGTGCAGACGCTCGACATCGTGCGTGAGAACCCCGCCTTATTCGAAGTGCGCGTGCTGACGGCCAACCGCAACTGGCAGCGGCTCGCGGCACAGGCACGGGAATTCGACGCGGACACGGCGGTCATCGCCGACGAACGCTATTACGGGCAGCTGCGCGATGCGCTGGCCGGCACCGACGTGAAGGTTTACGCCGGAGAGGATGCCGTGGCTCAGGTCGCGGCGGGCGGCGATACGGACGTGGTGGTCAACGCGCTGGTAGGCTACGCCGGGCTGGCGCCGACGGTGGCCGCGCTCGGCGCCGGGAAGAAACTGGCGCTGGCCAACAAGGAGTCGCTCGTGGTGGGCGGCGAATACGTGATGCGGCTGGCGGCCGAAAAGCGTGCCCCGATCCTGCCGATCGACTCGGAGCATTCGGCCATCTTCCAGTGCCTGGTGGGCGAGCAGTCGCCCATACGGAGGCTCATCATCACGTGCAGCGGCGGCGCATTCCGCGACCTGCCGTGCGAAAAACTGGCCGATGTGACCGTGGAACAGGCGCTGCGCCACCCCCAGTGGGAGATGGGCGCAAAGATCACGATAGACTCGTCGACGCTGGTGAACAAAGGTTTCGAGGTGATCGAGGCACACTGGCTGTTCGGCACCCCGGTGGAGAAAATAACGGTGCTGCTGCACCCGCAGTCGATCGTACACTCGATGGTGGAGTTCGAGGACGGGGCGATCAAGGCGCAGCTGGGCACGCCCGACATGCGTATGCCGATCAGCTTCGCGCTGATGTACCCCCGGCGGGCGACCCGCCCCGGCGAGCGGTTCGACTTCATGGCGCACCCGCAGCTGACATTCGCCGGGGTCGATCGGGCGAAATACCCGGCGCTGGAGATCGCCTGCGAGTGCCTGCGCCGCCGCGGCACGGCGGCCTGCACGATGAACGGCGCCAACGAGGTGGCCGTCGCGGCGTTCCTCGGCCGCAAGTGCGCATGGCTGGATATCGTGCGTGCCATCGAGTACGCCCTGGGGCGCGCCTCGTTCGCCGCCGCCCCCACCCTCGGGGACTACGCCGAGGCGAACGACGAGGCCCGGCGGCTGGCTGCGGAATACTTAGCGTTGTAACCAAAAGACAGACATGGATATAATCATCAAGATCATTCAGTTTTTCCTCTGCTTCACCATCCTGGTGGGCATTCACGAATTGGGGCACTTCCTTATGGCGCGGGTTTTCAGGATCCGCGTCGACAAGTTCTATATCTTCTTCGACCCGTGGTTTTCGCTCTTCAAGTTCAAACGCGGCGACACCGAGTACGGGCTGGGCTGGCTGCCGCTGGGCGGATACTGCAAGATCGCCGGCATGATCGACGAGTCGATGGACAAGGAGCAGATGAAACAGCCCCCCAAGCCCGACGAATTCCGCACCAAACCCGCATGGCAGCGTTTTCTGGTGATGATCGCGGGCGTGGTGATGAACGTCCTGCTGGCGATCGTCATCTACTGCGGCGTCTGCTACACGTGGGGCGACAACTACTTCTCGAACGAGGACGCCAAATGGGGTTACAACTTCAACGAGGCGGGGCACAAGCTCGGCTTCGAGGACGGCGACAAGTTCGTGACCATCGACGGCGAACCGGTCGACGACATCAACAAGATACTCAATTCGCTGCTCATCACCGAAGGCGAGCGGAAGGTCGTCGTCGAGCGCGGCGGGAAGCACGTGGAGTTGACGTTGCCGCTGGACGAGCTGATCGAGATGCGCCAGGCCAAAGGTTACGAAGACCTCTTTACGCTGCGTGTGCCATTCCTGATCGACAGCGCGGTGTACGAATCGGCGGCGGCGCTCAGGCGCGGCGACGAGATCGTGGCCATCGACGATGCACGGGGGCTGGAATACTCCGGCTACCAGCAATACCTCAAGACCCGGGCGGGCGGGGAAGTGACCCTGACGGTGAAACGCGAAGGCGACAGGCTGCTGGAGATCGTCGTTCCGGTGTCGGACGAGGGTAAATTGGGCGTGATGGCGCTCAATCCCTATACGCTCCGCACACAGGAGTATACCTTCTGGCAGTCGATCCCGGCGGGCATCGACAAGGCCGGGAAAGTCATTTCGTCCTACTGGGAGCAACTGAAGATGATCGTGCAGCCCAAGACCAAGATGTACGAGGAATTGGGCGGGTTCATCTCCATCGGCAGCATATTCCCCGGGGACTGGAACTGGGAGGATTTCTGGTTGAAGACGGCGTTCCTGTCGATCATCCTCGCGGTGATGAACATCCTGCCCATACCGGGTCTGGACGGCGGGCATGCGATCTTCACGTTCTGGGAGATGGTCACGGGACGCAAGGTGAGCGACCGGGTGCTGGAAGGCGCGCAGTACGTCGGGCTGGTGATTATTCTGTTCCTGCTGCTGTACGCCAACGGAAACGACATATACAGGTTCTTTATAAAATAATGAAACTGACGGACTGCGCCGAAGCATTACGGCGACACCATTTTGAGGTTGAAACGGTGAAGGACACCACCGAGGCGTTCGCGGTGCTGAAAGCCATCGTGGAGCGGGAACGGCCGGAAATAGTATCGTTCGGCGACTCGGAAACAATGCACGCCACGGGCATCGTCGGGTGGCTGCGCGGCGACGGACGCTGGAAGCTGCTCGACGGGTTCGACCCCGCGATGAACTATCCCGAACGGTTGGAGATACGCCGGCAGGCGCTGATGTCCGACCTCTTCATCACGGGGGTCAACGCCATCAGCATGGAAGGCTCGCTCCACTGGCTCGACAAGGTGGGCAACCGCATCGCCCCGGTGGCGTTCGGGCCCCGCAAGGTGGTCATCGTGGCCGGACGCAACAAGATCGTCGCCGACCGTGCCCAGGCCGAGGAGCGCATCCGCACGATCGCCGCACCGCAAAACGTCGCACGGCACCCGGGGTTCCGCACGCCGTGCGCCCGGACGGGCGTATGCTCGGACTGCAACTCGCCCGACCGCGTGTGCAACACGCGTATGGAGATGCTGCGGTGCTGGCCCGCAGGGCGCGTGCTGGTCGTGCTGATAGACCAGGAACTGGGACTTTGACAAATACCGGAAGGATGAAAGCCATAAGATACATAGCCATACTGATCCTCGCGGCGGCACTCGCGGCCTGCGGGGAGAAATCGGAACCGTACTACACGACAAGCTATCCGGTGAGCCGGGTCGAAGCCACCGTCACGCTCGGCGCAGCAGCAACGGCAACGGCCGAAGACGAGCCCGAGCCCGAGCCGGAACCCGAACCCGAACCCGAACCTGAGCCTGAGCCTGAACCCGACCCGGTAATCGAGGCCATACGCGCGGACGTGCTGGCCGAAGCCCCGGTACAGGCCGGGGGCGGTTACGTGCTCGAATTCCTCTACCACAACAGCGGATGGCTCTATATCACACCCGCACCGGACGCCGCGCCGGTCACCGGGTCGTTCAACAAGGAACCCGACAAACCCGACCAGCTGCGGTTCTTCTACGAGGACGCCGACTACACCTATGCGGTTTCCTACTATTCGGAGGAGGGCAAGAGCCTCACGCTGCTGACCGTAGACCTCACGGCCAAATACCAGGCCCTCTACCCCACGGCCGGCATCACGAAGGTCGAAAGGCTGGAATACACGACGCACCCCTTCTAAGGGCTACGAAGATCCTTTACAAACCGACAATACACCGATGGCAAAAGTCAAAAAGGCCTTTTTCTGCAAGAATTGCGGGTTCGAAGCCCCCAAATGGCTGGGGCGCTGCCCCTCGTGCGGCGAGTGGAACACCTTTACGGAGGAGATCATAGCCCGCGAAAGCGGTTCCGTGGCGGCCAATGCCACAGGGCCGCTGCCCGCGGCGAAACCCCAGCGCGTAGGCGACATCCGCGAAAGCGAACACCGCCGCATAGACGTGGGCAACGGCGAGGTGAACCGTGTGCTAGGCGGCGGGATGGTGCCGGGGTCGCTGATCCTCGTGGGCGGGGAGCCGGGCATCGGCAAGTCGACCCTCTCGCTGCAGATCGCACTGGCGGCGAACGGGCTGAAAACGCTCTATGTCTCGGGCGAGGAGTCGGCCGAGCAGATCAAGATGCGCGCGGGGAGGATCGGAATCGGCAACGACGAATGCCTGATCTATCCCGAGACGCTGCTCGAAAATATCGTCAGGCAGATCGGCGAACACAGGCCCGATCTGGTGGTGATCGACTCGATACAGACCATCTATACCGACCTGCTGGACTCGTCGGCGGGAAGCGTGTCGCAGATACGCGAATGCGCCGCGACGCTGCTCAAGTATGCCAAGTCGACCGGGACGTCGATCTTCATCATCGGCCACATCACCAAGGACGGAAGCATCGCCGGGCCCAAGATCCTGGAACACATCGTCGACGTCGTCCTGCAATTCGAAGGCGACAGCAACAATATCTACCGCATCCTGCGCGGCATAAAGAACCGTTTCGGCGCGACATTCGAAATCGGGGTGTTCGAGATGCTGGATAGCGGCCTGCGGAGCGTGGACAACCCGTCCGAGATCCTGCTGACGCACTACGAGGAGCCGCTGAGCGGCATCGCCGTGGGCGCTTCGGCCGACGGCGTGCGCCCCTACCTGATCGAGGTGCAGGCACTGGTGAGCGGCGCGGCATACGGTACGCCCCAGCGTTCGACGACGGGCTACGACACCAAGCGCATGAACATGCTGCTGGCCGTGCTGGAAAAACGCGTGGGAATGAAGATGTTCCAGAAGGACGTCTTCCTGAATTTCGCCGGCGGGTTCAAGGTCGCCGACCCGGGATTAGACCTGGCAGTGGTCGCGGCGGTGATCTCGTCGTACTACGACCGCCCCGTCGCCGAGGGGGTCTGCTGCGCGGGCGAGATCGGGCTTTCGGGCGAAGTGCGCCCGGCGCCCCGCACCGAGCAGCGCATCAGCGAGGCCGCGCGCCTGGGATTCAAACGCATCGTCGTATCGGGGTATCTGGGCAAGGGCGCCAAACGCCCCAAGGGGATCGAGGTCGTGACGATAAACAGCGTAGACCAACTGCCACGGGCGCTTTTTGTGGAATAGATTTTGCTCTTACACCCGTAAAAAGGAGTAAGAGATGCAAAAACGAATAGTCGTTCTCGGCGGGGTGGGTTTTATCGGCACGCACCTCTGCCTGCGCCTTCTGGAGGAAGGGCACGAGGTTTTCTGCGTCGATATCCGCGATGCGGTCAACTCGCCCCTGCTGCGGGGCGTATTGCAGCACCCCCTGTTCCGGTATGTACACCACAATATCATCAACGGGTTCAGTATCCGCTGCGACGAGATATACAACCTCGCGTCGCCGTCGCGCGTGCGCTACAACAAGGCGCTCCCGGTGGAGACGCTCCGCGTGAGCGTGCTGGGCGCCATAAACGCGCTCGACACAGCACGCACCGAACATGCGCGGGTGGTCTTCGCCTCGGCGGGAAACATCTACGGCATCGGGCAGCGCGACCCGGCGAGCGAACCGGGCAACTGCTGCTCGACGCACTACATCCTCTGCGAAGGCAAGCGCGCCGCCGAGGCACTGCACAGGGCATACCACAGCGAATACGACGTCGACACGCGCATTGCCCGCATATTCAACACCTACGGCAGCGGCGCCGACCCGATGGATCAGCGCGTGGTGATAAAGATGGTCGTGGCGGCCTTGCAGAACCGCGACATCGTCGTCAACGGCAGCGGGGAGCAGCTACGCACGTTCTGCTGGGTCGAAGACCTCGTGGAGGGGCTCGTCAGGCTGATGGAAGCACCGCCGTCGGCCGGGGCGGTGCGCACGGTGAACCTGGGCAGCAACCATGAAATCGCCATCCGGGCGCTGGCGGAGAAGATCGTGGCCCTGACGGGAAGCCGCTCGCGGATCGTGCACACGGCGGCACGGGCCGACGACGCAAGGCGGCGCACGCCCGACATCTCGGCAGCACGCAGGGAGCTGGGCTGGGTGCCCCGTACACCGCTCGCGGAAGGGCTGCGCCGCACGATCAGCTATGCGGAAAAGGAGTTGGCGGACAAGGCCTACGCCGGGGTAACATGGGCAGAGATGAACTGAAAAAGAAGATAGAATGACAACTACGGATTTTGATAAGATCATCTGGCGGGACGCGCTGACGTTCGTGGACTTTTTCGCCACATGGTGCGGGCCATGCCAGATGATGCACCCCGCCATCGACAAGTTCCAACGGGAGATGAACGGCCGCGTGGATGTATACAAGGTGGATATCGACGACCGCGGAATGCTGGACGCAGTGCACCGCTACAACATCATGTCGGTGCCGACGCTCATGTTCTTCCGCCGCGGCGAAGTGCTGTGGCGCGAGAGCGGCCGCGTGGGTTACGACCATCTGGTAAACGTGCTGCGGGAGCTGGAAAAGCGCGAACAGGTGGCACAGCGATGAACTCCCGCGCGAAACAAACAATGCATGAAAGGGAGGCCTATGCCTCCAGACGCCAGGCGAGCTCCTCGTGGACGTAGTCTTCGGCAGGGAGCTTACCCAGAGAACCGGCTGCGCGGAGTACCGCCTGCCGGTTCTCCTCGTTTTGCGCCGCGACGGCCGCGAGCAGCGCCACCGCACCCTGAGCCGTAAGGCGGGCGGCGGGGACGGGATGCTGCGCCAGAGGCCGGGAGGAAACCTGCTGCCCGGCAGCACACGGGGAGGCGACATGCGGGTCTGCGGCCGGAGAAGCGCCTGCGGCGGCTGAGGCAATTGCAGCGGAAGGGGTGTCGCCAACGGAAGAATCGCCGAAAGCAGGCGTGGTAACTTCCGGAGAAGAGGCCTCCGTAACAGACGTATCAGCGACAAAGGCACCCGGTGCAACAGAGGTATCCGCAGCGGCGGAAATTGCGGCGGCGGTCGCCTCGGTCATCGCTTCGGCCAGCGTTTCGACCGTCGCCTCGGCCGTTGCATTGCGGTGCACGGCTTCGACGGCCGGTGCAACCCATGAGGCCGTAAGGCGGGGACTGCGCGCGGCGGCGAGCAGGGCGGCATACTGCAACAACGCATCGGGCGAGGCGATCCACGCCGAGAACAGCGCGGGGAACGCCTCGGCTCGGCTCAGCAGGGCAAAAGCGGCTTCCTCGGCGATTTCGGAATTGACGATGCCTGCGGCCCATGCGGGGAACTCCTCCGGCGTAAGGCACGCCGGACATGCAATATGCAATGCGGCAAGGCGCAGTTCGCGGACATCCTGCCGGTAGAGGTAACGGGCGAAACCGTGGTCGGGCGCCTCCGCACGCGCTATCCGGCGCAATGTGGGCAGGCTTACCCCGTAATTCAGTCCGTAAGGCGTGCCGTAATAGCGCATCGAATCGGCTACGGCACCGTTACGCTCGCGACGCAACTCCCTGAGCAGCGCCACCATACGCGACGTATAATCCATCGGTAAAAGCTATTTGCGGCGGGGAAGCGCGACGTTGATCGTGCGGCCGAACTCGAACAGGGGGAGCACCGCGCGGGCATACTCGCGGCCGCCTGCGATGACCGTGCAGACCGACGGGTCGGCCACACGGCAGGCCACGGTATTGGACTCCTTGGCCGAAGCCTCGACGGCGGTAGCCGTATTGCCCGAGGGTTCGATCTGCAGCAGCACCATGTCGCCCGAAAGGTCGCTCTCGGGGAGCAGCCCGGCGGCGGCACTGAAACGGCAGACGATATACTGCTTCTTGTCGGATTGCGGATAGACCACATAGCGGCGGGTCTCGGTGGTGACGACACGCTTGCCCAGGAAGAGCTCCAGATAGCTCTGTTCGAGGCGTTCGATCTCGGCCAGGGCGGCTTTCAGCCCTTCGCCGAAGACATTTTCGCCGGCTTCGCCCGTGATGAGCTCGATACGGTGCCTGCGAAGCGAAAAGATCGTGTTGGCGGCTTCGCGGGCGGCGTCCTCCAACGCCAGCACCGCCATGTCGTTCTTGTCGGCCTGGAGGCGCGAAAATTCGTCCTCGGACGTGGCATGGGACATCACCGTGCGCGAAGGCTGGGCCGGGGCGGGCGCGTCGAGGCACGCCTTGGGGTCGAGCAGGGCGACCGAAGCCCCCGTAACGGCCCATGACATCTTGTCGGTCAGCGGGGCACGGACGCCGAGGAATTTCTGCGCATAGCGCGCATAGGGGCCGCTGAGGGTCACGTCGCGCTCGGCCGTGACGTCGACAGCCAGCACCGTGCGGGGCTGCGACACGACGATGCCGCCGGATGTTTCGTCGGCCCCTTGCAGGGCTATGTATGGGTTTTGCGCCGCGGCGCCGCCGCATACGAGGAGGGCGAGCGCCAGAAGTCTGAGTTTCATGGGTTCGAATTTTTTAATCGCTAACGCAAATGTAACTTATTTTGCCGTGCTATCAAAATTTCAGGTAAAAATCGCGCGTCAGGGCGCGGTATTCGGGGGTATACTGCTCGTGCACACCCGTGCCGATAACCAGCTCGGTGCGATCGGGGGCCGGGGCGGAGGGCACAGAAAAGAGGGGGACGGCATCCGACAGGGCCGCCGGGTCATCGGGACGAAGGCCGGAACCCGCGGCGGAAAAACTGGAGGGCAAAGAACCGGCGGCAGAAATATCGCCGGCGGGAGCTGCGACAGGAGAACCGGAGAGAGGCAAAGCGGCCGGCGAAGCGGCGGCGGGCGGAAAAACGTCACCGGAAGGAGTACGGACGAATTCGAGCAGCACCCGTTTGGCCGCGCGGCGGGGCGTCGTACGCACGTCGGTACGGCGAACCGGAAGCAACACGTCCCGGCAGATGCCGATGAAACGGGCGGCCTCGTCCGCAGGCAAGACCACGGCGAAGTGCCCCTCGTCGGAGAGCAGACGCACGACGGCGTCGCGCAGATCGCCGAAGGGCAGCCGTACGGCATGGCGGGCCGTGGTACGCCCCGCATCGGGACAGGTGAGCGAATCGACAAAGAACGGCGGGTTGGAGACGACCAAGTCGAACTTTCCCTGCGGGGCGAACTCTTGTACGGGGCACTGCACGAACGCTACCCTGCCGCCCCACGGCGAGGCATCGGCATTCTCGCGCGCCTGCGAAATGTCTTCCACGTCGACACCCGTGATCCGGGCCCCGGGGACACGTTGTGCCATCATCAGTGCGATAAGCCCCGTACCAGTACCGATATCGAGGATGCGCCTGTCCGACGGACGCACCGAGACCCAGGCGCCCAGCAGCACGCCGTCCGTCCCGACCTTCATCGGGCAGCGATCCTGGCGTATGGCGAATTGTTTGAAGCGGAACATCGTCTCTATGCTTTGAGGTAACCGTCGATACCCGCCCCGAAGAGCGAGAAATCGTAACGCACAGGGTCGGCGGGATCGAACATGCGGAGCGAAGCGGTGGTCTGCTCGACGGCACGCCAGTCGTTCTGGCGGCGTGTGAGCAGCCCCAGCGCACGGGACATATTGCCTGTATGGACGTCGAGCGGGATATAGAGCGCCGACATCGGGATGCGCGTCCACTCGCCGAAATCCACGCCACGCCCGTCGCTGCGCACCATCCAGCGCAGGTACATGCAGAGCCGTTTGCAGGCGGCGCCCTTCTCGATGGACGAAAGATGTTTTTCGCAACGCGGAGCATGGCCGCAGCTGAAAAACTCGCGCCGGAATTCGGCAAAGACCGCCGGGATGCTCCGCGTCGCCTCGTAACGGGTCTCGAAGAAATTCCCGATGCCGCCGTGAAGCTCCTCCATACGGCGCAGTGCCAGCACGAAGTCACGCAGGTCGCCGCCGTTGAACGTGCGGTGGGCATAGGACGAAAGCGATGCCAGCTCCTTCTCCGAGGCGTTGCGCACGAAATCCGCCGGAGCGTCGTCCATGCAGCGCATCATCCGGTGGCCGTTCGCCACGATAGCCTTGCGGTTGCCCCAGGCGATCGTGGCGGCGAAAAATCCCGCGATCTCCCGGTCGGTACGTCCCGCATAGCGGTGCGGCACCGAAATCGGGTCGCACTCGATAAACTCGGGACGGTTGTATTTGTCGTGGAGCCGTTCGAGCAGCTCCCTGAGTTCTGTATCCATAATACAACTGTATTTATGCAATGATCCGCAACCCCGGACGGCTTCGGGAACAGCCCGAAGCAGCCCCGCCACGCCGGGAAAGCCGCCGGATACCGGAAGCGATGTCAGACGGCAGGGCACCCGGGGAACCCGTACGGCGCGGCGAACCGCCCACCGGGCGCAGCCTTACAGAATCCGGCCGTCGGACATCGTGATGCGGCGGTCGGCCATGGCGGCGAGGTGTTCATCGTGGGTCACGATCACGATGGTCTGCCCCAGCCGGTCGCGCAGCTCGAAAAAAAGACGGTGTATCTCGTCGCGGTTGTGCGAATCGAGGTTGCCCGAGGGTTCGTCGGCCAGCAGCACGGCGGGGGAATTGATCAGGGCCCGGGCGATGGCCACGCGCTGCTGCTCGCCGCCGGAAAGCTGGCCGGGCTTATGGTCGCGGCGCCCGGCGAGACCCATCATTTCCAGCAGCTCCGCGGCGCGGCGTTCGACCTCCGCACGGGGGTGTTTGCCGATCAGCCCCGGGATGCAGACGTTCTCGAAGGCCGTGAACTCGGGCAGCAGGTGGTGGAACTGGAACACGAAACCGATGCGTCCGTTGCGGAATCGGGACAACGTCTTATCGCCCAGCGAAAAAACATCCTGCCCGTCGATTTCGACCCGTCCGCCGTCGGGCCGCGAAAGCGTACCCACGATCTGCAACAGCGTGGTCTTGCCCGCGCCGCTGGCGCCGACGATCGAGACGACGTCGCCCCGGGCGACGTCGAGCGAAACGCCTTTCAGCACTTCGAGGTCGCCGAAGCGCTTGTGTATATCGGTAACTTTAATCATCGGTCGGTTTTTTATCCGGATGGAAGAAATGGATCCGCCCGTAAACCGGATCGAAAGAGGCCAGCGTATCGGACGGTATCCGTTTCAGGTCGCGGCGGTTGTCCGTCAAGAACTTGCAGGCGCGCATTTCCCATTGCTGATAGTCCCAGACCTGCATGAAATCCGCGCGGTTGGTTTCCAGTTCGGCATGTACCAGCAGCATCGTCGCACGCACCTCGCGCGCCACGCGCCAGCGTTCGATCAGCCCCGAGCCGGCGAACGTAACGACAATACCGATGATGACCACCGAGAGTTGCAGCGCGTATTCGCGCCATGTCCGTGCCGGAAAAGACTTGGATTTCTTTGTCATTGCCTCTTATTTCTGGACGCCCTGCCGTTCGAAACGGTATTTTTTATTTATGGAGGCGATCACATCGTCGACCGCCCGTATCATATGACCGAAATAATCGCCCCCGCCGAAAAAATAAGCGGAAGTGCCGATGAAAGCCGCACACAACGGGTCTTCAAAAATTATCTTCCACGACCCGTATGTTCCCATGGGAGCGAGCGAAAAGCCGGGAGTATTGACAAACAGGTGGTTTTGCGCATCCTGTTTCCGCCCGGAATACATAGCGACATTCTCCCGGAAATCGTTGAGCCGGTTATAGCATCCGAAAATATCTGCCAGGAACTGCTTGTCCCCCACCGCCGAAACGATATCCGAGGACTTGAGCACTTCGAGCGCCTCCTGCTGCGGCCTGTAGGACGGCAGGTAACTCAAGAGCAGGCTGTAATGGGCCAGCGAATCGGCCGGAATGTCTTCCAGTTCGTCGTATTCCATGAACATCAGCATTCCCCGGCGGTCGTAGTCGAGGTTGCTGTAAACATCACGCAGCATTTCGCGGTTCTGTTCCAGCTCGGAAACCACCAACTGCATGACCGTTCTGACCTGTCGCTGGCTCGCCCAGCGGGAAATCAGGCCGGAACCGGCGAACGTAACGACGATACCGATAATGACCACCGATAACTGCAACGCATAGTCGCGCCATGTCCAGTTGAAAGCGGGCTTCCCGACCGCCGTCCCGGCCACCGGGCGGGAGCTGCCGGAGCGGCCGGAACTCCCGGCAGGGCGGCCTGACTGCGACCCGCCCTGCGGGTTGTCCGGCTGGACGTTGCGGCGTCCCCTCGGCGAGCGGGCCGACTGTCCGCCTTCGCGTTCGCCCTGCGGTCTGTTTTGCTGTCCGCCCTGCGGCCTTCCCCGCCGTCCGTCACGACGCCCGGCAGGTTTCCCCGCCCCGTTTTCCGACACCTTTTCCGCAGGTTTCTCCGCCGGATTCCCCGTTATTTTTTCATTTGGCATATCTCTCCGCTGTTTTGTACGTATGCGTTGAAGATCCTCACCGTATCGACGGCTTCCCGCACGTCGTGCACGCGCAGGACCGCGGCGCCCTGCCGCAGGCACTCCCACCCCAGGGCTACGGTGCCCGCGAGGGATTCGGCGGGGGTGGCGCCGAGCACACGGTAGATCATCGACTTGCGCGAGAGCCCCGCCAGCACGGGATAGCCCAGCGCACAGAGGCGGTGAAGCCCGGCGAGCAGTTCGTAATTCTGCTCCGTGGTCTTGGCGAAGCCGAAACCGGGATCCAGGATAATATTTTCGCGCGCGATCCCGGCGGCAAGCAGCGCGGCAGCCCTGGCCTCGAAATAGGCGACGACCTCAGCCGTGATGTCGCGTTTGTAGTCCGTGAGCGACTGCATGGTCTTAGGGTCGCCCTTCATGTGCATGGCGATGTAGGGCACCCCGTATTTCGCAGCGACGGCAGGCATGGCGGGATCGAGTTCCCCGGCAGAAATGTCGTTGATGATCAGGGGGCCGAACCTTTCGATCGCCCGGGCAGCGACCTCGCTGCGGAACGTATCGACCGAAACGGCCATGCCGGGGGCCAGCCGCCGCACGGCCTCCACGCCCAGCTCCACGCGCCGCCACTCCTCCCCGGGGGATACCTCGTCCGCCCCGGGACGCGACGAGTAGCCGCCGACGTCGATGATCGACGCCCCTTCGGCTACGGCCTCGCGCACGCGACGCTCGACATGCGGCGCATCGGGCATACGGCTGCCGGCGAAAAACGAGTCGGGGGTGACGTTCAGGATCGCCATCACCCGGGGCTGTGAGAAATCGAACAAGGGGTTATTTGCTGCCATGGCTGAAAATCCGGTCGAGTTTGACTACTGCGGGTTCGAGGTCTTCCTCGAAGATATTGACGACCACATAGTCCGCACGGGCGCTCAGCGCATCGTCGTCGAGCTGCGCGGCGATGCGGCGCACGACCTGATCGGCCCCGCACCCGTCGCGGCGGCAGGTGCGCTCGATGCGCAGTTCGCGCGGCGCGAGGACGGCGACCGTCTTGTCGACACAACCTTCGAGCCCTGCTTCGAACAGGATGGCGCTTTCGAGGATCACGTAGCTACCCTCCTGCCGTGCCGCCCAGGCATCGAAATCGCGCATCACGACGGGATGCACCAATGCATTGAGGTCGGCCAGCGCCTGCGGGTCGGCAAAGACGATGCCCGCGAGGTAAGCCCGGTCGAGCACCCCGTCGCGGAAAGTCCCCTCGCCGAAACGACCGGCCAACTGCCGCCGCAGCGCCCCATCCTCCTGCATCAGCCGTTTAGCCGCAGCGTCCGAATCGTAAACCGCAATGCCCTTCTGTGCAAAAAGGCGGCAGACAGTGCTCTTGCCGCTGCCGATGCCGCCCGTAATTCCTACTTTCATCATTCCTGTCCGTCGGGAAAATCTATCTCGGGAACCGCGTCGATAGAGGTTATCTTAATATCGCTGAATTTCACGGAAATCGCATTCTGCAACGACTGCGGGTCGATGATGATCCGCCCCTCGTGCCCCTCCTCGCGCGAGCGCTTGTACTTGAGCGCCGAGAGCGGGATGCGCAGCGTCTTGTTCATGTAGACCTGGTAACCGAACAGGTTGGTACCGACCCCTTCGACGGTACACGTCACATCGAAAACCTGCCCGTCGACATCCACACGCACCTTCTGTTCGGTGGTGTAGATATAACTCAGTTTGGCGATATACCACAGGATGAACGACGCCATGAGCAGCGCCAGAAAGACCGGCGAGACATAGCGGTGCATCCACTTCAGCAAACTATCTATTGCACGTTGGAGTTCCATGACGCAAAGTTAAAAATAAAATGGACTGCACCAACCGTGCAATCCACTTTATTTGCATATTAAATATAGGTGTGTTACTCCTTGTCGATCTTGGCACGCTTGGCCATCAGGTCGTAAGCGACCGGCGTAGCGATGAAAATCGTAGCCACAGTACCCACGATCACGCCGACCGTCAGTGCGAAGATGAAGCCGCGGATGGTCTCGCCGCCGAAGAAGAAGATGGCGAGCAGCGTCACGAGCGTCGTACCCGAGGTGTTGATCGTACGCGACAGCGTCGAGTTGATGGCGTTGTTCACGTTATCCTTGAGGTTGCGCTTGGGATAGAGGCCCAGGTACTCGCGGATACGGTCGAAGACGACCACCGTATCGTTGATGGCATAGCCGATGATCGTAAGGATCGCGGCGATGAACGCCTGGTTCACCTCCAGGTTGAAGGGCACGAAACCGTAGAGCATCGAGAAGAGGCCGATGATGAACAGCGCGTTGACGGCCAGTGCGAGCGTGGCGCCCGATGCCCACTGCCAGCGCTTGAAGCGGAACGTGATGTAGAGGCCGATGGCGATGAGCGAGAACAACACCGAGTAGATGGCGTTCCAGGTCATGTCCTTGGCGATCGAAGGGCCGATCTTGTCGGCAGTGAGGATACCGTTGACGTCGGTCTGGGTATTACGGAACTGCTCGAAGGAGATGTCGTACGAATAGAGCGGCTTCAGGGCGTCGAAGATGATCTGCTCCACTTCGGCGGTAGCCTCGTCCGACGTGTCGTCGTAGCGGTACTGCGTCACGATGCGCATCTGGTTCTCGTTGCCGTACTGCTTCACCTCGAAGCTGATCGCCGAAGCGTCGGCACCGGCGTGCTGCGAGAACGCCTCGCCAAGGTTCTGGCGCACCTCCTCGGCCGAAACGGCCTTGTCGAAGCGGATCACATAGGCACGGCCGCCGGTGAACTCGGCACCGAGGTTCAGGCCGCGGGCCACGAACGAGATGCACGAAAGGGCGATCAGCACCACGGCGATCGTATAACCCACCTTGCGCACGCGGATGAAATCGAAATGGGTATTGTTCAGGAAGTTCTCCGACCACTTGCGCGAGAAGGAGATATGTCCCCACTTGGCGACGATCCACTCGATCAGCAGGCGCGTGATGAACACGGCGCTGAAGAACGAAGTGATGATACCGATGATAAGGGTCGTGGCGAAGCCCTGTACGGGGCCGTTACCGAAGATGAAGAGCACGATACCGGTGATGATGGTCGTCAGGTTACCGTCGATGATGGCCGAGTAGGCTTTCGAGAAACCGTCCTTGATGGCCAGCGAGAGCCCCTTGCCGCCGCGCAGCTCCTCCTTGATACGTTCGTAGATGATGACGTTGGCGTCAACGGCCATACCCATCGTCAGGACGATACCCGCGATACCCGGCAGCGTCAGCACGGCGCCGAACGACACCAGGACGCCCATCAGCAGGAAGACGTTGGTCAGCAGGGCGACGTCGGACATCCAGCCTGCGGTCTTGTAGAACAGGCCCATGTAGAGCAGCACGAGGATGAAGGCGATCACGAACGAGAGCATACCCGCGTTGATCGACTCCTGACCCAGCGAGGGGCCCACGACGGTATCCTGGATGATCTTGGCCGGAGCGGGAACCTTACCCGAGTTGAGTACGTTGGCAAGGTCTTTCGCCTCCTGAATCGTGAAGTCGCCCGTGATCTGCGAGGAACCCTTGTCGATCTTGGTGTTCACGCGGGGTGCGGAATATACGTACCCGTCGAGGACGATGGCGATGCATTTGCCGATGTTCTCGCCCGTCAGGCGCGCCCACTCCTGCGTACCCTCGCCGTTCATGGTCATCGACACCTCGGCCGTAGCGCCGCGCTGGGCGTACTGCTCGGTGGCGCTCGTCACGACCGACCCGTCCAGCGGAGCCTTGCCGTCGGGCGTGGAAATCTTGATGGCATAGAGGTAGTAGCGGCCGTCGATCTTATCGTCGCCCTTGACACCCCACTTGAAGTCGATGTCGGCCGGGAAGAGCTCGCGCACCGCGGGGTTCGCCAGGTATTCGTTGACGGCAGCCATGTCGGCCTTATAGGCGGCACCGATGGCGGCACCACCCGCATAATTCGGGTCGAGCACGGCCAGCAGCGGGTTCTGCGTACGGTCGTAGCGGCCTGCGTCCACCTGCCCGGCAGCGGCAACGGAATCGGCGCCGATCTCGGCGATCAGGCCTGCGGCGTCGCCGGAAGCGGTCTGCTCACCGACGGCCTCGGCTTCGGCCGAAGCGGTCTCGGGCTGCGTGGCGGCGGGGAGCTCGGCCAGCTCGGCCTTGACGAGCTTATCGGCTGCTGCCAGTGCGGGAAGCACCTCGCGGGCATCGTAGGTCAGCCAGAATTCGAGCGACGCGGTACCCTGCAACAGGTCGCGCACACGCTGCGGCTCCTTCACGCCCGGCAGCTCGACCAGGATGCGGTGCGAGTTGGGCAGGCGCATGATGTTGGGCTGCGTAACGCCGAAATGGTCGATACGGCTGCGCAGGACATTGAACGAAGCGGCGATGGCGGCATCGGTTTCCTTCTTGAGGATTTTCTCGACGTCGGCATCGGAGCTTTCGAGCGTGATGTCCTTACGGTCGGGGCTGACGAAGATCGCAGCCAGCGAACCGCCGTTCGAAAGGCGCTGGTAGGCCTTCACGAAGTCGGAAATATAGTCTTTCGAGGTGCCGTCCTTCAGGGCCGCGTTGGCCTCGGCGATGGCGCCGACGAAGGCGGGATCGTTCTGGCTGTCGCCGGCGAGCGCCTTGACGACATCCTCGACCTGCACCTCCAGCATGACGTTCATACCGCCCTTGAGGTCGAGACCCAGGTTCAGTTCCTTCTCCTTGCACTCCTTGTAGGTGAATTTCTTGAACCCGAGGTTATAAACACCCAGATTCTGAACCGAATCGAGGTAATGCTGTTCGGCCTCGCCCTGCTGGTCGAGGGGGAACTGCGCGGCGTACTCCGACGCCTTCTTCTCTACGCTCCGCGTCTTGAACGTGAAGGAGAGCTGGTAAACACACGCAAGCGCCAAAAGGACTGCGAGTAATTTAATAGCACCTTTACTTTGCATTTGAGTTGAAAAATTTTGTTATTATTTGTTGTAATTATTGTCATTACGCATAATAGCACGCAAAGATAGGAAAAAAGAATTGAAAATCGGAAATAACGAATTAAGATTTGCGTCGGGAAGATAAAAAAACTGTAATTTTGAAGCCGTATGATAAAATATACGGAGTACAAGTACCACCTTGCGGCGCTCTTCAGCGTGGCGGTATGGGGAGCGACGTTCGTTTCGACAAAGGTGCTCATCGCCAATTCGCTGACCCCGGCGGAGATATTCCTGCTGCGGTTCGCCATGGCATACCTCTGCATCCTGCCCCTGTCCGGCAGGCGGTTGTGGGCATCGGGATGGCGTGACGAACTGACGCTCTCGGTGGCCGGAATCACGGGCGGCTCGCTCTATTTCCTGACCGAAAACATGGCGCTGGAATACGCCCCGGCCTCGAACGTCTCGCTGATCGTGTGCACGGCGCCCGTATGGACGGCCGTACTGCTGAGCCTGTTCTACCGCGGCGAACGGATGACGCGGCGGCAGGCCGCGGGTTCGGCGCTGGCGTTCGCAGGCATGGTACTCGTCGTCCTCAACGGCCGTTTCGTGCTCCGGCTCTCGCCCAGGGGCGACATGCTGGCATTGTCGGCGGCACTGCTGTGGATGGTCTATTCGCTGGTCATCAAACGCATCGGCGGCCGCTACCCTGCCGTATTCATCACCCGCAAGGTATTCTTCTACGGGCTGCTGACCATCCTGCCGGTATTCGTTTTCCAGCCTTTTTCGATCACTTCAGAGGTGTTGGCCCGCCCCGCCGTGTGGGGCAACCTGCTGTTCCTGGGGATCGTAGCCTCGATGCTCTGCTATGTCCTGTGGAACGCCGCGATGCACAGGCTGGGAGCCGTGCGCACGACCAACTACATCTATTTCAACCCGTTGGTGACGATCATCACGGCAGCGGCCTGCATCGGCGAGCGCATCACCCCCGCGGCACTGGCAGGCGCGGCACTGATCCTCTACGGCATGTGGCGGGCAGAACGGGGATAGGCGCGGGATCGCCTCAAAGGGCTATTTCCGGCAACTAACCGCGTAAACGGAATCAGGAACCCGAAAGACAGCCACACCAGCAAGGAAGAGCAGCGCGGTGCAAACAGCAAACGTGGCTGGGCGGCCCATATACGCAGGGAGTTGGCAGGTATCCAAAGATAGCGATAAAAACCGGAAATCAGGATGCCGCCGGACAAAAAAAGGTGCGACCCGAAAATCCGGATCGCACCCCTGGGAATTTATATGAAAGCCTTGCGGCTGAAGTGTCCCGAACACTTCGAGTATTACTTCACCTCCTCGAACTCGACGTCCTCAGGCTGAGAGCTGTCGCCGCCATTCGACGCGCCGCCGGCATTGGCCTGCGACTGCGACTGGCCGGCATCGGCCCCGGGCTGTGCGCCCTGCGCCTGCTGCTGTGCGTAGATGTCCTGCGATGCAGCCTGCCATGCGGCGTTCAGCTCGGCGATGGCCGTGTCGATAGCCGCCACGTCGGCGTTCTTGTGCGCCTCCTTCAGCTTGGCCAGCGCACCCTCGATCGCGGACTTCTTGTCGGCGGGGAGCTTGTCGCCATACTCTTTGAGCTGCTTCTCCGTGGCAAAGATGTTCGAGTCGGCGGCGTTGATCTTGTCGATACGCTCCTTCTCCTCCTTGTCCTTGGCCTCGTTGGCCTTGGCCTCATCGCGCATACGCTGGATTTCCTGCTCGGTAAGGCCCGAAGAAGCCTCGATACGGATCTTCTGTTCCTTGCCCGTGCCCTTGTCCTTGGCCGAGACGTTCAGAATACCGTTGGCGTCGATATCGAACGTCACCTCGATCTGCGGCACGCCGCGCGGAGCGGCAGGAATGCCGTCCAGGTGGAAGCGGCCGATCGACTTGTTGTCGCGGGCCAGCGGACGTTCGCCCTGGCAGACGTTGATCTCGACCGAAGGCTGGTTATCGGCAGCCGTGGAGAAAGTCTCCGACTTGCGGGTCGGAATCGTGGTGTTGGCGTCGATGAGCTTGGTCATCACACCGCCCAGGGTCTCGATACCCAGCGACAGCGGCGTAACGTCGAGCAGCAGCACGTCCTTCACCTCGCCCGTGAGCACACCGCCCTGGATAGCGGCGCCTACGGCCACCACTTCGTCGGGGTTCACGCTCTTGTTGGGCGTGCGGCCGAAGAACTCTTCAACGATCTTCTGGATCGCGGGGATACGGGTCGAACCGCCGACGAGGATCACCTCGTTGATCTGCGAAGCGTCGAGGCCCGCGTCGCGCAAAGCGAGTTTGCAAGGCTCGATGGTCTTGCGGATCAGGTGGTCGCACAGCTGCTCGAACTTGGCACGCGTGAGCGACATAACGAGGTGCTGCGGAATGCCGTTGACAGGCATGATGTACGGCAGGTTGATCTCCGTGGAGGTCGAGGACGAAAGTTCGATCTTCGCCTTCTCGGCAGCTTCCTTCAGACGCTGCAAGGCCATCGGATCCTGGCGCAGGTCGATCTGGTGCTCAGCCTTGAACGCCTCGGCCATGTAGTCGATCAGCACGTGGTCGAAGTCGTCGCCGCCCAGGTGGGTATCGCCGTTGGTCGACTTCACTTCGAAGACGCCGTCGCCCAGCTCGAGGATCGAAATATCGAACGTACCGCCGCCGAGGTCATACACGGCGATCTTCATATCGCTGCTCTTCTTGTCCATACCGTAGGCCAGTGCGGCTGCGGTAGGCTCGTTGATGATACGGCGCACCTTCAGCCCGGCGATTTCGCCAGCCTCCTTCGTAGCCTGGCGCTGCGAGTCGGAGAAATAGGCGGGAACCGTGATGACAGCCTCCGTAACCTCCTGTCCGAGGTAGTCTTCGGCCGTCTTCTTCATCTTCTGCAGGATGATGGCCGAAATCTCCTGCGGCGTATACTGGCGGCCGTCGATATCGACGCGCGGGGTGTTGTTGTCACCCTTGACGATCGGATAGGGGGCACGCTCTATATCGGCCGTAACCTGATCGTAGCGCTCGCCCATGAAACGCTTGATCGAAAAGACCGTACGTTTGGGGTTGGTGATGGCCTGACGCTTAGCCGGGTCACCCACCTTGCGCTCGCCGTCCGCCGTGAAAGCCACCACAGACGGGGTCGTGCGGTGTCCCTCGGAGTTGGGAATAACCACGGGCTCGTTGCCCTCCATCACTGCTACGCAGGAGTTCGTAGTACCTAAGTCAATACCAATAATCTTTGCCATAATCGTATATAAGTTTAATGTTATTTTTTACGTTGCCTTGTGCCCCGCCCCTTCGCCCTGCGGTTCCGGCTGCCGGTCACGCCCGTAGATCGAACAAAGGTTGTACCAAACGGCAATCCCTGCCAAATTGTCAGCATAATGGCAGAATTCCCCCGCACGACCGTCCCGGCAGCTCCGGCCCAGGTGTTATTTTGGCAGAAAGGCCGGGGCGAAACGGAATATGCCAAGCGGGAGGACGGCAAAAAAACAGGAGGGCGGACAAGGGCACCCGGCAACTACACGGGCAACCTGCAGGGGCGTCCGGCAGGGATGGGGAAAAGCAACCGGGGAAAGGAAGAGTCACCGAAAAACAAGGGCCGCAGGAAAAACAAGAACCGCCGGAAAGGAATAAGGGAAAATATCGGCAAAAACAGGGAGTGCCGGCGAAGGCAAGAACCGCGCAAGGGGAAGTTGCCGGGGGAAACAGGGCAGGCCGCCGGGTGTTTTACCGGCGGCAATCGGGGTGATGCCACGCAGACAGGTATGCAGGAGAAAACAGAAAAGAAAACAGAAAAGAAAACAGAGAAAAAAACAGAAACATGGATGCCTCGGGGAGCGGCGACAACGGTAAATACTGCGGAAAGACATTGCGGAAGCCGGACAATGCGGACGAAAAAGACGGTACGGACGGCAAGGATGATACAGATGATACGGAGCAGTACGGACAGTACGGACGGTACGAACAGTACGGACGGTACGAACTGGTGCGAATCGGCAACCCGATGGACTGGCAGACGGTGCGGAGAAAGCGGAAAAAGCAGAGAAAGCAGAGAAAGCGGAGAAAGCGGAGAAAGCGGAGAAAGCGGAGAAAGCGGAGAAAGGATAGAGCGAAAAAAACAGGCCTGCGAAAACGCAGGCCCTACGACCCGGCCCGAAAGCCGGTCTGAATCTTAACAACTATTTGTTCTGGTCGCCAAGGATACGCATTGCAACATCGAGGATCGTCGTGTCGTCCAGTGTAACGACTCCACCGTCCGGGCCCGGTTCGAAATGAACCCCCACGCACTCCTTAGCCTCGTGCTTGCCCCCGAAATAATTGCGGACGGTTTCTACGTCGAGTCCCAGTTCATCTGCAATGCGTTGCGAGCTGCCGCTGGGCAGCCTGTCCTTGATGCGGCGCAACTCGTTAAATGTGATAATCATATCCGTTGAATTTTAAGTTGAAGTTCTGCATCACTAAGTTAATACAATTTTGCGGAACTGCAAAATTTCTGCCTTAAAAAGTGAAATAAAAACGTAACATGAACGGAACAAAAATAAAACCGCCCCCTTCTATCGCGAAAGGACGGTTTTTCCACACCGGGCAGCGAAGCCGGATCAATCTTCCGGTTCGATGTAAAGCTGGAAAATAAGGGGTGTGAACGACGGGATCTCGGTGGTGATGGTCGTCACGGTGGTACCCGTGCTGGAACTGTCATAGCCGTAGCCGTACATGCTGTCGTAGTAACCGCCGTAGTAGTTGCCGTAATAGCCGCCGTAGTACCCCCCGTAGTAGCCGCCGCTGCCGTAGTAGCTATTGGCGTAATTGAGGTAGTTGAGATAATCGAGGTAGCTCGACGAATAACCGCTCGACCCCGAAGTGGACGAACTCGACGAGCCGCTCTTGCCCGACGAACCGTAGGCGTTGGTCGACGTGGTGATGAGCTCCGCCCACTGACCGAACTTGAGGTTGGGAATGGTATAGTAGAACGCCTGGATCATCCCGCCGCTCGACGGGGTGTAGTCGAGCGCCGTGCCCTTTTGCGCGACCTCGCCGTAGATGATCTTCTTCACCTCGTCGATGTTCGTGTCGAAGATGAACCCGTCGAGGAAACGGCCGATATACCAGATTTTGGCCGTACCGTCGAGCGTCACCGAGTCGGCTTCGAGCGCCTTGACACCCTCGTACTTCTGGTAATCGTCGCCCTCGCCGTGGAAACGCTTTTTGAGCGCCTCGGCGATCTGCATGTCGATGTCCCTGACCGAAGCCTCGCTGACATAGGGCTCGTAGCCTACGTGGTAGGGCGCAGGGAAGGAGAGCTGATCCCGGGGCTCGGCCGGGTTGTAGCGCACGTTGACGTAGACCTGAGGGATCGAGTCGCAGGCGCTGACCCAGCGCTTGGACGTCTCGTTGTAGGGGTGTTCGGGATCCTCGGGGTCTTCCGGCACCTCCGTGGCGGGCGTGTCGTCGTCGCCCTTGCTGTAAATCTGCAGGCCGCCGTTCAGTTCGCAGAAATCATCCACATCGGTACCCTCGCGTTCGAGCGGGTTGCTGACCGTGTCGCGGATCTCCATGGTCACGATGAACGGGCGTTTGGAACTGAGCGAATAACCTTCCTGCCCCTCATATCCGCCCGTACCCTCGACGCCGTTGCCGACCACCGACGAAGGCATGTAGAGCCGGATTTTCGAGCCGTAGCGCAGCGTCACCTCGGGGGAGGTGATGCCCAGCCGGTCTTTGTTATTCCGGAAATAGGTATCGCCGAGCGTCAGCGTACGGCGCATGGCCAGCCACGTCCCTTCCATCAGTCCAGAGTTTTCCGAGCCGCAGTAGCGGTAGAAAGGCACATAGTGGGTATACTTGGAGAAAGACCCGGCCAGCACGGCATCGTCGGCATTGCGCGTGAGGATGATGTTGCCGCTCAAATCGCGCCCCGAAAAATCGAAAGACACCCAGATGTCCTCGGTGTTGATCGGATCGGACGCAAGGTCGCCCGCATCGAGCAGGTCGACATAGTACAGCCCTTCGGACTGGAGGTTCTCCACCAGGTCGCTGCGGTGCTGGGTCATCCATGCCTCGAGCGCCTGGTTCTCGAATTTGTCGTAAGATTCCGTTTCGTCTTTCGCGCAGGACGTCAGCACCAGAAGGCCGGCGAGCGGCACGTACAGAAAACGAGCGATAAATTTCATATATTCGGTTTGTATTTTACTCAACTTTTAATTCGCCGGTTCCACAGGGGCGTCCGCGTCGACCGGATCCACTGCGTCCACCGTAAAAAACCAGGCTATGGGACTCTCATTCGGGATAAGGCCGAAATAATCGTCGCCATAGGCCATATTGTATGTCATATACACCTCGACGGCATCGCCCTCGCGGCAACCAAGTAACGCATCGGCCAGCCCTTTTATTATGTCAGGGTGCCGCATATCCACCGTCAGCGGCTCGAACTTCCACCACTCGGTATTGAGCCCCCGCCCTTCCAGAAAACTTTTCAGGGCGGCATCGTTCGTATAATAAGGTACTGTCCAGTTGTTTTCCGAGCCCGTCGTCACGATATTCGCATAGGTGAAAACGTAGGCGCGGAACGTGATTTTCACGGTCGAGGCCGGGGTTACCTCCGGCCAGTTGACCCGGTCGGGATTGTAGATGTCGGTGATGTAGCGGTATACGGCATCGCCCGAAACCGTGTAGTAGGGCTGGTTGCTGCCCTCCTCCAGGTTCTCCTCGGCGACGAGCCGGGGTGCGTGCGTCCCGGTCAGGAAAGAGACTATCTTCTCCTTCTGCGCGGGCTGGACGTCCTCGTCGTCGGAACAGCCGGCCAGCGACACGAGCGCAGCGGATATGCATATGACAAATAGTCTTTTCATCGTCGTATTATCGTGCAAATTTACAAAAACAATCCGATTTCAAAGCATGAAACGTAAAAAAAGCCCCGGTTAGCGTGCCGGGGACAAAAAAAAGACGACCGAAGCCGTCTAAATCCCTTCCTGCCATCAGCGGTAATAGTCTTTCCGCGGGTCTTTGAGCCGCTGGAGCCGCCGCTGCTTCAGCACGTAGATACCTATCGCTACGGCGACGGCACCACAGACGATGCAGAGCAAGAGGATAATAAATCCGAGTGGGAGCGCCTCTTCCATTTACAGAGCATGCAAGTTTAACAAAATATTACGGCGTATAAAAATACGATGCCGCAAATGTATAGCAAATAATCTGCCCGGCCAAATTGTGGGGGGGGGAATTTTCATACTTTGATTGATTAAAAAAGCTTTTTCATAGGATTTTTAAGGCCATCCGCACCAGATCCTCGACCGAAACAGCCGGATTATCGCGCAAGATGCCGCGCAGGGCCTTCTCGGCGGGGGCCTTGGCGAATCCCAGCATGACCAGCGCCGAAAGCGCCTCGTCGAGCGATTCCCCGCCCGCAGACGGCATCGCCGGGGTATCGCCCTCGGCCAGTCCGGTGAGTTTGCCGCTCAGCTCGACGATGATTTTCTGGGCGGTTTTCAGCCCCAGTCCCTTGACGTTTTTGAGCAGCACGGCATTGCCCGAGGTGATGATCCCCTGCAGTTCACGCGGCGAATAGGTCGAAAGGATCATGCGCGCCGTATTGCCTCCCACGCCCGAAACGCTGATCAGATGGCGGAAAAATTCGCGTTCGACTTTCGTTGCGAAACCGTACAGGATCTGGGCATCTTCACGCACGATGTAGTGCACGTATAAACGGGCGTTTTGCGCATGCTCGACGGCCGAAAATGTTTCGAGCGAGATATGGAGGTAGTAACCGACACCTCCGGCGTCGATGACTGCATAGGCCGGGGTCGCCTCGGCGACCGTTCCGCTGATGTATTCGTACATGAAATTCAAAATTTACAAGGCGTGGGGCAAAAATAAAGATTTTTTTTTACCTTTGTGATTCAAAAGCCGAATATTTAACTAAAACAGATAAAAAACGACATGAAAAAAATGCTTTTTACGGCGCTCGTTGCGGCTTGCGCCATGACAGCCTGCGGTACGAAGACCACCGAGACGGCCGCCGAGGAGGAGGTTGCCCGCGAAGTCGGATCAAGCGATATCGCTTATGTGCAGGTTGAAGCCGTGCTGGCACAATGCGACCTTTTCCTGAACGAGGGCGCAGCCCTGCAGGAAAAGACCCAGAAAGCACAGAAAAGCTGGGCCCAGAAAGAGCAGAACCTGCAGGCCGAAGCCGCCCAGCTGCAAGAAAAATACCAGAAAGGGCTGATTACCACCAACGATGCACAGGCCCAGCAGCAGAGCATCGAAAAGCGCGTGGCTTCGTACCAGAGTTCCGCACAGAAAGAAGCCCAGGCGCTCGACGAAGAGAACTACGTGTTCACCAACCGTGCGCAGGATCTGTTGCACCGCGCCGTGCAGGAGATCAACGGCGACAAGAAATACAAGCTCATCATCAACGCCACGGCACTGATCGACGCCGATTCGACGCTCAACATCACGCCCGCCGTGCTTGCGAAGGTCAACGAGCTCTACGCAGCGGACAAGAAAGCCGCCAAGAAATAAGGGAGCGTGCATATTGCACCCTGGCCGAGCCGTCCCGCGATCCGGGGCGGCTTTTTTTCGGACGGCGGCGCGTCCACGGGGCCCCGGAAGACAGCGTACCGCGCCGGGCAGCGGGCAGAAGCAGGCACAGCCGGCAACGGGCGGACGACAGGTACCCCAAGCGGAGGGCGGCAGGCCGCGGAGGACAGAGGACAGCAGGCACCGCGGGTAACAGGCGGACGGCAATCGCAGGCAACAGGCTGACAGCGGGTACCCCAAGCGGAGGGCATCAGGCCGCGGAGGAGAAAGGGCAACAGACGACGACTACCGCAGGCAACAGACGGCGGGTATCGCAAGCGGAGGGCGGCAGGCCGCGAAGGACAGAGGACAGCAGGCAGCGGAGGATACTGCGGGCAACAGACAGCGGGTACTGCTGGCGGCGGGCAACCGGGAGACATAATCGCGGCGCAGAAGCGGAATGTCCGTAATTTTTTATACATTTGCAGGAAAACTAACAGCAACACACAAGCAATGGGTTTCGTTCCGTTCACATTCGTCGATTTCATAGACATCATCCTGGTCGCCGTGATCATGTACTGGATCTACCGCATGACCAAAGGCACCAACGCGCCCTATATCCTCTCGGGGATCATCGCCATCTACCTGCTGTGGGTGGTGGTGCGGACGCTCAACATGGAACTGCTGTCGACGATACTCGGACAGCTGATCTCGGTCGGGGCCATTGCGCTGATCATCGTATTCCAACCCGAACTGCGGCGGTTCCTGCAGGTGATCGGGATGCGCCAGAAGCACTTCAACTTCATCACCCGCATCTTCTCGACGGGTGACGACACGGTGCAGACCAACGTCGTGCCGATCGTCACGGCCTGCCGCGAAATGTCGGAAACGAAAACCGGTGCGCTGATCGTCATCGGCCAGCAGAGCGACCTGCGGCTGATCGCCGAGGGCGGCATCGCCCTCGACGCCAAGGTTTCGACGTCGTTGTTAAAAAACATATTTTTCAAGAACGCCCCCCTGCACGACGGCGCCGTACTGATCGAAGGCGACCGCATCGTGGCTGCAAAGTGCATCCTGCCGGTGACGCAGAGCGACGTCCCGAAATCCTACGGCACACGCCACCGCGCCGCGATCGGCATGAGCGAAATCTCGGACGCAATCATCATCGTCGTCTCGGAGGAGACGGGCGGCATCTCGATTGCGCAGGGCGGGGAGCTCCGCCGCAACATCGACCCCGTGCGCCTGCAGCAGACCCTGCAACGCTATCTGACGATCAACACCCGCAAGCGCTCGAAAAAAGAGGTGGCCGAGTAAGGCCGGAGCCAGGAAAAGCCGGGGGGGGGCGATAGTTTCAAGGAACGGCATCGGGCAGACGACGGTCGGGTTACGGAAGCCGGGTGACAGCAGCCCGATGACGGCCAGCCGGACGGCAGAGACCGGAAACCACGGCGGCATGACGGCCAACGGAGGACGGCGACCTGTAACAGCCGGCTGATGACGGCGACCGGGTAACGGCGGCCGAATAACGGCAAGCAGATAACGGCAACCGAAAACCAATCGCTTAAGGACAGCGACGAATGGCGGCCAGCAGATGACGACGACCGGACAACACGGCAAAATCCCGGGCGGAACCAAAGCTCAGGTTCACGGCTTGCGGCAGACCCCGCATCCATTCGAAACGCAACATTCACACGATAAAAATTAAAACCATGATTTTTCCCGCACAGACTTCCCGCCTCGTACTGCGCGCATGGAGGGAGGATGATTTCGACGCATTTGCGGCCATGAACGCAGACCCGTGCGTAATGGAGTATTTCCCCGCCCCGCTGACCCGGGAAGAGTCGGCAGCATTCTTCGGGCATATCCGCGAAGAGTTCCAAACGGAAGGGTTCGGGCTTTACGCCGTGGAAAGGATTTCGGACGGGTTGCTGCTCGGCTACACGGGGCTACACCGCGTGACGTTCGACGGACTGTGCGGCCAGATCGAGGTTATCTGGCGGCTGCGTGCCGACGCCTGGGGCAACGGCTACGCCCCGGAAGCCGCACAGGCGTGCCTTGCGCTCGCGGCAAAACTCGGCATCGAGGAGGCGATAGCCTTCACCGCCGTCACCAACCGGCGCTCGCAGCGGGTCATGCAAAAAATCGGCATGGAGTGCGTGGGCCAGTTCAACCACCCTACCCTGCCGGAAGGACATCCTCTGCGGCGGCATGTGCTCTACTGGATCGGAATCAAGGGATAGATTCCGTTAACGGGCAGGCCCGCAGTCGCATTGCGGCGGAATACCCCGGGGCTGCTGATGCCGGTGACGACAACTCCCGCAAACCATCGAGTTTGCGGGGGTTGTTGCCATTCCGGGCAGAGGGGAACGCCCCCCCGGGAGGTCTTGCCCGCGGGAAAGCGGCCGCCGCCTTTCCGCTGCACGCATTCATTCCGCAGCGCCCGGTTCCGCGACGCCCACGCAGCGGGGATTATTTCAGCACGAAATCGACAGTTCCGCGGATGTCGTCCGACGCGGCGCCGACATAAGCGGTAAATTCACCGGGTTCAGCGACCCAGGCCCCTTTCGCATCGTCGTAACAGGCGAGCATCCCGGGGTCGATTTCGAACGTGACGGTTCGGCTCTGGCCGGGCGCGAGGTGTACCTTTTCGAAGCCCTTGAGCTCCTTCACGGGGCGCGGCAGCGACGAGAGTTTGTCGCCGATATAAAGCTGCACGACCTCGGCGCCGGCACGTCCGCCCGTATTGGTCACGTCGGCAGAGACCCGGAGCCTGCCCGTCGTTGCAAGCGACGTGCGATCCGCCTGCACGTTGGCAATGTCGAACGTCGTATAACTCAGGCCGTGGCCGAAGGCGAACAGGGGTTCGATCCGCTCCTTCTCGATCCAGCGGTAACCGACGAAGATCCCGTCGCGGTAGACGACCTGCCCGTCGCCGGGATACTCCCCGGCGGAGTGGGCGCTGCAATCCTCCAGACGTACCGGGAAGGTGAAGGGCAGTTTACCCGAAGGGTTGACGGCACCGAACAGTACGTCGGCCAGCGCATTGCCGGCCTCGGAGCCCGAATACCAGGCCTCCAGTACGGCGGGCACGCGGTCGATCCACGGCATCGCCACGGCATTGCCCGAGACGATCGCCACGGCCAGGTTGGGATTGGCTTCGGCAAGCGCCCCGATCACGGCATTCTGTCCGTAAGGCAGCCCGAGTTGCAAACGGTCGGCGCCTTCGGAATCCTGATGGTCGCCCTTGTTCAGGCCGCCGATAAACACCACGGCATCCACCTTGCGGGCTGCGGCGATGGCATGGGCGAGGAGCTGAGCCCCGGAGCGACCTTCCGAGAGATCTTGTCCGGTCACAACCCCGTTGTAGTCGCCCGTCACGTCGCCGACGTAACCGCGCTCGTAGAGCACCTCGGCCTTGTCGCCGACGGCCGCACGGATACCCTCCAGCGGCGTACACTCGTGTTTCACCTTGAGCGACGAGGAACCGCCGCCGACGGTCATCATCTTCACGGCGTTCTCGCCCACGACAAGCAGTTTCTTCGTTTTCGAAAGGTCGACCGGCAGCACCCCGCCGTCGTTCTTGAGCAGCACCATACCCTCGCCCGCGATGCGGCGTGCGGCGGCATTATGCTCCGGCGAGCAGAGCGACCCGAAGGGTTTGCGGCTGTTCATCGCCGTGCGGAAGATCAGGCGCAGCACGCGGCGGGCCTTGTCGTCGAGCTCCCCGGTACCCACCTCGCCCCTGCGGAGCAGTTCGAGGTAGGGATTCGCCAGGTAGTAATTGCCGTAGGCATTGGTCGCGCCCCAGTTCAGGCCGTCCGTCCATGTGCCGAACTCCATGTCGAGCCCCTTGAAGATGGCCTCGCGCGTATCGTGCACGCCGCCCCAGTCGGAGATAACCACGCCGTCGAACGCCCAGTCGCGCTTGAGGATGTCGTTCAGCAGGTATTGGTTGTGGCAGCAATGCTCGCCCTTGTATTTATTGTAGGCGCCCATGATGGCCCAGGCACCGCCCTCTTGCACCGCAGCCTTGAAGGCCGGGAGGTAGATCTCGTGCAGGGCACGGTCGTCGACCACCACGTCGACCTCATGGCGCCGCAGTTCCTGGTTGTTCACGGCAAAGTGCTTCACGCAGGCGGCAACCCCGTTCTGCTGTACCCCCTGCACGTAAGGCACGACCATGCGGGCCGACAGGAAGGGGTCTTCGCCCATATACTCGAAGTTGCGCCCGTTCAGGGGCGTACGGTAGATATTGACCCCGGGGCCCAGCAGCACGTCCTTATCCCGGTAACGCGCCTCCTCGCCGATGGATTTGCCGTAGAGGGCCGACATTTCGGGGTTCCACGTCGCGGCGAGGCACGTCAGCGCGGGGAATGCCGTACACGAGTCGTTCGTCCAGCCGGCCTGATCCCACTCGTCCCACAAGACCTCGGGGCGGATGCCGTGCGGGCCGTCGGTGCACCACACTTCGGGGATGCCCAGCCGCGGGACGCCCGCCGACGAGAATTTAGATTGCGCATGCAGCAACCCGACCTTCTCTTCGAGCGTCATCCGCGAAAGAGCGTCCTCGACACGCTTTTCAAGCGGCTGCGACTCGTCCAGATAGACGGCCACATCGCCCCGGGATTGCTGGACGCCCGTGCAGGCGACCGCCGCGAGGGCGCACAATGCGGCAACGCCCTTTACATAAGTTTTGGCTTTCATTCGAAAATATATTTAAAATAAATATGCATATACATATAATTTTTTAATCAATCACTTGAAACAACAAAGATAAAAATTATTTTAAGACCCGACAAAAATAAAGTTATTTCTTTACAGACAGAACCATTAAAGGCATTAATTAGGATCCGAGACGGACACAGCAGGAAGAGGATTCGGAGGGGTGGAACGCGGAGAGGAGGACACGGAAAGGGATGCCCGAAAAAGAGGTTCAAAAAGGAGACTCGGAGAGGATGCAGGACGGGGTGCAGGAAAAGGACACCCGTGAAAGGAGGCTCAGAAAGGATGCAGGAAGAGCCGCAGGAAAAGAACAGCAGAAAAGGAGGGTCGGAGAGGATAGCAAAAAAGAACGAAATGAAGGAACGCACGTGAACAAGCCGTGCCGGAAACAAGAAGTACAGGCCGGAAGGACAAAGCCAGAAAAGCAGGGGCATAAAAGGAAGGAGAGACTAAGGACAGGAACAGACAGGAATAAACAGGGGTAAAACAGGGGACGGAGGGACGGAAAAATTAAAGGCAGAGGCAGAGGAGAGGGGCTGGACGGGACAGAGAGCGAAGGCGAGTGAAGGAAACGGCGGGGGCGAGGACGGGTGGTGGACAGGCGAGGACAGGCGAGGACAGGCGAGGACAGGCGAGGACGGGCGGGGACGGGCGGAGACGGGCGGAAACGACAGAAACGGCGGAAACAACAGAAACGGCGGAAACGACAGAAACGACAGAAACGGCGGAAACGACAGAAACGGCGGAAACGACAGAAACGGCGGAAACGGCGGCGGGGACGGAGACGGGGACGGGGACGGAGACGGGGACGGGGACGGAGACGGGGACGGCGGCAGGGACGGCGGCAGGCGGTGGGCGGCGAGCGGCGAGCGGTGGAAGCAGAAAAAACAAGAAATGCACGATACAAAAAAGACCGCGGAAGCGATTCCGCAGTCTTTTGTCGTCTGCTTTCCGTCCGTCAGGGGCGGCCTCCGGGATACTACCCTATTCGGCGGGCTGCTCCGCAGGGGTTTCGGCCGGAGCCTGTGCCGGAATCTCGGCCTGGGGCATCGTGGCGGGCGCCTCGGTCTCAAGGACACGCTCCTGAAGTGCCTTGGCGTCCTTCGAAATTTCGCTGTTGCTCTCTGCGACGCGCCCCTTGTCCATGGCGAGCGTAGCCACGAGGCTCAGCACAACGATAGCGATAGCCATCGTCCAAGTGAATTTCTCGAGGAAATCCGAAGTTTCACGCACACCCATGACCTGGTTGGACGCGCCGAAATTGGCGGCCATGCCGCTCTTGGGGTTCTGCACCAATACTGCAAGGATCACCAAAACGCTGGCAATGAGTATCAAGGCAATGCAAATCGTGTATAACATATCGTTGAAATTTAATTATTGTTTTCCAATTTGCCAATTAGCTCGGCAAAGTAAACACTTTTTTCGGGATTTCGCAAACTTAATTTGCGATAAATCGCTATGGCTTTGTCCCGAAGCCCCTGGGCAAGATAGATTTCCGCCAGTTCCTCGCTCACGACCTGGTCGTCGTCGTCCAGCACGGCCTCGGTGCACACCTCCTCCTCGGGTTCGCCGTCGGCGGCCACGATGCGCAAATCCTCCTCGCGCAGGAAACGGTCGATGATGTCGTCGGACGACAGCCGGCACAGGGCATCGGCATCGACCGCAGCCATGCGCAGCGAACTCTGCGCACGCCACGGGGCGGTCACGTCCAGCCGGGGATCGGGCCTGCCCGTGGCGATTTCGCGCACGATACGCGCCAGGTCGAACCACTCGCAGCGTGCGAGCAACGCGTCGAGTTCCGCCGCCGCGGGAAGCTCACCCGCGCCGGACGATGCGATATATTGTTTCAAATCTGCCATAACCGCACGGGTTTACCAGTTCGAAGCCGAAGCCTGGAAGATGTCCGTCACCAGCTTGTCGACGATCTGCGGGATCAACTCCCCTTCGACTTCGGTCAGCAGGCGCGTGGATTCGTAGTCCTCGTAGGCCGTGAAAGTCCTGTTCCAGGACTGTTTCTCGTCGAGGGCATTCGTGAAACGCACCTTGATGGTGATCGTCAGGCGGTTCAGCAGGGCGTAATCGTCGCTCGACACCGACGCTGTGGTGGAAGTGTAGTTGATGATCTCGCCCTCGAAAGCGAAGTCGCCGCCCTCTTCGACCTGCATCAGGCGGGTACGGCGGGTGAACATGTCGACGAGCGCATCGGTGAGCGTCGAGCTGAGGATGGGTGCAACCATCGTGGCGTTGTTGGGGAAATAGGCCACGCTGAAAGTCCTGGCATCGGGTGGGATCGAGGCGCCCGAGAGCGAATATTTGATGGCCACGCCGCACCCGGTCAGCAGGGCGGCACAGAGGGCCGTGACAGCAAATTTTATCTTCATAGTACAAAAATTCTCTTCTCCGGGCGGCTCCGGCACGGATACGCCGTGCCCGGGCGGCCTAATTATCTTCGATGCCCAGCTCCTTGATCTTGCGGTAGAGCGTACGTTCGGACATGAACAATTCGGCGGCGGCCTCGCGGCGGCGCCCGTTATTGCGGCGCAGGGCGCGGATGATCTGCTCGCGCTGCATGTCGGCCTTGGTCATCTCGCGCGGCGGCTCGTCGGTGACATCCTCGCTCTCGGCATAGACCGCCGCAGGGGCATAGGCCGAAGCGGAGCTCTGGGCCGTGGTCGGCAGCAGCGCCTTGACGTCGTGCACAGGCCCGCAGGGTGCCTGGGTGTTGTGCATCAACTCGGACATCATCCGCTTGAGGTCGTTGATGTCGGCCCGCATGTCGAACAGCACCTTGTAGAGCAGTTCGCGTTCGGTGGACATCGTGTCGTCCGCGCGCATCCCGCCCATCGGTGCGGGCGTCCCGCCGTCCTGCGGCGGAAGGTAGCGGGACAGCACGTCGGCCGTGATAAGGCGGGTCTGTTCGATGGCCGAGATCTGCTCGGCCACGTTTTTGAGCTGGCGGATATTGCCCCGCCAGTAATAATGCATCAGCATCTCGCGCGCCGCGGCATCGAGCGTCACGGCAGGCATACGGTACTGTGCGGCCACGTCGGCGGCGAATTTGCGGAACAGCAGCGGGATGTCCTGCGGCCGCTCGCGCAGCGAAGGCACCGTGATCGGCACCGTGCTGAGGCGGTAGTACAAGTCCTCGCGGAAACGCCCCGAGGCGATGGCCTGCTGGAGGTTCATATTCGTGGCGGCAACGACGCGGACATCGGTTTTCTGCACCTTGGACGACCCGACGCGGATGAACTCGCCCGTCTGCAACACGCGCAGCAGGCGCGCCTGGGTCGGGTGCGGCAACTCGGCGACCTCGTCGAGGAAGATCGTCCCCCCGTCGGCCTCCTCGAAATAGCCCTTGCGGGCTTCGAGCGCCCCGGTGAAGGAGCCTTTCTCATGCCCGAAGAGTTCCGAGTCGATGGTACCTTCGGGAATCGCCGCGCAGTTGACGGCTATATATTTATTGTGTTTGCGCGCCGAATAGGCGTGGATGACCTGCGGAAAGAACTCCTTGCCCACACCGCTCTCGCCCGTGACAAGGACGGTCAGGTCGGTGGGGGCCACACGCACGGCGACCTCCAGCGCCCGGTCTAAAAGTTCCGAAGTGCCGATGATGCCGAAGCGCTGCTTGACTGTGGTGATGTCCGTCATTTATTCCGTAATGGGTTGTTCGGGCGTTGCCGCGCCCGTGTCCGTTGCGGGCTGCGGGTCGGCGGGTTGTTCGAGGTACTGCATCTCGGCCTCCTTGTCGTTCGCTTCACGCAGATAGCCGAAGGCGATGGCGGCGACGGCGATGGCGGCGGCGATGACGGCGACCCAGATGAAGCGGTCGGCGCGGCGCCGGCGCGGCGGCCGGTCGACATAGGAATAGGCGGCGGTAGTCTTCGGCGGCTTGCCGTAGCGCAGGCCCCGCACCGAAGGGTCGGGGTTCATTTTGGCCGAGGGCGACACGCGCGGCTCGGAATAGGGCAGCTTCGGGGGCTTCTGCCCCGCAGGGGCAGTCTGCGTCCCGGCCGGAACCGCGGCGGTACCGGACGCTGCGGGCTGCGCAGGCCGCGGCTCGTAGGCGAAGGCGATCGTCCCGTTGGGGCCGGGGTGCAACACCCCGAAGCCGTCGAGCCGGAACTCCTGCCCGTGCTGGGCGGCATGGCGCACCTCGAAGACGAAGCGGTCGATCTCGCCCGCAGCCTCCAGTTCGCCGACGCCCGCCTCTCGCAACAGGCCGCGCAGCACACCGTCGTCGCGTTTGAGCAACTCCGAAAAAACAATGCTTACGCCCGGCTCCTTGACGATGAACGTCCCGAGCTGGGGCACGACGAGCCGCTTGTGCGACCCGAGATATTGCGATATGGTCTGAACCAACACGATTGAAATCCACTTTTGAAATCCGGTTCAAAAATACCCTTTTCCGATGAAAAAAGCAAAATTCGGCACGGATTTTCAAAATAATCGGGCAAACTATTGGTTATACGAAAAATATTCGTTTGATTTGCATCCCGAAATTTCAAAAAATCCGGGCGAGCTACTTTGGCCGAAAATTGCGGATGTAGCGAAGACGGATTGCCGAAACTTACACGAACCAGCCATGAAAGACAAGTACATCGACCTCATCGAACAGACGTTCGACTTCCCGCAGGATGAGTTCTCGGTCGAAGACAACGAGTTGAATTTCCATGACATCCCGCTCATGGAACTGATCAAACAGTACGGTACGCCGCTCAAGATAACGTACCTGCCGAAGATCTCGCAACAGATCAACCGCGCCAAGCGCATGTTCAACGTGGCGATGGCGAAGGTCGACTACAAAGGCTCGTACAACTATTGTTACTGCACCAAGTCGAGCCATTTCTCGTTCGTACTGGAGGAGGCCATGAAGAACGACGTCCACCTGGAGACGTCGTCGGCATACGACATACATATAATCAATGCGCTCTACGACGGCGGCATCATCGACAAAGACCGTTACATCATCTGCAACGGGTTCAAGCGCCCGCAGTACGTAGAGAACATCGCCCAGCTGGTGAACGACGGCTTCGTCAACACGATCCCCGTGCTGGACAACAAGGAGGAGCTCGACCTGTTCGAGGACGCCTTCACCAAGAAATGCAAGGTCGGCATCCGCATCGCCTGCGAGGAGGAACCCAAGTTCGAGTTCTACACCTCGCGGCTGGGTATCCGCTACAACGACATCATCGACTTCTACAAGGCCAAGCTCAAGAACAGCAAGAAGTTCCAGCTCAAGATGCTGCATTTCTTCATCAACACGGGCATCAAGGACACGGCCTACTACTGGAACGAGTTGTCGAAGTGCATGAACGTCTACTGCGAACTCAAAGCCATCTGCCCCGAGCTGGACAGCCTCAACATCGGCGGCGGGTTCCCCATCAAGAACTCGCTCAACTTCGAGTACGACTACGAATACCTGACCGAGGAGATCATCGCCCAGATCAAGAACATCTGCCACCGCAACGACACGGAGGAACCCAACATCTTCACCGAGTTCGGGTCGTTCACCGTAGGCGAAAGCGGCGCGGCGCTCTACTCGATCGTCAACCAGAAACAGCAGAACGACCGCGAGAACTGGTACATGATCGACTCGTCGTTCATCACTACCCTGCCCGACACGTGGGGCATCAACCAGCGTTACATCATGCTGGCGGTGAACAACTGGGACCGCGAATACCAGCGCGTGCTGCTCGGGGGGCTGACCTGCGACAGCGAGGATTTCTACAACGCCGAATCACACACCAACGCCATCTTCCTGCCCAAGCTCGAACCCGGCAACACGCAATACATCGGGTTCTTCCACACGGGTGCCTACCAGGAGTCACTGGGCGGTTTCGGCGGCATCCAGCACTGCCTGATCCCGGCACCGAAGCACATCATCATCGACCGCGACAAGAGCGACAACGAATACTATACGAGGCTCTTCGCCAAGGAGCAATCCTACCGCTCGATGCTGAGGATACTCGGCTACTAAGGCCCCGGGAGCCCGGGCCGGAGTGTCGGCACTTCTTGTTGCCGGCACTCCGGCCAAGTGCGTTCCCGCCCATCGCCGGGAACGAGACGGCAGCAGGGAAGCGACGCCCGCCGCGGGGCGCCGAAGTGTAACCGCATAAAAGCGGCGGCGGGAGAAATCACCGCGCGGCAGCACTGCGACAAGGCAAGGATTGCGGCAGAAAAAGCGGCGGCCGGGAAGGAGCGGCGCAGAAGCGGGATTGCGGCGAATACAGCATAACGGCAAACCAGACACATAGGAGTGACGGGGTTGCTTTTTTATGCCGGGACGTGGGGATCGGCCGCCGGCAGGAGGCCCCGGAGGGGGTTGAAATAGATTCCCGAGGCATGTCAATGCATTAATCCGCAAAAAAAATAGGAATAATCAAATAATTTGATTACCTTTGTCGGCATAAACAAGGGTTTATATTGAATTCTTCTTTCGTGCGTATTTGTTTCCGCGGTACTTTGGCGGACTGTCCCATCTCAGAATAGATCTCATTATCAGCTTCTTTGTTCATAAACGGCCTCTTGCAGGCGACAGGCATCGGAGGTGATGCAAAAGAAAATGATGGTGAATATTTTTACAGACAAGCACGAAATCCATGTCCCATAATTCCGTACACCGGGGAAAGGCCGCCGAATCTGGCACCTTTTCTGCTTTGAACACGGGTATCGGGCAGCGGAAATACGACAAAACCGACGGATACAGTCCCGCGACAGGGGCGATAGCCGCATAACAACATAGAATGGCAAAACGAATAACGACAGGTAAAAGAGACCGGGAAAAGCTCAAGGAGCAAAAACGACAGGAAAAGCAAAAACGCAAGGACGAACGCAAAAGCGGCGGTACGAGTTCTTTCGAGGATATGATAGCCTATGTGGACGAGAACGGCATACTGCACACCACGCCTCAGGATGTCAAACCCAAGACGGAGATAGACGTCTCGCAGATCGAGATTTCGACACCCAAACAGGAGGAAATGGAAATACTGCCCTCCACAGGGCGCGTCGAGTATTTCACCGCCTCGAAAGGCTACGGCTTCATAAAGGATGCCGACAGCGGCGAAAAATACTTTTTCCACATCTCTTCCGCACCTGACACCATTGCCGAAGGAGACAAAGTCACATTTGAAATTGAACGCGGGACGCGCGGATTGGCCGCAGTACGTATATCAATCATAAACAAACAATAATTAAAAAACAAGAACGATGAACATTTATGTTTCACACCTGAGCTGGGGTACGAAAGGCGACAGCTTGCAGAACCTTTTCTCACAGTACGGCGAGGTATCCTCGGCTAACGTAATCACCGACCGCGAAACGGGCCGCTCGCGTGGCTTCGGCTTCGTAGAGATGCCCAACGATGCCGAAGGCCAGGCTGCGATCGACGCGCTCGACGGCACCGACTTCGAAGGCAAGACCATCGGAGTCAATGTCGCAAAACCGAAGGCCGACAGGCCTGCCGGCGGTTACGGCGGCGGTAACCGTGGCGGCGGCTACGGCGGCGGCTACGGCGGCAACAGGAGATACTGATTTTCCGCGAGGAATATATCACCCCTGCTTCATGCGATTGAGGCAGGGGTCTCTTTTTGCCCGGTCTGTCAGGGCTCCGGGGAGCTCCCCGGAGGGTGCAGCGTATCGGAAAGGGGCAGGCGGACGCCGGGGCATCGGAAGAAAGGGGGAAACTGCAGGCCGCACCGGCCGGGGCTGCCAAGCCGGGGCACACGGGGATCACACCAGAATTTCACCCGAATCACGGCGAGGCTGAAAGCGGGACACGCACCGGATTGGGAATAAACAGGGAAGGAACATTTTTCCGGACAAGTAACTAACAAACGACGACTTGCATATGGCTATGCATTGTCGGTCGGCAAACAGGATGGAAACGCATCGAGCGAAAGGGAACCGAGTTTGCGAACCGTTTCCTCGAAATTGTCGCCGCCGTTGAGCGCGGCTTTCTTGATTTTGCTTTTGTAATTATAGATCGTCTGCGGCGAACAACGCAGGAAATCGGCGATCTGGTTCACGTCGGAGACTCCAAGCCGGATCAGCGCGAAGATGCGCAGTTCGGTGTTGAGGCGCCCCACTTCGGGCGCATAGCGGCCCTGGGGGTTAAGCAGGGAGTTGAATTTCTCCACGAAGTTGGGATAGAGGTTCAGGAACGCCTGGTCGAAATTGCGGCACAGCTCCTCTTCCTCCTTGCCGGGGGCCTGCAACGAAAGGTCATGCAGGCGGTCGAACTGCCTGTTCTTGATCTTCAGGTTGATATCCCGGCGGTATTTGTCCAGTTTGTTGATATAGATGGCGCACTGGTTCATGAAATAGCCCAGGTAACGCTCCTTGACAAGATTCGCCTCGTCGAGGTTCCTGTTCAGGCTGATGAGTTCCTGTGTCAGCGCTGCCAGTTCCCGCCGGGCGCGGGAAATAACCTTCGTCTGGCGGAAATAGAAAAACAGCGCAATGGCCAACGCCAGGATCAGCAGGCTCGACATGGTGGAATAGAAGCGCAGGTTATGCCGCTGTTTGTCGAGTTTATAGAGGTAGCTGCTTTCGATGATCGGATAGAGACGCGCAATCACCGTATTCTTGAAACGCGAGTTGTAGAAATTGGCATCGTTCAGCGCATAGGAAATATAGGAGTATGCCCGGTCGATGTCGCCCTTTTCGAACAGGCGCGTAGCCAAGGCGAGCAGCGCCTCGTTCTCCTTCACCGCAAGGCGTATGTCCATCGTCGCAGCCAGGATCAGGAACCGCTCCTCCATCTCGGTATCGCCTGCCTGCCCGTAGGCTTTGGCCAGGCACATCGCCCCCATGGCATAGGGATGGGTCTGGGGATCGCGCGAACGGAATATGCCTTCGAAGATTTCGAGCGCCCCGTCCGGCTGTCCCTGCTCCATGAGCTGGAAAGCCCGCTCGGTCTGCCAGTCCGTGGAACCGACGGGCAGCAGCGACAACAGCGAATCACGGCAGCGGCCGATCTCCCCCTTATATTCGTCCGACAGCTGGCTGTCGTTGGTGTATTTTATCAGGTTCTCGTAATAGCGGATCGAGTTCCAGTAATAGCGGCATTTTTGGTCGGCAGGCAGCCGTCCGTAGTCGATAGACCGGAAAATGTCGTTGGCCTGCAGGAAAAGCCCCGAAAGGGAGTAGAGGAACGCCAGCCGCAGCCTGCTCTCGGAGAGATGATCCGGGTTGCCGAGGCTGCGGGCGATCCGGATATTCTGCAGGACGTAATATTCGGCCGAGTCGCACAGGAAGGATTCGTAGTTGTCGATGATCTCACAGTTGATCCGGTAGATGTCCTCCGTACTCCGGGCACCGGTCTTGCGCAGCCGCAGCTCCTCGATGCGCGCCTTTTTATAGCCGGTATAGACTTCGCTGCTGTCGATCGCCGCATTGAGCGTCCGCAGCAGGTCGCCCGGCATAGCGTCACCGCCCCGGGCAGCAGCCGAACAAACCAACAGGGAAAGGAGTATGAGGGAGAATCGTTTCATTCGTCAAAAATTTCTCGTCCGGAAGTCCGGAGGAAGGCCGCCCGAGGTTGGTGTTCAGGCAGGCAGCCCGCCTTCCCGGGAATTTACATGCACAAGTATACGAAATCCGGCCGGATTTTGCAATTTTTCGCCCGCTTTTTCCACGGCGCAGGCCATAATCCGGGGGAAAACCGGCCGACCGGAAAAGCACCTATTCCGGCGGAGGCAGAGCCACCGTCCGCGTGATGCCGACCTCGCGGGCGAAATGCCGGTCGTGGGTGACGACGAGCAGCGTTCCCCGATACCCTGCAATGGCGCGGGCAAGGATGCCGAGGCTCCCGAGGTCGAGGTTGTTGGTCGGTTCGTCGAGGACAAGCAGGTCGGGAACCGAGTTCGAAATCATCAGGCAGCACAGGCAGAGCCGCATCCGCTCGCCGCCGCTCAGCGTGTCGCAACGCTTGTCCCACATGGCCTCGGGGAACAGGGCCCTGTGGAGCCGCATCTTCAGCCCGTGTTCGGGCAGGCCGCCGGAGTTATGGCACTGCGCCAGTTCCAGCACGCTCCGCGGGGTGGCCGCCATGCCGTATTCCTGGTCGAGCCACACATGGGAGAACGCCGTGCGCACGACCTGCCCCGAGGAGGGTTGCAACTCCCCCGCCAATAACCGGACAAGGGTCGTCTTGCCCGAGCCGTTGTCCCCCGCGAGCAGGATGCGCTCGCCGCTGCGCACCTCCAGGTCGATGGGTACCCGCCACAGCGGATGCCCGGGGGTATGTTCGACGTTCACGCCGCGGGCCGAGACCAGCAGTTTGCCGTCGTGCAGCCGCGCATCGTCGAAATCGATCTTCAGTTCGCAGGCCTCGCGCCGGCGCCGGCGCAGTTCGCCGAGCCGCTGCCGGGCGTCGTCGACCAGCCCCGCATGTTTGTCCCCGAGACGGCTGTCCGTTCGCTCGCCGCTGTCCTTGAAAGTCTTGCGAAGGATGCGCGGGAGCCCGTCCTTGTGCCGTTCGCCCGCCCGCATACGTTTCTCCTGCCGCTCGCGGATTTCCCGCGCCTTCCTGCGCGCCAGCTGCAGGGCGGCCTCCGCGGAGGCGACCTGCCGTTCCAGCGCGGCTTCCTCGGCCTGGCGCTGCTCCCGGCAGAAAGCGAAATTGCCGCCATAGACCTTCAGCCCCTGCGGGGTAAGCTCGCAGGTGATGCCGACCAGGTCGAGCAGCTCGGCGTCGTGGCTGACCACGAGTATGGTCGCACGGCTGCCGCAAACAAAATCGCAGAGCTTCCGCCGCCCCGAAGCGTCGAGGTGGTTGGTCGGCTCGTCGAGCAGGATGACCGCGGGCGCGTGGACGGCGACCCCGGCAAGCAGCAAGCGGGTTTTCTCGCCGCCGCTCAGCGTATCGACCGGGGAATCCAGCCCCACGTGCGGCAGCCCCCACCCGTCAAGCGCCGCACGGCAGCGGGCTTCGACCTCCCAGTCGTCGGCGAGGATGTCGTAGCAGGCCGCATCGGTACTGCCCGCACAGATGGCACGCAGCGCCTCGACCTTTCCGTCCACCCCGAGGGCCCGGGCGACGGAAATCCCCGCGATGCCGGCCTGCTGGGGCACGTAATAGGGCCGCGAAGGACATACGATGCTGCCCGACGAGGGCGCAAGCTCGCCGGCGATAAGTTTCAGGAGCGTCGACTTGCCCGTACCGTTGTTGCCGACGAGCGACACCTTCGCGCCCGCAGCGACCGACAGGTCGAGCCCTTCGAACAGAAATTGCTGATTGCGATAGCGGTAGGAAACACCGCTAAGGATAATACCCATATGGATTAAAACGATTAATGGCGGCCTTCGGGAAAGGCCTGTTAAACCTGAGACCTGATGTTTTTCACACGGTGTCGGTTTAATGGAACCGACCTCATTAATCGTTCATTCTCATCGGAGCGGATATTGATTTCGGACAAAGGTAGGTACAATTCCGGGAATATCCAAAAAAACAGCGATTTGCAGGGCGGGACAACGGGACGAAAAGCCCGGAACAGCAAATTCAGCAGGGCGGGGACAACCGGACGGAGAAACCAAAACCGACGAAACCGGAAAGCGGAAACGACGAAACAGAATACCTGCGGGGTATTTTTTCGGATCAACGCTTTGCACTCGCGTAAAAATTCGTAACTTGTGCGGTCAAAATACCGCGATTGGAGAGAATGCGACATATCATACGGAGGACGGCAGGGCTCTTTGCAGGGTGCCTGCTCTTCTTGTCGGCGGAGGCGACCGCCGCGAAGCCCGTACCCGCCCGGGCGGACGGCGCCCCGCGGCAAAACGCACCGGCGCACCGGGATGCCGCGAGCGCCGGGGATGTCGGAAACGCCGAGCGCGCAAAACGCACAAAGGACGCCGCGAGCGCCGGGGACGGCACGTCCCGCAGCATGGAGCCGGATACGACGGGCATGGCGCGCAGGGCTGCGGCCGACACCGTGTCCCGGGGAGCGGCACGCCGCCGCGCATCCGCCTACCGGACGGGCTACGATACGGGCTACCGTAACGGCTATGCCGCCGGATACCGGGCCGCCCTGGATCTGACGAAGAAACAAGCCTCAGCCACTACCCCGCTATTGTCCTCCTTCTCCGCGGACACGACCGGCCGCAGGCGGAGGCTCGTCCACAGCATCGGCGCGGAATTCCGCCCGGAGTACATTCCCCCGACGAACATCTTTCTCGCAGGGGCCAACATGGCGGGCGAACCGATCCAGCGCTCGCTGGCCGCCCACCTGCGTTATTCGTTCCGCTTCCGCCCCGGGTCGCGCCCCGACTGCATCTACGGCGGCGTATACCAAGGGATCGGGGTCTCCTATTACAGCTTCGGCAACCGCGGGGAGCTGGGCAACCCGGTTGCCGTCTACCTCTTCCAGGGCGCGCGCATCGCACGCATCAGCCCGCTGGTATCGTTCAACTACGAGTGGAATTTCGGCCTGTCGTTCGGATGGAAACCCTACGACACGAACTACAACCGCGCCAACATCATGATGGGGTCGAGGGTCAACGCCTACCTCAACGTCGATTTCTACCTCAACTGGCTGCTCACGCAGCGGTTGGAACTCACCACGGGCCTTTCGATGACCCATTTTTCGAACGGCAACACCAAATTCCCCAACGCGGGACTCAACTCGATCGGCATGAAACTCGGGCTCGTATACAGTTTCGGAAGGGTCGACAACCCGCTCTCGCGGCCACGGGCACGGCTGCTCGCAACACCCTTTCCCCGCCATCTGAGCTACGACCTCGTGCTGTTCGGCTCGTGGCGCCGCAAGGGCGTGGCGGTCGGCGACAAGCAATATGCCGCACCCGATGCCTACGGCGTGGCGGGGTTCAACTTCGCGGCGATGTATAATTTCGGGTACAAGTTCCGCACGGGTCTGTCGGTGGACGGCGTGTACGACGGCAGCGCCAACGTCTACACCGAAGACTACATCGTAGGCTACGACGGGGGCGATCCCGGATACCAGTTCCACACCCCCTCGTTCGACAAACAGATCGCACTGGGAATTTCGGGACGCGCGGAGTTCGTGATGCCCTATTTCACGGTCGGCTTCGGACTGGGTTTCAACGTGCTGCACAAGGGAGGAGACCTCAAGTCGTTTTACCAGATGCTGACGCTCAAGGTAGGTGTCACACACAATACGTTCGTGCATGTGGGGTACTGCCTCAAGGATTTCCAGACCCCGAACTACCTGATGCTGGGCGTCGGGTTCCGTTTCAACAACAAATACCCGAGGCTGCGGTAAGGCTGCGGTGCCATAGCGCGTCGAATACAGGGCGATGCCTCCGGTGGTTTGCGGAAGCATCGCCGCTTTTTCAGGCCGGGAAAGGGTTATTTCGACCACTTGCGGCGCAAACGCCGTACCGCCGTGGCAAAAAAGCGTGCCGGAACCACGAGCAGCGTGGCCGCCCACTGCCGGGCGCAGGACAGGCGGAATCCGCCCAAACCGAAATCGGAGAACGACCGGCCATATAGCAGGGGAATATACCAGACTTTGATGTTGATGCGAAAATCATTGCTGACGTTGTCCTCGTGGACGATTTCGAGCCATTTTCCGCGGGCGGAGGAGAGATAGATGGTCGGCAATTGCCGGATGGCCTTGGTATGGCGGTAGGAAATGATGGTTTCGGCATGCGCATCGAACGGCTCGGCGAGGGTCAGGAAGTGATTGTTCGTATAGCGCATCTTGAGTGCGAAGCGGCGGTCGGTGAAATACTGGTAACCGTATAGCAGGCTGTAAATCCGTTTGCCGGGAGCGGGACGCAGCTCGCGTTGCAGCAGTTCGACGACATCGGACGAAAAGGCGTCGTCGTTATCCAAGTTAGTGGTGATCAGCAGCTTCGGGGGGGGGATTTTCTTCCCTTCCGGTCGCACGACACGTACGCTGCAATCGTCGTGCGGAGATTTTCCGTCAGGTTGGCCGCCTGTGCGGCCGTATAATAGACGGCTTCGAACTGCGGGCACCGGGCCTTATAGCCTTCGATACGGCGGCGGCAGGACTCGGGCGTCGCGGCATCGAAAAGACAGAGCCAGGTGAAATTCCCGCTCGTCTGCGCTGCCACGGACGGCAGGCAGTAACGCTCGAAGACCTCGAACCGGTGTTCGAGCCACCGATCCGTACGGGTGGGCAGGTCGTGTTTATCCTGCGCATAAAGGTTCAGGTTGAACCGGGTAATGATAAAATGAGAGTAATTTTCCATTGCGGAGATTTATATCGCCGCAAAGATAGGAAAAATTCCATACGGATTTCACGCCGCCCGTCCTAATGTCATGACGCGGATCCCGGCCTCGGCGAAAAGGAGAAATACGGGCAAGCGCCGGGCTCGGATGAAGACCCGGCGCTTGCCGTATATAATTCCACCAATCCGGTAATTACACCCCGAACAGGAAGACGAACGGCTTGTCGCTCCTGCGGAATTCGGCCGTGGCATCGCCCGTGAAGGTTCGGCCGCCGACGAGTTTCAGGACACGTTCGGGCGTTCCCTGGCCGAAGTCGATCTTCGAAAGGTCGACCCAGAAGGTTTCCATCGCCAGCGTAGGCTCGAAATAGTAGACCCGGTTCTTCTGGTCGCAGACCGTGCGCCAGCGCGTCGACGCGATATGGGGCTTATCGGGGGTCGAGATGCCGTAGGGCACCGAGACGTTGCGCATTACGGACATCACGGCCGGCACGGCGACTTTCGGATCGGCGCTTTTGACGACGGCGTTGATATAGAACGACGCACGCACGAAGCGGTCGGGGGCGCGGTTGGTGCCGGGAAGCATCGTCAGCCCGCCGATCTGCTGCCAGTAATCGAGGATTGCGAGTTGCTGGTCGTAGAACGGCGAATTGGTCATCACCTGGTACTCACGGCCGTGGTGCACCGACAGGCGGCCGTCGACATACTCGAAGATGGCGCTGTCGCCCGAGGCGTCGGAGATGGCCAGGTGCAGGCGCGACTTGACACCGTTCGGGAGGTCGGGGGCGTCGATGCGGAACTTCTCCTTCGAAAGCTCCGCAACGGCTTCGTCGACCGTGGCGAAATTATCCAGCACATACTGCGTCCAGATGCTCAGTCCCATGACCGGGCGCGTATCGCCCGGGCGTTCGTAGACGGATTCGGGCAGGAACAGCAGGTTGGCGACCAGCCCGGCCTCGTTCATGCCGTCGGTGATGCCGATGTCGTAGCCGGCAGCCGACAGGGTGCCGTATTTCGAGGTCCAGAACACCGTGTTGTCTGTGTTCGCCCCGCGCCGCGCCGTACCGCGCGGAAAGATGTAAAGGTTGGTGAGCGGATCCTCGCGCCAGTCCATGGTACGCCCGGTGACGGTCATACCCTCGGGGCCGAGGTAAACGGCCCGCGTGCAGGCCGGGGATTCGGTGGGAAGAAAGGCCAGCGCCGCAGCGCCGAGCACGATAGGAAGTCGAGTTTTCATAAGCATGATAAGTTAAATATATCGGTCGCTGCAAATCGGATGCTAAAAGGTACGAAAAATTCACCGTTAAACCAAACCGGAAGGAACTTACGAGGCCCGGCACCGGGATCCTGTCACGGAACCGCATGGCACACAGCCGGTCATAGTCGGATTTATTTGGCTTTCAACAACGGTTGTATTACCTTTGCGGAAAACCCCATCCGGCATGAAACAACCCCTACGCACCCTCGTGCTGGCCCTCTGCTGCGGCCTGGCTGCCGCCTGCACACAGCGGCCCGAGCGTCTCAAACTGATGTCCTACAACATCCGCAACGGCATCGGCATCGACAACATACAGGACATCGGCCGCATCGCCCGGGTCATCCTGCGCGAAGCGCCCGACCTGGTGGCGTTGCAGGAACTGGACAGCGCCACGCTGCGCGTGGACGGGCGTTACATCCCCGGTGAACTGGGGCGGATGACGGGTATGCACGCCACGTTCGGCCGCGCCATCGGCTTCGCGGGCGGAAGCTACGGCGTCGGGTTGCTGTCGCGCACCGAGCCGCTCGCCGTACGCAGCATCCCGCTCCCGGGGCGCGAGGAGGCCCGGGTACTGCTCATGGCGGAATTCCCGGACTACACGGTATGCGTCACCCACCTTTCGCTCACGCCCGAAGACCGGCACGCATCGCTGCCCCTGATCCTGCAGGCCACCGATACATGCCGCAAACCGGTGCTGCTGGCCGGGGATTTCAACACAGGAGATGCCGCGGCGGTGCTCGCGGGGCTGGGCGGCGGCTTCCGGATACTTTCCGACACCACGCGGATGACGTTCCCGTCCGACAACCCGGCCGTGCGCATCGACTACATCCTCGGCCGCGGGCTGCCCACGTCGGCCACGGTCACGGAAAGCGCTGTAGACCATACGGCCACGGCATCGGATCACTGTCCGCTGTGGGTGACGCTCGCCTGGAAACGGGGTAAGCAGCCGCGGAAATAACGGGCAGCCGCGGAGAGGGCAAACGAACCGGGAGGCGACAGAAAGGGGTGCGGCGGACGCCTTCCCCCGTACCGTATCCGGAAATATTGCTATCTTTGCACAAAATTCCATTGCCATGCAGATCAACAAAGCCGAATTCAAGTGCAGCTCGGAGCGCATCTCGCAAGTTCCGAAGGATTCGCTGAAGGACATCGCCTTCATCGGGCGCAGCAACGTCGGCAAGTCGTCGCTCATCAATATGCTGACCGGCCGGCAGGGGCTGGCAAAGGTCTCGGGGACACCCGGCAAGACGCGGCTCATCAACCACTTCCTGATCGACAATGCGTGGTACCTGGTCGACCTGCCGGGCTACGGCTATGCCCGCACGTCGAAAGCCATGCGCAGCGATTTCGCCAAGATCATCACCGACTACGTGCTCAAATGCGAGAAGATGTACTTCCTGTTCGTACTGGTGGACATCCGGCTCGAACCCCAGAAGATCGACCTGCGCTTCATCGAAATGCTGGGCATGAACGGCATTCCGTTCGGCATCGTCTTCACCAAGGCCGACAAGCTGTCCAAGACGCAGTGTGCGAAGAGCGTGGAGCGTTACAAGGCCACGCTCGGCGAGCAATGGGAGGAACTTCCGCCGATGTTCGTCTCGTCGGGCGAACGCGGTACGGGACGCGAGGAGATCCTCGGCTTCATCGGCGGATGCCTCGATGTTTAACCGATTGTTGAAAAAAGGTTGCCCGCAGGGCTCGTTTTTCCGACGGCATATACTATCTTTGCACCATCAAAAATCCTCGTAACCTATGGCTATCCACAAAATCAAAATTTTCTCGGGTCGCGGATCGGAATACCTTGCCGAAAAAATCGCGGCGAGTTTCGGTACGACGCTCGGGCAATCGGAAGTGCTGCGTTTCAGCGACGGCGAGTTCCAGCCCTGCTTCAACGAGTCCATCCGCGGGTGTACGGTATTCATCATCCAGTCGACGTTCCCGCCTTCGGATAACCTGATGGAGCTGTTGATGATGATCGACGCCGCACGCCGCGCTTCGGCCTACAAGGTCGTGGCCGTGATACCCTACTTCGGCTGGGCACGACAGGATCGGAAAGACCGGCCCCGGGTGCCGATCGGCGCGAAACTGGTAGCCAACCTGCTGATGGCCGCAGGCGTAGACCGCGTGATGACGATGGACTTGCATGCCGACCAGATACAGGGTTTCTTCGACGTACCGGTCGATGCACTCTATGCCAGCGGCATCTTTATCCCCTATATCAAGAGCCTCAACATCGAAGAGCTGTCGATCGCAGCGCCCGACATGGGCGGCGCCAAGCGTGCCAACACCTATGCCAAGCTGCTCGGCACGCCGATCATCATTTCGCATAAGGAACGTGCCAAGGCCAACGTCGTGGGCACGATGACCGCCATCGGCGAGGTCGAGGGCCGCAATATCCTGATCGTGGACGACATGATCGACACGGCAGGCACGATCTGCATGGCCGCCGACATGCTCATGTCGCGCGGGGCGAAGAGCGTTCGCGCCGCCATCACCCACCCCGTGCTGTCGGGCCCGGCCTACGAGCGCATCAACGACAGCGCGCTGCAGGAGGTGATCGTGACGGACACCATTCCGCTCAACCCCGACAAAGACCTGCACAAGTTCACGGTGCTGTCGGTGGCCGACATGTTCGCCGACGTCATCGAGCGCGTGCACAACTACAAGGAGATTTCGTCGATATTCTTCAAATAAGGCGACCAGCCCATTACAAGGAGGGCCCCGGAGCGATGCTCCGGGGCCCTTTTCCGGCTGTGCAGGCGCCAACGTCCACCGTCCGTCCGCCACGCTATTTCACCCACTTGGGATAATCGGCAGCCATCTTCTCATAATCGGCCAGCCCGGTGCACGCCCTGAAAGTCCCGTTGGTGCCGGACGCGGGAGCCTTTTCGAAGGCATCGGGGTATTTGGAGCGCTCGTAGAGATGCACCTTCGTCCCGTCGACCAGCGTATAGGGCGATTCGCCCTGCCAGGCCGAACATGCCCGGAAAGTCTGGGTGAACGCCGTGGCCTTGCGGCAGTTGTCGAACAGGGAGACGGGTACGGACTCGATGCCCGTACAATCGGCAAAGGTGAAGTTGAACTTCACGGCATTGGAATGTTTGTCGAAAAGCCCTTCGGGAATGCTCTTCAGGGCGACACAATCCATAAAGACGCTCTGGAACACCTCCACCTGCGTACAGTCGTCGAACAACCCTGCCGGAATAGCCCCGAGGGCTTCGCAGCCCGAGAAACACTGCATGAAGGTCGTGGCGGCGGAACACCCCGCAAACAGGTCGGCAGGGATTGTCCGCAACGACTCGCAGGCAGTGAACAGGTACCCCAGGTCGGTCGCCTTCGAACAGGCGGCGAAAAGTTTCCCGGGAACCGACTCCAGCCCGCGGCAGTAGGCAAAGATGCTGCTGAGCTTTTCGACACCCGAGCAATCGTCGAGCAGGTGTCCGGGAATCTCCTGCAGGGCATAACAGTTGGCGAAACAGGAACTCAAATCGGTCAGTTCCGTACATCCGGCGAACAGGTCGGCGGGAATCTCCCGCAGGGCATCGCAGCTGTCGAAAGCCTTGGAAAAGGTCGTCACACGGGCGAACGGAGCCTCGGGCCCGGGAGAGGGTATCGATTCGAGCGCAGCACATCTGTAAAAAGCATACTGCATTTTTTCGAGGCCCGTGGCACCCCAGGCTTCGACGGCTTTCAGCCGCAACGCCTGGTCGTCGGTCAATTTTATCGAAGAGAGCGAAGGCACCGTACCGCTAACCGATACGCGGTAAGTCCCGGCCGCGGCATACTCGTGGGAAGGATGCCCGATCCCGAGACCGTCGATCTTGGCATCAATACTTTCCACAGCCCCGTCGCCCCAGTCGATCGTGCAGGACACCTGACCATGCAGCGGGATCGCCGCCACCGTCGCGGGAGCCTCGACCTCGAGGCGTAAAATCAGCGCCCCGTTTCCCTGCGACACATCCAGTGACGCCTCCACGTTCTCTGCACCCGTTATACGCAGTTTCCCGCTTCGCAGGGTGCCTCTCCGGTTGTCATCGGCAGCCAGGGTCACCTTCCCCTCGCCAGGCGTCACAGCCAGCCAGTCGGGGGTCTCCGCAACCGCCCACTCGCCGCCTTCGGCCACGACGGCCACATCGACCGTCTTGCCACCCGAAGGGAACTCGACGGACGGGACGCCGAACGCCAGGCTCGTCGCAAGGGTCGGGACTTCGGGTTCAGGATCGGGATCGGGCGGAACCGTCCCCCCGGTCTTGTCGTCACTGCATCCCCACACTGCCAAGCACAAGGCAAGGCCAAAAATAATTCTTTTCATCGCTTCGTCGTTTTAAAGGTTAATACTATCCGGCAGCCGGGTCGGGAAGCGTCCCGGGTGCTTCGGCAAGGTATCGAGAAAACGATTCCTGCACAAAAAACTGCGGTGGACAAATAGTAGACATCGGCAATTTTGTTATTTTTACGCCATGAAAAAATGTTTCCTCTTCGCAGTTATCCTGCTGGCGGCCGGATGTTTCGCCCCAGACCCGGCACTCCAAAAGGAATGGGCACCGGCCGACCGCACGTACGATTCGCTCGCGCGGCAACTCGAATCGTCGCCGGACGCCCGGAACGGCGGGGAGTTACTGGCAAAATTGCGTACTCGGCGCGACCAACTGCCGGACAACCCGGTACTCGGGTGGCGCACCCGCTACTGGGAAGCCCGCGCACTCGTGCCGCAGGGCCGATGGGACGAGGCCCTGGAACTGCTCCGCGATGCAGAGCGGCAGGTCGACCCGGCACGCTATCCGTATGACAGGATCCGCATCGTGGGATTACAAAGCCAGATACGCCTGATGCGCGGAGAGTATCCGGACAGTTACCGGGGATATTGCGAAACGGACGAATACTACCGCAGGACAGGTGACACGCTCCGGTTGGCCAGCACATGCGTCAACATGGGTGTAATCATGCAGGAGCTCGAAGACTGGCAGCGTGCGCTCGACTACTTCAAGGCGGCCGACAGCCTGTTCACCCTCTCGGGAACCGACACATATTACGTCAAAAACCGGCTGAATTTCGCCAATGTACTTTACCGCCAGGGCGAACGGAAGAGAGCCGTCGGAATACTCGACACACTGCTGCGCACACCGGAATGCCTCGCGGACACCTCATTTCGGATCAATGTCCTGCTTTCGTACTGCTCTTATGCCGAAGGCGACGAACGGGGCGGGGAAGCCGCCGAAGCCTACCGGCTGGCAAGGCTCTCGGACGACCGGAAACTCATCGCCAAAAGCGCCGTCGCGCTGGCGATCGAGCGATTGCAGCGGGACAGCGCCGCAGAAGCGCTCCCGCTCCTGCGGCAGGCACTCGACTATGTCGAAGCTTCGGACGATGCGGAATTCCTGCTCCCCTCGCTCGAAAACACCGCCCACGCACTCTATGCCACGGGGCAGGCCGACAGCGCTTACCGCACGTTGAGCCGGTTTTCAGCGGCTCGCGACTCGCTCGGTGCAGACAGGCGGCTGGCCGAAGTGCGGCTGATGGAAAACCGCGCAGCCATCGAGCAATACGAGACCCGGCTCACCTACCTGCACGAACGGGCGACATGGCAGCTGCGGCTGACTCTGCTCATCGTCATCACGGTGGTCTGCATCGCCGCCTTCATCTGCTATGCCTTCCGGGCGCGCCGCGACAGGGAGCGACTGCTCAACCAGCTGCACGAAGCGGAGAACAAGGAACTCAACACGCGCCTCGCGCACGAAAGGCTGCGCAGCGAACAGTACCGCCGCGAAGTGGATCTGCGCAACCGGGAGCTGGCCGACCGCGTGATGGCAATCAACAGTTACAACCGCGTGCTCGAAGAGTTGCGGCAGAAGATCGAACAAGAACAGCACGAAGGGCACCTCCCGGCGCAAATCGGCATCCGACTGCAACAAAGCATACGCAGACACCAGACCCATCCGGACGAGGAGAATGCCTTTTTCCGGATCCACTTCGAGGCGATCTACCCCGGCTTTCTGGAGCGGCTCAGGAAAGCGCATCCCGATCTTACGGAGCACGAGCTGCGTTTCTGTGCCTATCTGCGCATGGGCATGGAAAACAAAACGATCGCCCATATCCGTTCCGTACAGCCCGACAGCATTAAGAAGCTCCGGTTCCGGATCCGCAAAAAGCTGGCTGTCGACCCGGCGTGCTCACTCGAGGATTTCCTCTATTCGGTATAGGTATCCGCAGCCAAGTCCGCTTTTTTTCGCCCGGGAAAGCGGGGTTTCGGAAATTCTTAGTACATTTGTCCGCAGGCAGGCCCCGTGTCCGGGAATACGGCAGAGGAAGCCCGGACGGAAAACGCACACACCAAAGACCCGAATATACCATGACATTATCCATCATCCCCCTGTTCCTCGGCCCGACCGAGCTCATACTTATCCTGTTGGTCGTATTGCTCCTGTTCGGCGGCAGGAAGATCCCCGAACTGATGCGCGGCCTGGGACGCGGCGTCAAGGAGTTCAAGGACTCCTCGAAGGAAGACGGCAAGGACGGCAATAAGGACGGCGGGGCGAAGAAAAAGGAATAATCCGCAGCAGGCCCCGGGCGCACCGGAAGGGCGAGGGACGGAAGGCGGGAGAAGCGCTAATGGAAGAGGGATTGCAAATGAGAAGCGGAACCGGAAAGGCGGGAACGATGAACCCATGGCAAAAAAGAGGCGCCCATATTTTTTGAACAATGAACCGACGACAAAAAAGGAGGCGCCCCATCAGCTGAGCGCCTCCTTTTATTTTACCATTTATTTCACCACGATTTTTTACCCCGCGCCACACGGTGGCCGTTGATGACCAGCATGACCGGCGCAACGAAATAAAAAAGCCACCACCATCTCCAGCTGTCGCCTCCCCAAAGGACGACGACCAGCACGACGGACATGAGAGCCAAACCGCCATACCCCGCTTTAAGTTGCCAGCGGGCGTTTTCCAACGCGGCCTGACGGCGTATCTCGACGCAGACGCGCCTGACCTCTTCTTCGGAATGTTTTTCTTCCCGTACCATAGTTCCCTTGGTTCAAACCGCTCCCCGGGGCTCGCCCCGCCGGATGCGGCGACGTTATTTCAGCGGCGAATCGGGCTCCCGGGACATCACCAGGTAGAACATGCGGTCGAGGAAGCCGGGGGCGAACTTCTTGACAAAATGCGTGGCACGCCCCTCGTTTTCCATCAGGCAGAGGCGCTTGCGCTTCAGGATGCCGCGGGCGACAATGCGGGCGACCTCCTCGGGGGTCATCATCTTCGCCTCGTCACGCGGGGTTTCGCCCTGCTGCGTGCCGTCGGCCGTGAGGGCCGAGAAGCGGACATTGGATGCCGTGAAACCCGGGCAGGCTACCATCACATGCAACCCTTTTCGGAGGTTTTCGATGCGCAGCGTTTCGAGGAAGCCCGTCATGGCGAACTTCGAGGCCGAATAGCCCGTGCGTCCCGGCAGCCCGTGCAGCCCGGCGACGGACGAGATACCGACAATCGAACCGTGCGACTGCTGGAGATACGGCAGGGCGAATTTGCAACAGTTGACCGTACCCCAGAAATTGACGTCCATCAGGCGGTGGAGCACCTCCAGGTCGACGTCGTCGAAAATGGCGCGCATCGAAAGCCCGGCGTTGCAAATCAGCACGTCGATACCCCCGAACTCACGCACGGCCGTGTCGATGAGCCGGCGGCACTCGCCGACATCGGTCACATCGACGCCGCAATAGGCGGCCTGCCCGCCCCGGGAACGGATGTCGCCCGCGATAAGCTGTAATTTCTGCACGCTGCGCGCACCCAGCACCACGCGGGCGCCCTGTGCGGCGAACTCGCGTGCCATCGCCTCGCCGATACCCGACGAAGCACCCGTCACGATGACGACCTTATTTTTAAAATCTTTCATATCAATCGTTTCAATCGTTTATTTCAATCTGCAACGTATCGTAGGCCATGTGTACGCCGCGGGGGAGCGTCGGCTCCGTCACGGCATGCAGGCCGATGTCGTGGGACATGTGCGTGAGGTAGGCCTCGCGCGGGGCAACGCGGGCGATGAGCGCAAGGGCTTCGGCCACGTTGAAATGGGAATAATGCTCCGTAAAGCGGAGCGCGTTGACGACGAGCACCTCCACGCCCCGGAGTTTTTCGACCTCGGCATCCCCGATGGTCTTGAAATCGGTCAGGTAGGCCAGCCTGCCGATACGGTAGCCCGTAACGGCGAAACGGTCGGAATGGTGTCCCGATACGGGAACGACTTCCAGTCCCCCGACCCGGAACGGCCGGGTGACGTCGATCTCATGCAACTCGATTTCGGGCACACCGCGGTATTTATCCTGCGCGAAGGCATAGTCGAAGTCCTTGCGCACGACGCCGAGGGTATGGGGTGCGGCGTAGATGTCGACCTTGTGCACCAGCGGCGGGTAATCGACAAAGTTGAAGGCCCGCACGTCGTCCAGCCCGCCGATATGGTCTTTATGTTCGTGCGTGAGGAGGATGGCGTCGAGGTGGCGGATGCCCGTACGGAGCATTTGGCAGCGGAAATCGGGGCCGGCGTCGATGACCATACGCACGCCGCATGCCTCGACCATGGCCGAAGTGCGCAGGCGGTTGTCGCGCTCGTCGGCCGAGGTGCAGACCTTGCAGCGGCACCCGATGACAGGGACGCCCTGCGAGGTGCCCGTTCCCAGAAAGGTGAGTTTCATGCAGGCAAAGATAGTAAAAATAGGACGACTGCGTACGGGCACACCGAAGAATCTGCCTCAGTGCACCGGCTCGGCCGCTGCAAAGTCCGGGACTGCCGCCAGGGCAAACACCCCCAAGCCGCAGTCTGCCTGCAAAACCGGAGAAGACAACCGGGGAAAGCTCCCGGAACGTTCCGGCAAGTACCGGAAAGGCCCGGCACACCCGCCCGGCGTACCCGGAAACACCGGGAAACCCGACCCCTTACCCCGGAGCCCGGGAAAATCCCGGCACACCGCAGCTCCGGGAAACTCAGTAGGTCTGCTCGATATTCCAGACGAAGGCGCGCGAGCCCTGCATCTTGGTGGCGGCGTCCATCTCCCGGAAAGCCTCCATCAGCGGCGCGACCTTTTCGTCGTCGACGATGGCCATGAGCGAAGCGTTCATCGACGGCCAGGCATGCGTGCCGTAATGGGGTTCGCCGTCGAACGACCCGCGACCCTCGGTCAGCGCCCAGCGCGTGAAGCCGCGGACGCCCTGCTCGTCGAGGATGGCGTTCACACGGTCGGTGAGCGCCTGGTTGTATGATAAGAATACTGCTTTCATAACGGTATTGGGGTTTTATGTCCCGCCTGCCCGGTGCGGTAACAACCGGACAGGCGGGATAAACGGTTTAATGCCGGCTGGCCTGGTGTTCGGCGGCCAGACGGGCAAGTTTTTCCTTCTCCTTGCGCTGCGAGCGGTTGACGAATACCGAGTAGAGCGCCGGGATGATGAACAGCGTCAGCAGGGTCGAGAAGGTAAGTCCGCCGATCACGGCGATACCCATGGGCTGCCACGTCTCCGACCCGACACCCGTGCCGATCGCCAGCGGCAGCATACCCAGAATGGTCGTGAACGAAGTCATGAGCACAGGGCGCAGACGGCTCTTTCCGCCGGCGATCACGGCATCGAAGACACCCGAGCCGCGCTCGACCAGCAGGTTCATGTAGTCGACCATCACGATACCGTTCTTGGTCACGATGCCCACCAGCATGATGGCGCCGATCAGGGCAATGAGCGACATCGGCGTGGAGGTCATCCACAAAGCCAGGAAAACGCCCGTGGCGGCGAACGGGATGGTGAACATGATGATGAACGGGAAGAGCAGCGATTCGAACTGCGTGGCCATCACGATGTAGACCAAAATGACAATCAGGATGAACAGCACGCCCAGATCGCTGAAGGCGTCGCCCTGGTCTTCGACCGTACCGCCGATTTCGAGGTCGACGCCGTCGGGCACGGGATACCCGGCGATGAGTTGATCGACCTCGGCCACCACGTCGCCCAAGGCGACGCCGGCTCCGAGCGACGACTTGACCGTGATCACACGCTGGCGGTTCTCGCGCTCGATCATCGGCGCGGCATACTCCTCCTGCACGCGGCCGACCTCCTTGAGTTTCACGGGGCGCCCCTGCCCGTTGTAAAGCGTGATGTTCTCCACGTCCCCGAGCGACATGCGGAACGGTTCGGCATAGCGCACCACGATGTCATATTCGTCGCCGTCCTCGCGGTATTTCGAGGCCACGAGACCGTCGATGCGGTTGCGCACGGCCTGCGACGCCGTAGCGCTGTTCATGCCGTAATAGGCAAGGCGGTCACGGTCGAAGACCACGTTGAGTTCGGGACGCAGGTCGTCACGCGAAAGCTGCACGTCTCGCGTACCCTCCAGGCCGCCCAGTTTTTCCTTCAGGTCGTTGGCAACGGCGTTGGTCACGTCCATGTCGTAGCCGAAAACCTTGATGTCGACCGTCGCCGAACCGCTCATGCTGCCGTTATCGCCGCCGGGCATCACCGAATATTCCCGCACCTCGGGGATGCGATCCAGTTCCTTGCGCAGCAGGTCGGAGATAACGTAGATCGACCGCTCACGCTTGTCGGAGGTGGGCAGGCTGAGGTTGTAATTGATGATGTGCGAACCGGTGGTCTGCATCGCAGCGAACGCGTCGTCCGACGAGTTGGCGCCCGACGAGGCCGACACGAGCGTCACCTCGGGATAGTTCTTGTAGATGATGCTGTCGATCTGGCGGGCGATCCGCGCGGTGTAATCCACCGAAAGGTTCTGCTCCAGTTTGACCGTGGCCGAGATCCAGCCGTTATCCGAAGGCGGGAAGAATTCGGTCGGCACCTGCGTGACGAGCCCCAGCGAAACCAGGAAAAGCCCCATCATCGAGAAGATCGTGATACGGCGGTGGCGCACCACCCAGTTCAGCGAGCGGGCATAGGCGTCGTCGAGCCATGCGAGTGCCCGGTCGATGGGTTTGTATATGACACCCAGCCCCTTGTAATCGTGCACGCCGCCCTCGAGTTTCAAGAGGTAGGCGGACATCATCGGGGTCAGCGAAATGGCTGCCGTAGTCGAAACGCAAACCACGATGGTCACGATCCAGCCCAGCTCGCGGAAGAGGATACCCGCCATGCCCGGCACCATCGTCAGCGGCAGGAACACGGCAACGACCACGAGCGTGGTGGCAATGACCGACAGCCACACCTCGTTGGTGGCGTAGATGGCGGCCTCCTTGGGATTCGAACCTCGCTCGATGTGCGTCGTGATGTTCTCCAGCACCACGATGGCATCGTCGACGACCATACCGATGGCGATCGAGAGCGACGAGAGCGAGATGATATTGAGCGTCGAGCCCGTGGCGAAGAGGTAGATGAACGAACAGATCAGCGACACGGGGATCGTCATACAGATGATGAGCGTCGCCCTCCACCGCCCGAGGAAGGCCATCACCACCAGCACCACGAAGATAAAGGCGTACATGATCGTTTCCGAGAGCGACCCGATGGCATTGGTGATTTCCTGCGACCCCTCGAAGATCGTCTCCATCTTCACGTCGCGCGGAAGGCTCGCCTGGATCTCGGGCAGGCGCTTCTGAATCTCATGGACGATGTCCACGGTGTTGGCACCCGACTGCTTCTGGATCATCACGCGCACGCTCCGCTGCCCATTGGCGCGTTCGTCCATCGTGGCCTTTTCGAGCGTATCGCGGATCTCGGCCACGTCGGAGAGCATCACCGTGCGTCCCCCGGCATTGGAAACCACGACCTTGCGCATCTCGTCGCTCAGCTTGAATTCGCCGTCGGCCTTGATGTTGAACGTGTTGTTGCCGATGTCGATCGTACCGCTCGGGATGTTGACGTTCTCGGCGGCGATGATCTGCCCCAGCTGCTCGACGGTCAGGTTGTAGGCTTCGAGCTTGGCCGGGTCGACATTGACCTGCACCTCGCGCTCGGGGGCGCCCATGACCGTCACGGCACCCACGCCGTCGACACGGTTCAGGACGTTGACGAATTTATCGTCGAGGATCTTCTTCAGGGCCGGGTAGCTCTCGTCGGCCGTCACGGCAAGCATGATCACGGGGATCATCGAGGTCGAAAACTTGAAGATCGTAGGATAATCGATGTCGTCGGGCAACTGCGACTGGCTGCGGCTCACCACGTCGCGGATCTCGTTGGCGCCCTCGGTCAGGTCGGATCCGTATTCGAATTCGACAATGATCATCGACACGTTGTCCTGCGACTTGGAGGTCAGTTTCTTGAGGTTGCTCACCGTATTGAGGTTATCCTCCAGGATACGGGTGATGTTGGTCTCGATATCCGCAGCGTTGGCTCCGGGATAGAAGGTGATGACCGATATCTGGGGGATTTCGATTTCGGGGTACTGGTCTACCGCGAGGTTCATCAGCGAGAAGAGCCCGAAGACCATCACGCCGACGAACACGAGCACCGTGGAGACCGGTTTCCGAACCGCGCTTTCGTATATTTTCATATGTTTCGGGGCGTTTTATTCCTGTTTGATTTCCACTTTGGCACCGTCGTAGAGTTTTGAAAGGGCCGTGACGGCCACGGCTTCGTCCGCCCCGACGCCCGAAAGAATGTCCACGCGGTCGCCGACCTGGCGGCCTACGTCCACACGGCGGCGACGGGCAACGCTATCGCCCTCGATGACATACACGAAGCGCTCGGCAGTGCCGACCTGCTTCTGGACGGCCACGTCGGGCACCATGACGCCCTCCTTCTGCCCCATGTTGAAGATCGTGCGGGCGTACATACCCGGGCGCAGCGTGCGCCGGGCATTGGGCACCTTCACCTCGACCTTGAACGTACGGGTCGTGGGGTCGAGCGCCGGATAGATCAGCGAGACGGTACCCGTAAAGGTCTGGTCGGGGAAGATGTCCACCTTCAGCTCGACGGGCATCCCGACCTTCACGTTGGGGAAATACTGCTCGGAAATATTGGCGATGACCTTCAGCGGGTCGATCTGCATGATGTGCAGGATGGGCTGCGCCGAGAAGAGGTCGCCCGACTCGTAGTTGCGCGCCGTGACCACGCCTGTGATGGGCGAACGCACCTCGATGTTCTTCTTGAGGTTGGCGACCACCTCGCGCTGCACGTCCAGCTGCGCCTTGGCCTGCTGGATCTGCTGCGCCGAGATACCGCCGGCCTCATAGACGGGCAGCAGGCGGTTGTAATCGTCCTCGACGGTCTTCAGCTGCACGAGCTGCTGGGTGTACTGCGTCGGATCGAGCGTCACGATGAGCTGCCCCTCGCGCACGGGGTCGCCCACTTCGACCAGGATGCGGTCGATGTGCACGCCCGAAGCCGCCGGAGTGATGTCGTTCTCCCTGAAGGGCTCGATCTCCGAAGTGAACTCCTCGGTAAGCTGCACGGTGGCGGACTCCGCCGTTTCGGTTTTAGTCAGCACACGGTTGTCCTGCTGCACGTCGCCTGCCCCGTTTTTGCCTTTGCAGCCGGCGAGGGCAGCCGCGGCAAACAATATAACTGCTGTTTTCTTCATATGCTATCTTTGTTTTTCAATTTCCACGCTATTTTTCCTTGCCGACGATGCGGTCGTACTCGGCCTTGGCCGTCAGGTAATCGAAGATCGCCTGCGAGTAGTTGAGCTGCGCCTGCGTCTGCGCCAACTGGGCGCTGTTGAGCTCGAGGATCGTACCCGCCCCCGCACGGTAACGGGTGTCGGAAATCGAGTAGGCCTTGCGCGCCTGCTCGACGGTGAGTTCCTGGGCGTACATCGTCTCGCGCGCCGTCAGCAGGTCGTTCAGCGCCGAGCGAACCTGCACGTCGACCTGCTGCCGGGCGTATGTCCGCTGGAGGCCGATCTGCGAAATCTGGTTCTTGATCTCGCGCGAGCGGTTCATCTTCGTCAGCCCCGAAAAGAGCGGCACGGAGACGCGGATACCGGCGGAAAGCGGGTTCTGCCAGAAATAGCCGTCCTTGATCGTCGTCATTTCCATCGTCGCCTGGTCGAACGACACCGAGCCCATGTTGTTCCCGGTGAGGGTGAAGTTGCCGAACGCCCCGATGGTCGGCAGGCGGCTCGCATTCTCGGCCTTGAGCTGGAGGCGGAGCAGATCCTCCTGCAATTCGAGCGTGCGCAGGTCGGAGTTGTCCGAAGTGTCGGTCGTAAGCCCCTCGGTTCCGGCGAGCACCTTGTCGCGCATGGCGTCCAGCTCGCCTTCGACCTCGATTTCGACCTGCTCGGGGATCGAAAGATACATCTTGAGCATCAGTTTGGCGATGCGGATCGAGTTCTCGGTCTGGAGGATCGAGGGTTTCAGGTTGCTGAGCTGTACCTGCGCCGTCAACAGGTCGTACTCCGACGTGAGCCCGTTCTCATATTGCACGGACGTGTCGTCGACCGTACGCTGGACGGTGGCCTGCGACTCGCGGAGCACGTCGAGCGACTGCTCGGCGAGCAGGATGTTGTAGAAGGCCTTTTTGACTTCGGCCGTCAGCGTGATGCGCGACGAACGCGCCGCTTCGACGGCCGTGGCCATCTGCTTGTCGTTCATCTTCATCATGCGGTAAACCTGCGGCGCGAAGAGCGGCACCGAAGCATCCACGGCCCCGCTGAGCGTCGTATAGGGGTCGTTGCCCAGCGAGAAGCCCTTGGACATCTGCTGCACGATGAAGCTGTGGTTGACCTGCCCGGTCACCGACACCTGCGGCAGCAGGCCGCCCCATGTCTGGCGTTTCACATAGTCGTAGCGCTGCACCTCCATCTCGGCGACCTTGATGGTGGGATTCTCGCTCAGCGCCAGGTCGAGGGCCTGGTCGAGCGTGAGGCGCATCTGCGCCACGGCAGCGAACGTACCCGTTGCCGCGAGGCACAATGTCAGAATCAGTTTTTTCATAGTCATCTATCCAAATTCAATTTATTTCCCGTTTTCGACAGTTTGTACCGCTTCAGATTGTCGTCGATCAGCTGCAGGCCCTTGGCAGTCGAAATGCCGCGGAAAAAATTGCTGATGATCTGCACGAACGCCTCGCGTTCGGACATCCCATCGGGCAGCATCAACTCGCGGCGCGTCACGATGGCCGAAGCCGTATAGTAAAGCACCGAAATGGAGAGGTCGATGTTGAAATTATTGACGAACAGCCCGGCCTCGATGCCCTGTTCGAGCATCGAACGCAGGCTCGTGCGGTTTTTCACCATCCCCTCGCGCATCAGCTTGTCGTGCACGGCGGGATAAAACTTCCGGAGGTTGTCCATCATGCGGCGCGAAACCTCGGCGTTGTCCATCACTTCGCCCAGCACCATGAACATGGCTTCGAGAACGTCGTGCGCATCGGCCGTGAGTTCGTTCCACCGCTGGCGGTTACGTTCGGAATAGCGTTCCATGGCCAGGTAGAGCAGGCCTTCCTTGTCGCCGAACATCTCGTAGAGCGTCCGCTTCGACACCCCGAGCTGCTGCGCGATGTCGTCCATTCGTACCGACTTGATACCCTGCGAAACGAACATCTGCATGGCTTGGTCGATAATGCGTCCTTTCTGAGGAGGGGTCATAGCATTCAAATATTTCGGATCCGGTGGCAAATATAGAAAGAAAACCCATGAAACCAAAAAAGTTTTCTGTTTTCTGTCGTTTCATCAGCAAATAACACACCGAACGGCGAACAATGTAGTAAATCCGAACAATATGGGAGGTATCCCCCGTCCGTTCAGGCCGGTAGGGATCGTATCCGGGGAGACGCCGGGCAAACTGCCGCAACGCATGCCGATCCGGCGGGGGCTCGCATCAGCGCAGCACGGGCGAAGGAACACGACTGCCGGAGCCTGCATGCCAGCCCACGGGCGCGGCAGGGACGCATGCCATCGAGACACGCACCGGGGGATACGCCCCACGCACCGTCCACGAAAAAAAAGCCGCTGCGGTTTATCCGCAGCGGCCATAGGGAGAACATGACACGGGGTTATTTCGTCACCCGTTCGAGCCAGCGCACCATCGAGAGCATGACGAGCATCGACATGCCGCAGGCTGCGACGAAGACGCACCACGTAGCCCACATCGGGGTGTGCATGTAGAGCCATCCGCCGACGAACAGCAACGCATTGCCCACGGCCGTAGCGGCCAGCCAGAAGCCCTGCATAAGGCCCTGCATGTGCGGGGGCGCCACCTTCGATACGAATGCCAGTCCGAGGGGCGAGATGAAGAGCTCGGCGACGGTAAGGATGAAATAGAGGCCCACCATGACCCACGGGGTCACCAGGATCGACTGCACCTGGTCGGCCTTCATGCCTGCGAGGGCGGCCTTGTCGGGCAGTGCGAACGAGAAGAACATCAGGAAGAGGTAGGCCATGGCGGCGATACCCATACCGATGGCGATCTTCATCGGGGTCGAAACCTCGATGTTGCGTTTGCGCAGCCAACCGAAGAACCACATGATCAGCGGCGTGAGGGTCACGACGAAGAAGGGGTTGACGCTCTGGAAAATCTCGGCGCCCTTGATGGTCGTGAAGCCCAGGTTGATGTTGATGACGTCGAGGTTGACGTAGTCACGTGCGAAATAGGTCAGCGAATAGCCGTTCTGGTGGAACGAAACCCAGAAGAAGATCACGACGCCGAACACGGCGAACAGTGCGTAGATGCGCTGGCGGATCTCCTGCGCCGACATGGTGATCTCCTCGGCCGAAGCTTTGGCACCGCCGGCCGCGGCTTTCTTCGACGGGTCGGGGAAGCGCTGCTTGTTGGACAGGTAGATGACCAGCGACACGAGCATCATCACGATGGCCGCGATGAACGCATAGTGGAAACCGCGGTTGAAGACATCGAGGTAGCCGTTGCAGAAATCGTGTAGGCCGGCAGCCGACACGGGCGTGCCGTCGAGGTAGGCCGAATTGGCGTACGACGTGAGGTTGGCAAGCCCCTCGCCGGCCATGTGCTCGCCCTTGGCAAGGTATTCGTGGCACAGCTCGGGCAGCTTGGCGTTATAGTCGAAATTGTTGACCTTGAGCCACCAGTTGCGCACGCCGATGGCGACGAACGGCGCGAAGAAGCCCCCGATGTTGATGAACATATAGAAAATCTGGAAACCCGACTCACGCTTGGCGCTGAACTCCTTGTTGTCGTACATCTGCCCCACGAGCGCCTGGAGATTGCCCTTGAAAAGGCCGTTGCCGAAGGCTATCACCAGCAGGCCGACGCACGTCAGCGTCAGGTAGAGCGGCAGGCTGGACACGGGCGTCGGCGTGGGGATGGCGATGATCAGGTAGCCCAGCGACATCACCACGAGCCCCCACATGATGGTTCCCTTGTAGTTGCGGGTTTTGTCGGCAATGATACCGCCGACGAGCGCCAACAGGTAAATCGAAGCGTAGAATCCCGAATAGATATACCCCGCGGTCGTTTCGTTCAGGCCGAACTTGGCGGAGATGAACAAGGTCAGGATAGCCATCATGATGTAGAAACCGAAACGCTCGCCCATATTGGCAAGGGCCGCCGCGATCAGTCCTTTGGGTTGTCCTTTCATAAGTTGATTTTGGTTTTAGTAATTTTTTTTAATAAGGTGCTGTTTTTTAGTCTTGGACAAAGATAGAAAAAAAATTCATATATTTGTATAAAAGGAAAACCGCTATGGAAAAAACGACCCGCAGGCTCCCGATCGTAGAACGCGACGAGTGGCTGCTCCCCGCCGAGCAGGAGCTCAACCGCCGCTACGAACGGTATACGGACAAAATAAACGCGATCGAGCAGGCGGCAGGCTCGATCGTCGACTACGCCAACGGCTACCGTTATTTCGGCTGGCAGCGGGACGAGCTGCTCGACGGATGGTGGCTGCGCGAATGGCTGCCGGGCGCGCACGACGTCTACGTCTTCGGGGATTTCAACAACTGGCAGCGTACCGAGATACGTATGCAGCGCGACGCGCACGGCGTATGGAGCGCCTTCTTCCCGGAGGCGATGTACCGCGACCGGCTCCGCCACGGGTCGCTCTACAAGCTCCACGTCCACGGCGACAACGGCTGGAAAGACCGCATCCCGGCCTATGCCACGCGCGTGGTGCAGGACGAGGCGACGAAGAATTACACGGCCCAGTTCTGGGCGCCGGAGCCGTTCGACTGGCGGGGCGACGCGTTCGACGCCTCGAAGAACGGCAGCCTGCTGATCTACGAGGCCCATGTGGGCATGGCGCAGGAAAAGGAGGGCGTGGGCACCTACCGCGAATTCACGGAGAAAATACTACCTATAATAAAAAAGGACGGCTACAACGCCGTGCAGCTCATGGCCATCGCCGAGCACCCCTATTACGGGTCGTTCGGTTACCACGTGTCGAGTTTCTTCGCACCCGCATCGCGCTGCGGCACGCCCGAGGAGCTGAAGGAGCTGGTGCGCCGCGCCCACGAGCTGGGGCTGGCGGTCATCATGGATCTGGTGCATGCACACTATGTCCGCAACCTCAACGAAGGCATCGACGAACTGGACGGCACCGACCATCTGTACTCGCTGCCCGGCAAGGCCGGCTACCAGCCCTACTGGGACTCGAAGCTCTTCGACTACGGCAAGGACGAGGTACAGCATTTCCTGCTGTCGAACGTCAAGTACTGGCTCGACGAGTTCCATTTCGACGGCTACCGCTTCGACGGCGTGACGTCAATGATCTACCACCACCACGGCTATGTCGACTTCGACTGCCGCGAACGCTTCTTCGACGAGGGGGTCAACCGCGACGCGCTGACCTACCTGACGCTCGCCAACCGCCTGGTGCACGACTTCCGGCCGGCGGCCGTGACCATCGCCGAGGACGTGAGCGGAATGCCGGGCATGTGCATCCCCATCGCCGACGGCGGCATCGGGTTCGACTACCGGCTGGGGATGGCGATCCCCGACTTCTGGATCAAGGAGCTGAAGGAGGTACCCGACGAGGAGTGGAACATCTGGGAGATGTGGAACGTCATGACCAACCGCCTGCCCGAAGTGAAAACCGTGGCCTATGCCGAATCGCACGACCAGGCGCTGGTGGGCGACAAGACGCTGGCATTCCGGCTGATGGACAAGGAGATGTATTTCCACATGGACAAGGCGTCGGAGAATATCGTGATCGACCGCGGCATGGCGCTGCACAAGATGATCCGCCTTATGACCATCTCGACGGGCGGGCAGGCCTACCTCAACTTCATGGGCAACGAGTTCGGGCACCCCGAGTGGATCGACTTCCCGCGCGAAGGCAACGGCTGGAGCTACGCCCACGCCCGGCGGCAATGGTCGCTGGCGAAGAACGGGTTCCTGCGCTATTCGTGGCTGGGGGATTTCGACAAGGCGATGATAAAGCTGGTGAAGCGTTACAAGGTACTCGCGGACGGTTATGCCTGGAACCTCGCGATGGACGAGTGCAACAAGACGATGGTTTTCTCGCACGGCAACCTGCTGTTCGTGTTCAACTGGCACCCCACGGCCTCGATCCCCGACTACGAACTGCCCGTGCAGGCGCCGGGCAAGTATGTGCCCGTGCTCTCGACCGACGAAAAGCGCTTCGGAGGGCAGCAGCGGCAGGCGATGGACGCCGAGCATTTCTCGTTCCCGGCACGCGACGGCGACAACACCGAACGGCCCCATATCCGCATCTACAACACCTCGCGCACGGCGACGGTTTACCTGCGGAAGAAATAGCGGCGGGTGCGTCCTCCGCACCGACGAAAACCAGCCGGAGACGACAAACAGCAGGCCTGTCCCATGCGGGGACAGGCCTGCTGTTTTATCCTCGGGCAGGGACGACCCTCACCGGCCGGAAAGGGCAGGCACCCGGTCTCACAACCGCGGTTGCCGGCAAAGAGGCGGGCTTTCGGGCCGCGACGCTCCCGGCCTGAGGCAGTTTGTCGGCCGGGAAAGGCGGGCTATGGGCAGGGCTGCAACGCTTGCCGGTCGCAAATGGCGGGCTTGGGACGCGCAACGGCGTTGGTCGGCCGCAAAAGGCGGGCTGCGGGCAGGGCTGCAACGCTTGTCGGTCGCAAATGGCGGGCTTGGGACGCGCAACGGCGTTGGTCGGCCGGAAAAGGAGGCCGCCGGACGGGGAGAAAGGTTCCCGGACGGACAAGCGCTACACCTCTACGGCAACCTGTCGGCGGGATAGGACACGCCCAGCTGGCGGCGCACCTGGTCAATGATCTCCATCGTCACGAGCGAGTTTTCGTGGCTGTTGACGGCGGATTCTATCCGTCCCTGTTCGATGAGGTCGATGAACTCCGCGACCTCATAATAATAGGTATCCTTCTCCAGGGGGAGCCCGACGCTGTGGCGGACGGGGGCGTCGCCCCGCCCCGAAGCGGCCGCCGGGCGCGGAAGGTACGCCACGTCGCGGATGGTGTGGATGGCGTCCAGCAACAGGTTGCCCTCCTCGCCCTGAATCTCGGTCGGAAGCGACGAATTGGCGATCTTGGAGTAGAGCACCGTGGCATTCATCCCCTCGTAGCGGAAATTGACGGCGCCCTGCCCGTCGGCACCCGAGGAGAGGACGATGCCCTGCGCTTCGACCTCCAGCGGACGCCCGAACAGCGCGACCATCGGATAGACGGTATAGACCCCGATGTCCATCATGGCGCCGTTCGACAGTTCGGGGTTAAAGGCGTTGAGCACGATCCCCTGCCGGAACTTGTCGTAGCGCGAGGAGTACTGGCAGAAGCTGGCGAAATAGCGGCGGATCGTCCCGAGCCGGGGCAGGTACTCCTGCACGACGCGGAAATTGGGGTTGAGCGTCGAGATCATGGCCTCCATGAGCGTGACGCCGCATTCGCGGGCGACGGCGACCATCTGCCGCGCCTCGCGGGCATTGGAGGCCAGGGGCTTCTCGCACAGCACGTGCTTACCGCGGCGCATGCAGAGGATGCTCTGCGAAGCGTGCAGGAAATTGGGCGTGGCGATGTAGACGGCGTCGACGAGCGGGCTCGCGGCCATCTCTTCGAGCGAGGTAAAGGTGTACGGAATGCCGTGCTTCACGGCGAAGGCGTCGGCCTTCTCCTGCGAACGCGAACAAATCGCCGCGGCCTCGAAGCGCGCGTCCTGCCGTGCCCCGGCCAGCACCCAGTCGGCGATGAACCCGGTGCCGACCATGCCGAATCGAATTTTCCCCGGCATTCCCTTATCTCCCGGTTATGCGTTCCACGGCCGCGGCGACGTCGGCGTACAGCTTCGGCAGGTCGACACCGGCCACACGGCGGTTTTCGACCACGATGCGGCCGTCGACCACCACCGTGTCGACATCCGACGCCTTGCCGCAATAGACCAGATTCGAGACCAGGTCGTGGATCGGCTGCAAGTGGGGTTTCTGCAGGTCGACGACGATCAGGTCGGCCAGCGCCCCGGGACGGATGACGCCCAGCTCACCCTCCGCATAACCCATGGCGCGGGCGCCGTTGACCGTAGCCAGCTTCAGCGCCTCGTAGGCCGGGAGCGCCACGGGATCGCCCGTGGCGGATTTTTGCAGGAAGGCTGCCGTGCGCAGCTCCTCGAACATGTCGAGGTCGTTGTTCGAGCAGGTGCCGTCGGTGCCGATGGTCACCAGCGCACCCGCGGCCCGCATCTTCTCGACGGGAGCCACGCCGCTCGAAATCTTCATGTTGCTCTGCGGGTTGTGCGACACGGCCACCCCCCGCTGGGCCAGCGTGCGGATGTCGCTGTCGGTGACATGGATGCAGTGTGCGCCGATGGTCTTGTCGTCGAGCATACCCAGCGCATCGAGGTGCTCGACGGGTGTCGCGGCGTATTTTTCGCGCACGATACGCACCTCGTCCCGCGTCTCGGCGATATGGGTCATGAAATGCAGCCCCCATTTGCGGGCCAGCTCCTTGCCGCGCCGCAGGTTTTCGGGCGACACGGTATAGGGCGAATGGGGTGCGAGGGCAATCTGTATACGGTCGCAGTCAGCAGCCAGCGCAACGGCCTTCTCCGCCTCGGGCAGCACCTCGTCGACATTGTTGTCGAAATAGTTGCATCCCAGCATCGCGCGGATGCCCAGCCGCCGGGCGACCTCCACGCAGCGGTTCTCGTGGTAATACATGTCCACGAACGAGGTGACGCCGCCCAGGAGCATCTCGACGATGCCGAGCGTCATGCCCAGCGCCACGTCGTCGGCCGTCTGGCGCGCCTCGAAAGGCCATATATAGTCGTTGAGCCACTCCATCAGGGCGATGTCGTCGGCATAGCTGCGTTGCAGCGTCATGGCCGCATGGCAATGCGTATTCACAAGGCCCGGCATCAGGAGCCGGCCCGTGCAGTCGATGACCCGCACGCCGGGACTGCAGGTGCGGAACGCGTCGGCTTCGGAGCCGGACGCAGTGACGAGCGCGATGCGGTTGCCCGCGACGCCCACAGCCCCCGTGAAGGTTCTGGGTTCGTCCCCGGCCGCCGTCATCGGCAGAATCGTTGCGTTGGTAAACAGGATGTCCATATTATTTGTATTTCACTTTCACTTTGTCGGTCTTTATCTTGCGCGGCGGGGTGTCGATCGAATTGCCCTGCACGGTGATGACATCGCGTCCGTCCACGGAGTTCGAATAGACCTGAATCACCTTGTTGAACACGCCCGGTTCGCTCTTGTGGGGTTCGTAGGTGATGCGGATCACGCCCTGTCCGCCGGGCGGTACGGGACGTTTGGGGAACGACGCCTTGAGGCACGAGCACGACGTGATGACGCGCGTCACCACGAGCGGTGCCGTGCCGTCGTTGGTAAAGGTAAATTCCCGCACCAGGTCGCCGCCCTTGCGGGGTACGTCGCCGAAATCGTGGCCGGCGACCTCCATGCGAAGGTGCGCCCCCCGCGCCTTCGCGTCCTGCTGCGCCCCGGCCGTTTCCGGGGCCGGGTTTTGCGCCGCCGCCCCGGCATGTCCCGCCGTGAAGGCCAGGCACCCGAGGATTGTCAGTAATAAGGTTCGCATGTATACGCTCGTTTCAAAAATTACTCCATACGGAAAACATAAGTGATCGTCCCGCCCTGCAGCGTGGCGCGGCTCTCCGTAAAGCGGGCCTTCAGCGCCGCGCTCTTCGCCGCCTCGACAAGCTCGGCGGCATCGGTCGTCGAGCCTTTCGGTTCGTAGGAAGCGCCCGTCACCTTGCCCTTGGCGTCCACCGTAACGCGGATGACGACTTTCCCGCTCTTCGAACCGGGATACGAAGGTTTGGGCAGGTTGCCCACAAGGCCGCGTCCCTGAAGCCCCTGGTCGAGCTGGTCGAGCCCGTCGGGATTCAGCCCCGGGCCGTCGCCGCTCGCCTTGTCCTCGCCCTGAGGCGCGCGGGGGTTGCCCGCATTGTCGGGTTCGTCGGCCCCGCCCTTGTTCATCTTGAACAGCGCTTTGGGGTTGGGCGTCTGCGTCGTCTCGTCCTTGCCCGCCACCTGCGCGGTCTGTTCCACGGGGGCGGCCTTGTCATGCACGCGGGGCTCGGTAGCCGCCTTCACGGGCGGCTTGGGGCGCTCGGGGGCAGGCGGTTCGGTGAAATCGACCAGGATCGTATCGCCGGGTTTGTCGTGGATCTTCCGGAAATCGAACGAGACCAATGCGAACGAAGCGGCGATCAGCAGCACATAGGCTGCCGCCGCGATCGCCGCCCACCTGCGGGGCGACTTGCCGTTCGGGTCGTAATAGTACATAGGGCCTTTAATTCGGCGAGGTCGCCAGAATGAGTTTGTAATTGTTGTCCTTGGCTACGTTCATCACCTTGACGACTTCGTCGACGGCGACCGATTTGTCGCAATGAAGCGACACGGTAGCGTCTTTCTGCCCGTCGAGGCGCGATTTGAGCGCCCGTTCCACGCCCTCGACCGAACCCACGTCCTGCAATTCGACATAGTAGCGGTACTTGCCGTGCCCCGTATCCTGAATCGACACCGTGGTCATCGCCTTGTCCTTGAGCTGGTTGGAGCTCTTGGGAAGCATCAGCTTCAGGGCATTGGGGTTGATCAGCGTCGTAGCGATCAGCAGGAACAGCAGCAGCAGGAACATCAGGTCGGTCATCGACGATGCCGAGAAGGATTTATCGACTTTCGATCCGTGTTTGATTGCCATAGCGCGTTATTTTTGAACGGGTTGATTCAGGATGTCCATGAAGGCGATCGAGTTGGCCTCCATCTGGAAGACCAGCTTCTCGATGCGTGCCACGAGGTAATTGTAGCCGAAATAGGCCGGGATGCCGACGATAAGACCGCCGACCGTGGTGACCATCGCCACGTACATACCGCTGGCCAGCAAGCTCAGGTCGACCGTGCCGCCCGCAGCCGCCATGTCCATGAAGGTCTGCACCATACCGAGCACCGTACCGAGGAAACCGATCATCGGGGCGCCGCCGGCGATCGTCGCCAGGAAGGGAAGGCCGTTTTCGAGCTTCGAGACTTCGAGGTTGGCGACGTTCTCGATGGCGGTCTGCACGTCGCTCATCGGGCGGCCGATGCGCTCGATGCCCTTCTCGATCATGCGGGCGATTGGCGTGTCGGTCTTCTTGCACAGGTTCACGGCCGTATGGATCTTGCCGTCGGAAATGTAGTCGCGGATGCGGTTCATGAAATTCATGTCCAGCACCGACGCCTTGCGGATGGCCATGAAGCGTTCGACGAAGATGAAGATTGTCACGCCGCCCAGCGCCAGCAGCGGCCACATCAGCCAGCCGCCCATCGAAAACAGTTTCCAAAGTCCCATGCGGGTTTCTTCACTGGTGGCCACCGCCTCGGCAGCCTGCAAAAATGTCATCATAGTTTAAAGAAAAATTGTTATTGTTTGATTCGAGTTCTTTTTCTGCCGTTCAGTTGTTTTCGTCCTTCTTATCCATAACGGGCCGCAGGGCCGAAAGCGTATCCGCCGGCTGCCGCAACCGCTCCTTTTCCTCGCGGGCAGCCTGCCGCCGGGCTTCGCGCCGCGCCTTGCGTTTCTTGTTGGTGAAGCGCTCCCTGATACGCCGCCGCAGATCCCGGAAATTATTGAAATCCTCCTTGAAATAGATACCGATGCCGGTCTCCTGCAGACCCTGGTTCTCGTCGAAACGGTCGATGGTCTGCGTGAAGGCCTTGGCCTTGAGCGTCCCGGCACGGTCGATCAGGTAGGTGATGTACGCCTCGCCCATGAAGTTGGACATCGAACTGTTCACAGCCTGCTTGTTGTCGATCAGGTAGTTGCCCTCGACCTCGACGAACAGGCGGTTGTTGATCAGGCTCTTCGAAAGGCCGAAGTCCACTTCGTCGCTGGTCAGTTCCGACTTGGGACGGTAGCGGATGACGATGTTGTAGTCGTCGTTCGAGAGCAGGTTGCTCACCATGTTCGACACGAATTCCAGCCCCGTGGCAGCCGAGACCGAGGTGCCGATGTTCGACGACGACGAACTGTTCTCGCCCATGAAGCTGTTGAACAGCAGCAGGTAGGCGAACTGCGTATCGACCGTCTCGGGCGTGGTGAGGGCATTGGCGATCACGGTCTGCGTCTCGGGGTCGGTGCCGGGGACATGCACGTCGAAGGTGACGGCCGGGTTGGAAAGCCGCTCGCCGAGGTGGATGACGCACTCCACGGGCACCGAACGGTCGGCCGTGAGGTTGTCGGACGTACCCTGCAACAGGGGCTGCAACGACGCCTTGAGCTTGTAGATGGCGTTGATGTTGAGCATGGCGTCCATCGGCGAGCCCGTCCACTGGATCGTGGAGCCGTTCTCGATGACGAACCTCTTGTTGATGATGTTCTGCAGCGAGAAGAGGAAGCTCCCTTCGGTGATGGTATAGTCGCCGTACATCTCGAAGACGTTGGAACGGGGGTTGATCTGCAGGTTGAGCGTACCGTCGCCGCGCGCCCGGAGCGTATTGCCCGAGACGGTGAGTTCGACCTCGACGCCCGGCTGCACGTTCAGCGCCAGCGAGATATCCATCTGGCTGCCGGCGTCGGACTTCTGCTGCCGCTTGCGTTCGAACATCATCTTCTTGCGGGCGAGGTTGTCGACCGTATCGACCCTGGCCGGTTCCCTGAAGGTCACGAAGTCGGCGCTCGATATATTGGACTTGCTGGACAGCGGCATGAAGAACGACGAACGGTCGTCGGTCGTGGCGGCGATATCCATCTTCACGAGCCCCTTGTCGCCCGAAATACGGGCGGAGCCCGTGGCGTAGACACGGCCGTAGAAAGAGTCGTTGTCCTGCGGGGTAGTGTTGAGCACCATCATCTGCCGGGGTGCGACGCGTACATCGTAGGCGATGTTCGAGAGGTGTTGCAGGCTCAGGTCGATGTCGAAGCGCCCCTCGTTGCCCTCGGGGTCGAATATCGGGACGTTCGAAGCCCGGAAGCGGTTGCCCTTGACGCTCAGCACCGCCCGGGGCATGGTGTAGGGCACCTGTGTGAAATCGACGCACGTCGACAGCCCCGTGACGCGGATTTCGCCCGTGAGGTCGGCCTCGCGGCGCTGCCCCTGGAGCACAAGGTCGGCGGAGGCGTGCCCCCGGGTATCGGAAATGACGCCCGTGAGGATCGGGTCGAGCAGCCCCATGTCGAGGCTGTCGACGTCCAAACGGGCATAGTAGCGCACCTGCGACGGGGCGTAGAAGCCCCGCACCAGCGTATCGCGCTTATGGCGGTCGGTGACGGTAACGCCCGCACGGTTGCGCAGGAAATCCCAGCGCGAGGTGAGGCGCAGCGGCGGTGCGGGTATGTCGTTGACCTGAAGGCTGTCGAGCAGGATGTCGGCCGTGATCTCGCCCGCATGAAGCGCTGATTTCATCGTCGCGGAGCCGTTGGTGCGCCCCTCGAAGACGTAGCCCATGCGTTCGATGACCTGCGTGAAGGGCGCGAGGTCGAAATTGCGCAGGCGCAGCGTCACCGAATCCTCGCGGCTGCGCGAAGCGATACCGTCCAGCAGAAGTTCCTGCTCGCGGTTCATCACGAAGAACTTGTCGATCACGACCTGCGCCGTGTCGATTTGTATCTTGTGGGCGAAAATCTGCCAGGTCTTCGAGCCGCGGGTGATGTGCGACGGCAGGATGCGCAGGTCGACGACGCGGCCGTTGGGCCCGTGCTCGTCGACTACGTCGGCCCGGACGCCCACCAGTCCGGATACCTTGCGCAGCGTATCGTTGAACCCTGCCGAAAGCTGCACGCGCCCCTGCTTGGCACCGCCCGTGAGCGAAAGCCCCGGCAGGTGGAGCATACCCGCATAGAGGTCTTCGGCCGAAGCATAGACCGTGAGCGAATCGCCCCGGTTCGAAGCGTTGACGTTGAGCCGCGTGGCCAGCATACGTTTGCGTTCGATATATTCCGAAGTCGCCTTGAGCGAAAGCTGGTCGCTCGCGGGGTTGAAAAGCAATTGCAGCGACGAGCCATCGGCGACCTGCAGGCCGGGTGAGATGGCATCTGCGATCGGGTCGATATGGCGGACGTCGACCGAGAGGAGCGAATAGTCGTTGGCGACGGCCACCCCCGATGCGCGAGGCACCGACTCCTCGTCGCCGTGTCGCAACAGGGGGAGGTATTTCCAGGCACTCGCACGCAGGTAGCGGAAGACCTCGCGGTAGCTGGTCTTGCTGCGGAACGTGGCGTCGGCGAAATCCGAGCGCAGTTCGACCAACTTGCTCCGGGCCGAGTTCTCGCCCGTGACGGTCATGCTCTTCGACGTGAGCTGCTTGTCGTTATAGCGGTAGAGGACGTCGGTGACCTGGATGCGGCCGTTCAGGTCGTCGAGCGAGCGGCCGCCGGCCTTGGCGACGATATGCGCCGAAAGTTCCGAGACCGAGTCGCGGCGGTTGACATGCAGCCGGGCCAGGTCGGCACGGCGCAGATCCATCGTAAAGTCGTAACGGGGCACCGAGTCGTTGAAGTCGACCATGCCGAGGAAATCGAAATCGAGGTTGGGGTCGCGTGCCGTGATACGGCCGTCGAACTCGCGGTTGCGAAGCCGCCCGTCGAGGCGCAGCGAATCGTAGACATAGCCGTTGAAGCCCAGCTGCGTGACGTTGCCCACGACATTGGCGTCGGTGAAACCACGCCCGACGACGCCATCGACGAAGGCCGTGAGCGTGGCGTTGCCCAGCAGGTCGCGGCGGCCGAGCAGTTCGCCCAGCCTGAGGTTGCGTGCGGCCACGTCGCCCCTGACGCTGCTGCGCCCGCCGCGCAAGGGGCTCAGCTGCAGGTTGCAGTCGATGCCGCCCACGTCGGTCTTGGCACCCACCCGCATGTCGAACGAGGAGAGCAGCCCGCGGAAACGGGCGCTGACGTCGATGTCGCCCGAATTCCCGAGGATCGCGACCAGCTTGTCGGAGAGCGCACGGCCGCCGATGCCGGCCGCCAGGGCGTCGATGGATTCGGCCGTGGAGGTCAGGCGCGGAATCGTCAGGTCGAAATGCGTCGTGCGGATGTCGGGCAGCCCCCTGACCGCGGCATCGGCCGTGAACCACGTTCCCTCACCCACCTGCAGGCTCCTGACCTTGCCCGTGAAATCGGAGACGACGCCCGCGACCTCGATGTCGATATTGCTGAAAACGGTATGCCACCCGCGGAGCCGCGGGGCGAAATAGGCGATGTCGTCCGTGGAGACGGTGCTGTTGCGCAGTCTGCCGTCGAGGCGCACCTCGCCCAGGAAATCCTTGTAGCCGGCCCACGAATCGCCGACGAGCGAAATGTAGGGGATGTCGACGTTCGAACGGGGCGTGACGACGGAGGTATCCTCGAAGCCCAGCGCACCGTTGGTCAGGTAGAAACGCCCCGAGAAATGGTCGAGCACGAAGCCGCTGCGCTCACGTGCCGACATGGCCTCGATGGTGGTATAGATCGACTGCCCGTCGATGGTAAAGTCGCTGACGTGCGCCGTGATGCCGTAGAGGTGCATATGGCCGAAGTCGATGCCGAATTCGGGATCGCGCCGCGTGAGCCGCTCCAGACAGAGATCCATGCCTTCGATGGAAGCCTTGCGCAGCGACAGGCGGAAATTTCCCTTCCTGGGCTTGTCGGGGTCGCTGATGCGGTTGACGATCTGCTTGATGTTCATCTCCCCCTCGGGGGTCTCGCGCAGGTAGAGCTTCGCCCCGCTGATCTCGCCGCGGCTGAACACCACCCCGCCGCCGAAAATGCCCAGCCCCGTGATGTAAGCGTCTATCTTGCCGACGTAGAGCAGCGTGTCGCGCTGGTAATCCTCGACGTAGAAGCCCTTGACCTTGACCTTGCTGAAAAGCCCGATGTCCACGCGGTCGATGCTCACGGTGGTCTCGAGCGTCTTAGACACGATGCGCACGGCTTTCTGTACCACGTAATTCTGCACGGCGGGGATATCGAGCAGCAACGAGAGCACCATGGGCAGAATTATCAGCAACAAAACCGCTACCGAGAACACCTTTCCCAATATTTTTATACCTTTGCGCATTGATAGGTCGTTATAACCTGCAAATTTAACTAAAATAGTTAAAAAAAACGAATAACCGGATGGATATTACAATTCTCGGCATCGAATCCTCGTGCGACGATACGTCGGCTGCCGTGATCCGCAACAACCTGCTGCTGTCGAACGTGATCGCCTCTCAGGCCGTGCACATAAAATACGGCGGCGTGATCCCCGAACTGGCTTCGCGGGCACACCAGCAGAACATCATCCCGGTGGTCGACACGGCACTCCGAGAGGCCGGGCTTACCGTCGCGGAGATAGACGCCATCGCCTTCACGCGCGGCCCCGGGCTGCTGGGTTCGCTGCTCGTCGGGGTATCGTTCGCCAAAGGGCTCTCGGTGGCGCACGACATCCCGATGGTCGAGGTCAACCACCTGCAGGGGCATATCCTCTCGCACTTCATCGACCTGCCCGACCGCGAATTGCCCCATCCCGGCTTCCCGTTCCTCTGCCTGCTGGTCAGCGGCGGGCATACGCAGATCGTACGCGTGGATTCGCCACTCGATATGGAGATCATCGGCACGACGATCGACGACGCGGCAGGCGAAGCGTTCGACAAATGCGCCAAAGTCATGGGCCTGCCCTACCCCGGCGGCCCGGTGATCGACCGCCTGGCAAAGGAGGGCAACCCCAAAGCGTTCCGCCTGGCGCATCCTCATGTCGACGGCTACGACTACTCGTTCTCGGGGCTCAAGACCTCGTTCCTCTATATGCTGCGCGACGCCGTGGCCGACGACCCCGATTTCATCGAGCGCAACAAGGCCGACCTCTGCGCATCGCTCCAGGGCACGATCGTGGAGATACTGCTCGACAAACTGGTGCGGGCGTCGAAGGACACGGGCATACGCGACATCGCCATCGCCGGGGGCGTATCGGCCAACTCGGGACTGCGCAACGGCATCGTCAAGCAGGGCCGCAGGCGCGGCTGGCGCACGTTCCTGCCGGAATTCAAGTTCACGACCGACAACGCCGCAATGATCGCCATGGCAGGCTATTTCCACTACCAGCACGGCGATTTCTCGTCGCTCGACGTTTCGCCCGTGGCACGGCTCGAAGAACTGTAACCCGGCCGAGATGATGAAACGGCTCGCGGCATTCATGCTGCTGCTGGCAGAAATCGGCGGCGCATACGCCGGAAACGGCGATGCGGAGCGGCTCCGCGCATGGCATGCCGGGGAAAAAGTCGCGGAAGAAGCGGTGGCGGAATACGGCATCGACCGCTGCTTCGCCAGTTCGGAGATCGACGACGCGCTCTTCGCGCGTATGTACGGCAAATCCTACAAGGCGGACTGCACCGTCCCCCGCTCGGAGCTCCGCTACCTGCGGGTGCTGCACCGCAACCTCGCAGGCGAAACCCTGCTGGGCGAGCTGGTCTGCAACGAAGCGATCTGCGGCGACCTGCTCGATATCTTCCGGGTGCTTTACGACGCCTCCTACCCCATCGAACGCATGGTGCTGATCGACGAATACGACGCGCAGGACGGCCCTTCGATGCGGGCCAACAACTCTTCGGCATTCAACTTCCGGTTCGTCGCAGGAACCGGGGTGCTCTCCAGCCACAGCCGGGGCATGGCCGTCGACATCAACCCGCTCTACAACCCCTATGTCAAAACGAACGGCGGCCGCACGGTCGTCGACCCCGCGGAAGCAGCCCCTTATGCCGACCGGACACGGGATTTCCCTTACAAGATCGCCGAGGACGACCCCTGCTGCCGGGAGTTCCTGCGCCACGGATTCACCTGGGGCGGCCACTGGAAAAGCCTGAAGGACTACCAGCATTTCGAGAAAAGGAGATAGCCAGCCGGAATCCTCCGCATCGCACGGAAAGCCCGTCCACGGTCATTTCGGGGCAGCAACGACTCGCGAGGCGGCAGCGCTTTTCGGGATATGAATAAGGATTCGCGGCTGCCGTTGCGGACTTTTCGACAAATACCATGCGGAATTCCATACCTTTCCCGCCAGCCCCGGCATTTTGCCGGCCGCTCCGTCGGGAAAGGCGAGCACCTGCGACGGTATACCGCCTGACGAAAAAAATCCCAACTACGTAGGCTTCTTCCAAAAAAATGAAAAAAACAGTGAACTTTTTTGGATTTTCATTTTATCTCCCTATATTTGTCATACAAATAGGATTATTCAGTCTTATTATTAAAAAAACTTATAAACACCCATACCATGATCAAGCTCTCCGGACTCACGCCTGCCGTATTCACACCTTTCGACAAAACCGGCGCAATCAACCTCGCGCAAATCCAACCCTATGCCGACAAACTCGTTACCGATGGTGCCGACGGCGTTTTCGTCTGCGGCTCGACAGGCGAATGCACTTCAATGACCATTGCCGAGCGCAAAAGCGTTCTCGAAGCATGGGTTAACGCCACCTCGGGCAGGATGCGAGTCATCGCGCACGTCGGCGGCACGTGCCAGGCCGATTGCATCGAACTCGCACGCCATGCCGCCGGCCTGGGAGTAGACGCGGTCGGTGCCATTGCTCCGTTCTATTTCAAACCCGCATCGGTCGGGGAACTCGTGGCGTTCTACAAACCGATCGCCGCGGCCATCGCCCCGATCCCGTTCTACTCCTACCACATGCCCTCGGTAACAGGCATAAACCTGCCGATGAAGGAATTTCTCGAAAAAGGCTCGCGCGAAATCCCCAACTTGAACGGCATCAAATTCACCTCTAACAACTTCATGGAGATGCTCGAGTGCATCCGTCTCGAAGACGGGCGTTTCGACATCCTTAACGGTTTCGACGAGATGCTGCTCTGCGGCATGGCCGTGGGCGCCCGCGGAGGCGTGGGCAGCACCTATAACTATTCGCTGCCGACCTACCGGAACCTCTACGATGCTTTCCTCGCAGGCGACATCGAACGCGCCCGTAGCTTTCAACAGGAATCGGCGGACATCGTACACATCATCATCCGCCACGGCGGAGGCGTCCGCGGCGGGAAAGCCATTATGAACCACCTGGGAATCGACTGCGGCGACTGCCGGCTGCCCTTCGCGCCCTACACCGAGTCCGAGATGCGCCAGCTAAGCGAAGAACTCGACCGGATCGGCTTTGCAAAATAACAACACCCGCCAACCCAAACCGACCCATGAAAAACCTGACTCTAAACATTTTACTTATATTCTGGGCAGCAGTTTCGACAGCCGGTGTTCCCACCACACAACTGACGGAAACCGATGCCATCCGCTGGGACTCCTCGCTTACCCTGCCGCAAATCGACGGGAAGCCCAACATCGGAATAGCCGGTGTCTTCTCGGGCCGCATCGACGGAAAGCTGCTGATCGCGGGCGGGGCCAATTTTCCCGACCGCACACCCGCTGCGAACGGCGAGAAAAAATACCACCGGGATTTATATATACACGACACTTCCCAAGGCTGGCAAATCATACCTGATGCCCTGCCCGCACCGCGGGCCTACGGTGTTTCGGTCACGCTGCCCGAAGGCGTGCTCTGCATCGGCGGCTGCAACGCCGAGGAATGCACGAACCAGGTATTGCTGCTGACGCTCGACGGTAACCAGCCACGCTTAACGCCCTGGCCTCCGCTGCCACGCCCCCTGGCCAACGCCGCAGGGGCCCTGGTCGGACATCGTATCTACGTAGCCGGTGGAATCGAGCAGGTGAAGGGAGCCGCTGCGACCCGCAATTTCTTCATGCTCGATCTCCAAGACCTCGAACGGGGGTGGCGTGAGTTGCCGCCATGGCCCGGGCCGGCCCGGGCATTCGCCGTAGCGGCCCCGCAAAGCGACGGGTTCGACAATTGTTTCTACCTCTTCAGCGGCCGCGATTTTTCAGGCGATACAGCCTGGGACGTCCACCATGACGGCTACTGCTACAATCCGCGGCTCGGCACCTGGATACCACTCGAAGGAGAGTTCCCGGTCATGGCCGGGACAGCGGCGCCATTCGGCACCAACCACATCCTGCTGATCGGCGGCCGCAACGGGAACAATTCCGACGACCAGTTGCTAAGGCTCTACCATACGATCACAGGAACACTTACAGAGACCCCGGTACCCGAAGGGATCGTCCTTCCGGTCACAACGAATGTCCTCCCCGACAACGACGGGATAATGGTCACAAGCGGTGAAGTACGCCCGGGCGTCCGCACCCCCGTCCTATTGCGGGGAACACTCGAAAGTACCATCCACCGCCTGACGGGGCTCGATATCGGCGTTATCACCCTCTATTTCCTTTCGCTGGCCTTCATCGGCTGGTACTTTTCGAAAAACCAGAAGACTTCCGACGACTATTTCAAGGGAGGGGGACGCATCCCGTGGTTCATCGTCGGACTGAGCATCTTCGGCACGGCGCTGAGCGCCATCACTTTCATGGCCATCCCAGCCAAGGCCTATGCCACGGACTGGAGCTACCTGCTCTTCAACTCGGGCATCGTGCTGGCGGTACCCGTCATCGTGCTGCTGTTTATCCCCTTCTACCGCAGGCTGAATGTCACCACCGCCTATGAATACCTCGAAGCACGGTTCAATCCCCTCGTGCGCGTCCTGTGCAGCATTGCCTTCATCCTCTTCCAGATCGGGCGCATGGGCGTCGTACTGTTACTGCCGTCGATCGCACTCAATGTCGTCACGGGATTCGACATCTTCCTCTGCATAACCTTGATGGGTGTCCTGAGTCTCGCCTACACGCTCATGGGCGGCATCGAGGCCGTAGCATGGACCGAGGCTTTACAGGTCGTCGTGCTTCTGGGCGCAGCCGTCACGGTGCTGGTCATCGTCTGTCTTCAGCTCCCCGAGGATATCGGAACCATCGTCGCATCGGCTTCCGAAGCCGGGAAGTTCGACTTCGGCTCGACGGCCTTCGACCTGCGCCAGCCAACGATGTGGACGGTGCTGATCGCAACCTTCTTTACCAATATCACCACTTACGGAACCGACCAGACCATCGTTCAACGCTACCTGACGACCGCCACCGAGCGCGAAGCGCGCAAAGGCGTCTACGTCAACGCCGCACTGACCATCCCGGCCACCATCCTCTTCTTTCTGGTAGGCACGGCGCTGTGGGCTTTCTACCGCCACTATCCAACGGAGCTGAGCATGGCTGTCCGCGACAGCGATGCTATCCTGCCGTGGTATATCAGCACCCAACTGCCGTCGGGCGTACTGGGATTGATTATCGCCGGCCTTTTCGCCGCTGCCATGTCGACGCTCAGTAGCAGCATGAACTCCGCCGCCACGGCTTTCGTCACGGATATCTACCGCAAACTCCGCCCTGCCACGCACGACGGCCGCGCACTGCTGCGTACGGCACGCCTCTCTACCCTCGTACTTGGGCTCGTCGGCGTAGGCTTCGCATTGATGATGGCTTCGTGGGAGATCAAATCGCTATGGGACGAATTTTCAAAGATTCTCGGCATATTGCTCGGCGGCTTGGGCGGCTTGTTCCTGCTGGGCCTCACGACACGACGCGCCAATACGTTTGGCGCCCTGTGCGGCATCGCAGCCAGCATCGTCGTACAGATACTCGTATCCCGCAGCGGGTATGTCAATTTACTGCTCTATTCCACCACCGGATTCCTTTCGTGCTTCATTGTCGGTTATATCGCAAGTCTTTGCGTGCCCCGCAGCAACCGAGACACCGATTCACTGACCATCTACGGAAAACGAAAAACCCGTGCGTAACCCGATTTCAACAGCTTCTTCACGAACCTGTCATCGTGAGAAAATTCCTACCGGATATATTTGTCTTATAAAACAAATAAATAACAACCAACCCTATATCATGAAATCTAAAATTTCCGCCAAATGAAAAACTCTACAACAAAGAGGCGTTTCGACTCCGGATATGGAGGATGGAGCGTCGCATCGAGATGCCTTCTCTGTCTGGCGTTTCTGCTCGCCGGAACGAGCGTTTGGGCTCAGACTCACCGCCTGACAGGCCGGGTTACGGACGACAAGGATCAGGCCGTCGTCGGAGCCTCGGTCATCGTCAAAGGCACGACCCAGGGTATCACCACGGACTCGGACGGCAACTTCACGCTCGACCTGCCGAACGGCGATGTCACGTTGGTCGTATCGTTCATCGGCTACCGGACGCAGGAGGTTCCCGTCATCCGCTCGCAGAGCCGCGTCAACGTGGAGCTGGCTCCCGAATCAATCGCCGTAGATGAGGTCGTAGTGGTCGGCTACGGCGAGCAGTCTCGGCGGTCGGTAACCTCCTCGATCGCCAAACTCGACGGTGAGGCATTGCAAAACATTCCGATTTCGACCGTCGGCGAAGGCCTGAAAGGCAAGATCGCCGGTCTGAAAGTCACGCAGACCAATTTCTCGCCCGGCGGCGGATTCTCCTACCAGATCCGCGGCGGTTCGTCGATCAACGGCTCGAACTCCCCGCTGGTGCTCGTCGACGGTGTCGAACGCGACTTCTCGGCCATCAACCCCAACGACATCGCCTCGATCGACGTACTGAAAGACGCGGCCTCGTCGGCAATCTACGGCGCGAAGGCCTCGAACGGAATCATCCTCGTAACCACCAAGCGCGGCGGTTATAACAAGGCTCCCCGCATCACATTCGAAGCCAACTGGGCGTGGCAAGACACCGAGACCGAGATCGAATTCCTGAACGCCCGCGAATACATCGAAGTCGTCCGCACGGCGGTCGCCGAATACCTAAGCATCCCCTCGCGCGCATCCGATGCCCTGAGCTACCTGAACGGAGCGCACTCGGCAGGTGTCGGCAACAAACCCAACAGCATCTTTTCGACCCGCTATTACGATCCAGAAACCGATGTGCTGCCCGCCGGGTACAAAACCATGCCCGATCCGATCAACCCTTCGAAAACGATCATGTACCGGGATACCGACTGGCAAGACCTGCTCTATAACGGCGCATGGTGGCAGAACTATTACCTGGGAATCGACGGCGGCGGCGAACGGGTGCGCTACTCGGCCAGCCTGGGATATACCGACGACGAAGGCGTGGCCCTCTCGACGGGTTACGACCGTGTAAACTTCAAGAGCAACCTCGACGCCAAGATCACCAAGCGGCTGACGGCCAGCTTCGGCGTGGATTTCGCCCGCACCAACACCGAGGCCTATGCCAACCAGCGCAACACCATATCCCGCGCCCTGGCCAACCCGCCGACGATGAACGCCTACTACGAGGATGGATCGCCGGTCGAGGGTTACAACTCCTCGTCGCAAACCCCGCTCTTCTACAACAAGTATTACGACAGGAGCAACCAAAAAAACTACCTGTCGCTCATCGGAGGCCTGAAATGGGAAATCATCGACGGCCTGACGGCCAACGTGCAGGGGTCGTTCTTCCGCACCGACTCGAAAACCAAGCAGTTCATCAAAGCCAATGTCTTCGACGCCACGCGGAAATCGTCGTGGAGTCAGACCATGACCGAACGGCAGAAACTCGAGGCTTACGTCTCTTACAAAAAAACGTTCGCCGAGGATCACAATTTCTCGATCATGGGTGGTTATTCCTACCAGAAACGCGATTACGAAACGGTCAAGATGGCCGGTTCGGGCGGCACTTCGGACAAAGTCACCACCATCAACGGCTCCTCGGTCTTCGAACCCGACGATATCTCCTCGTCGGAGCAGGCCGAATGCCAGATCGGTTTCTTCGGACGCCTCAACTACGACTACAAAGGCAAATACCTCCTGACGGCCACCTTCCGTGAGGACGGCTCGTCGAAATTCGCCAAGGACGACCGCTGGGGCTTCTTCCCGGGCATTTCGGGCGGCTGGGTGCTGACCGAAGAGCCCTGGCTCAACGACATCCGCCATCTGAATTTCCTCAAGCTGCGCGCCAGCTACGGCTCCACCGGAAACAACGCCTCAGTGGGTATCTACGACGCCTACGGTTCCTATGGCGCCAGCTATATGTACAACGGGAACTCGGGCATCAAGCCCTCGGAGATGCCCAACGAGAAACTGCAGTGGGAAACATCGAACCAGCTCGACATAGGTATCGAAGCCGGCCTGTTCAAGAACCGCATCTACGTGAGCGCCGATTTCTTCGACAAACGCACGCGCAACCTGCTTTACGAACAGAATCTGCCCAACACGACAGGCTTCTCGAAGTTCTGGACCAACCTCGGGAAAGTCCGCTTCTGGGGCTACGAATTGGAACTGACCACCCGCAACATCGTGAAAAAGAATTTCAGCTGGGAGTCGAAGCTCGTACTGAGCTACCAGCAGAACAAAGTACTCAAACTGCCCGACAACGGGATCGCCAAAAACCGCACGGGCGGCATCGCCCTGGGCGACGGCACTTTCTTCGGCGGCATCGCCGAAGGCGAGCCCCTCAACCGTTTCTACGGCTATGTGGCCACGGGTATCATCGAGACCGAAGAGCAGGCTGCCAATGCCAACTACGATGCCCTGTCGCGTCTGCCCCAGAAAGGCGCCAAACGCGTCGGAGACTATGAATGGGCAGACCGGAACGGCGACGGACAGATCACTACGGCCGACCAGTTCTGCCTGGGCGTCACCGTCCCGCCTTTCACCGGAGGCTTGCAGAACTCATTCCGGCTCAAAAACTGGACCCTGTCGCTCTATCTGGACTGGGCCACGGGACACTCGATCTTCGACGAATCCTATTCGCGCTATTTCTACGGCACCTTCACCAACAACTACGCGTTGGCCAAGGATGTGCTGAAAGCGTGGAAAAAGCCCGGCGACAAAACCAAATACGCCAAGTTCTACGCCAACGACTCGAACTGGGGCAACGACAACTACAATCGCCGCGCCACCAATACGTTCACATACAAGGGCGACTACCTCTGCCTGCGCGAGATTACGCTTCAATACTCGCTGCCGTCGAAGCTCTTCACGAAGGTAGGCCTGAAAGGGGTGACGCTGACCGTATCGGGCAACAACCTCTATTATTTCACCGAAGTCAAGGGTATTTCGCCCGAGGCGGGATCGTCGACCACCTATGACGGCGACGTATTCTACAACTATCCCCCGATCCGGCGCTTCTCGTTCGGCGTACGTCTGATCTTTTAATTAACTTATTGTAAGAACCGTCATGAAAAACAGACTCATAAAACTCGTGCTGCTCGTAGCGGCCTCAGCGGGTTCCGCTTCGTGCCTGGGCGACATGGACATCATCCAGAAAAGCAAAATCACGACTTCTAACATGTGGATCGACGAAGGCGATGCCAAGGGCGCCCTCTACGGCATGTACCATCAGTTCCGCGCAACGTTCCAGACAGCCATGATCTACTGGGGCGATTACCGTGCCGGAACCTTCACCAACGGAGCCGGCGGCTCGGGGTCGGCGGACAAGATGTTCAACAACGCACTCGACAGCAGCGAAACCAAAGGCACCAACTGGGGTTCGAGCTATACGACCATCAACAATGCCAACCTCATCCTGCGCCATGTGCCGGAAATCCCGTTCTCGGACGAAAACCTGAAGAACCTCATTCTGGCCAATGCCCATTTCGTGCGCGCCTACACCTATTACAACATCGCCCGCGTATGGGGCGACGCACCGCTGCTCCTGGAGGGTTTCGAGTCGAGCGACAGCGATCTGCAGCCTGCGCGCAGCAACGCGGCACTGATCTACGGGCAGGTAGCCCGCGACATCGAGGATGCGCTCCGCCTGATGCCGGCATCGGCTGCCGACTGTACCATCGCCACGCGCAGTGCCGTCCAAATGCTCAAAGCCGACTACAACCTCTGGCTCTATCAGACCCGCGAAGGCGGCGACGAGGCCCTCACGGCCGCCGACGAAGCCCTCACCGAGGTGTTCAAGGATTCGCGGCTCGATTTGGTCGGCTCCTATGCCGACATCTTCGACATCACGAAAAAGAACAATGCAGAAATTATCCTCACGCTCCACTTCGGACAGGGAGAGTACGAAGGCGGCTACGCCAGCACCTACCTCATTCCGCAAACCCGTTTCCATTCGGCCAGCGAACATATCGAAACGCATGTCAAGCTGATGACCTCCGACGACCAGCGCTTCATTTTCTCGCCGAGCCTCGTTGAACTTCTCTACAAGGACGAACGCGACACCCGCACTCCGGTCAGTTACGGAGACTGGACCGACGAAGAGGAAGGTTACCGCTATACATGGGTCAACAAGTTCGCCGGCAAATGGGCCGACAACAAGCGCTACTTCATCTCCGACTTGCCGCTCTACCGCTACGCCGAAGCATTGCTCTTCAAGGCGGAGATAGAGAACGAACGGGGCAACACCCCGGCGGCGCTCACGTACCTCAACCGTGTCGCCAAGAGGGCTTATGGGATCGACAATTATTACGCCTCCTCGGATTACCACAGTTTCAAGGAGTCGCTGATGACCGAATACCTGAAGGAATTTGCCGGCGAAGGCAAGAGCTGGTGGAACTACATCCGCCTGGGCTATGCCTTTACGAAGATCGAATCGCTCCGCGGCCGCCAGAACGAGACCAACATCCTGCTGTGGCCCATCACTACTGCCTGCATGAACGAAAACCCGAATATCCGTCAAACGGTAGGTTACAACTAAAAAAACACGCTACGATGAAAACCAAAATACTGAAACTTCTGCTTCCCGTGCTGGCGATGGCGGCCGCCGCATGCGGCGACTCCTTCGAGTTCGGCTCGCCGACCCACGATCTCGATGAAGGGATCGACCTTACAGCCGGGACGACACAGGTACTGTGGAAAAACAAGGGGGCCGTCTATCCCACCAAACGCATACACAACTTCCGCATCCCGGGACTGGTGCGTACCCCGCACAAACTGATCGCCTTCTGCGAGGCGCGCGAAGAGACCGGCTCCACAAACAAAGACGGAGGCGACATCGACCTGGTCTACCGGGTTTCGACCGACGACGGACAGACTTGGGGCCCCTCGCAGGTTCTGTTCGACGACGAGGACAACACCTGCGGAAATGCCTGTGCGGTCTATACCGAAAGCGGGCGTCTGGTGATACTCTGCTGCTGGCAGCGCACCGGAACTACCGAAGCTAAATTCAAAAGCAACTATTTCTCATTCGAAGAGTCACAAAGATACGCTTGTCATGTGGTCTGCTTTTATTCCGACGACGAAGGCGAAACCTGGGCGGGCCCGTTCAAGTGGTTCACCGAAAACCGCAATTCGGATCCCGGCCGCTACCTGTGGACAAGTTTCTTTAAAACAGGCCCCGGACACGCCATTCAGCTGAAGACCGGCCAGCACAAAGGACGCATTCTCGTCGGCTGCGACCATAAGTACCAGATTTTCGACGGAGTGGCCGTGAATGCCAATTCGGAGGATGAGAATTATTATGGTTCGCACGTCGCCTACTCCGACGACAACGGCGAGACCTGGCACATGCTCGAACTCGACGAAGAACTGCATTACGGCAACGAATGCGTGCCGGTCGAGTTGTCCGACGGCCGTATCTATCTCGACATGCGCGGCACGGGAGCTTATAAGAACCAGCGGGGCTGGAGCGTCAGCGGGGACGGCGGCATCACCTGGAGCAGATACGCCCCCAATCCGCTGCGTACGGATCCGGGCTGCCAGGGCTCGATCGTAAACTACAATACCAGCGGAGTACCCTCGTCCGTCATCTTGGCCAGCAGCAACAACAGCACGGCTCGTGAGCATCTCTCGATCCGCGCCAGCCTGGACGACTGCGCCACATGGAAAACGGATGTTTACCAGATCACCGACGGCAAATCCGGTTATTCGGATATGGTCGTATTCGACGACGGCAGCGTCGGCGTACTCTATGAAAATGGGACATCGGTCTACCGCGAACAGATCTCGTTCCGCAAGATCCCTGCCGCTACGATTGCAAAATATATCAACGAATAAACTCTCCGAGTCATGAAAAAACGAACCATAAGCTTCCTTTGCGGGCTCCTCGTCGCAGCATGCTCACCCGAACTGTACGACGAGAACAGCGTGTTGGAAAACAACCGGCAACAGGCCGAAATGAGCGTCGAGGTGCAGGTCAGCGGTACGATGGTCTCAACCCGCACGGTCGCCTCGGACGACGAAAGGGCCGTCACGAGCTACGACATCTATATTTTCGACGTTACGGCCAATGCCCTGCAATACTACAAGCAGGGAATCGTCCCCATAGAACCCGAAAAAATCGCCGGGACGCACAACTACCGCATCGGCAACGAGCAGATCGTACTTCCAACCTCCGGACAGAAGCATGTCTTCGTGCTGGGCAATGCCGGCAGCAGCGTCACGCTTCCGCCACTCGTCACGCTCGACGAAGCGACCGAAAGCACTCCTGCCACGGCGCTCGACGACTTCCGCAACAGTGTCGTCGTGACCCCCCAGGGTGCCAAGACCCCGGCAGCCCCCTTCGTCATGGCCGGCACGACCTTCATCGCCAGCGCCGGCAATGCCCATGTGCCGGTATGCCTGGCCCGTACAGTCACCAAGATATCGCTTCGCAACATGCACCCCGGGCAGATCGTCCTCTCGGATGTCTCCGTCTCGGGAGCCTCGGCGAGCGTCTATCCTTTTGTCAAGACCATTTCGGTCGACCTGCCGACCGTCGACTATCCCGCAGCAGCCGACCTCACCCCCGGCGAGGAGGCCGGAGCTTTCTACCTGCTGCCGGCAACAGCCAACCAAACGGCCGTCACGGTGAAAGGCACCCTCTCGGGAACCGATTTTACATGCAAAACCACGCTTGCCAGCACCCTTTACGCCGACTACGACTACAAACTGACGCTCCGTAACCGGGACGGGGAGGTGACGGCCGTGCTGTCGCCCGATTTCAGCGGTGCGGCCGAAGTGGATGCCATCCAGATCACGGGCGAATGGCTTTCGGACAAGAATACTGTGACGCTACCCTTTACGCCCGAGCCGAACTACGGGTTCACGATAGGCTACATTCTCAACGTCGACGGCTCGGCCAAGGTCGAAAAAGGATCGGAGGATTGGTACGACGCCGTCATCGTCAAGGAGGGGACAATCCGTATCCGCACGCTCAAAGAGAATCTCGGAGAAGACCGGACAGCCTCTTTCGCCGTCAATGCCGGGGGTGCTACCTGCAACGTCAAGGTCATCCAGCAGGGTCTCGCAGGCGTCAAGACGATCAAATTCGGCAACCTGGAGTGGATGGATCGTTCGATCGGCGCCACGCTCAGGGCCTCGCAGGCCTTTGCCAACGACGTACGCAGCTTCGGGTACCTCTACCAGTGGGGCCGCACGGTACCGTTCCCCGCGACAGGCGACGTAGAGACCGTATCGGAGCAGATGACCCCCTCGGAGGCTCTTGCCAGCCCGGCATTCATCGCCTATACGGGCGAAACGCAGGATTGGAACTCGCAGGGCGTCGAAGGCTCCTTCGACCAATATTGGGAATCCGTCACGAAGAATCCCTGCCCTGAGGGCTGGCGACTGCCGACCTATGAAGAGATGGCCGACGTCATGCTCTATCGCAACAACGCCCTGGTTTTCGCAAACGGCCAGCAAAAAGCAGCCGAAGTGCTTCCGAACGGAGTGACGCATTCCTATGTAGGTTTCGGATCGGGAGCCATCGCCACAGATACGGAAACCATGTTCCACTCCGGCATCAAACACAAGGGTACGGCCGACGCCTGGTATGTCCGCTACCTGTGGATCAACAAAGGCGGTACGCAAACCACAACGCCGCCCTCCTACTCCAAGACCCATGAGAAGGACACGCAGAACCACATGACCGGCGGCGAGAACATCCTGCGCATCGACCGGCTCAAAGCCGACGCTTCGGCCGACTTCCCCAAAGCAGCAGATGCCCGGAATTTCTGGCCGGAGCATGAAACCGACCCGGCAGTAGAGACGCTGGTCTTCCCCTGCGGCGGACGCCGCGACGCTACCGGCACCGTCGTGGAGTCGAACAACGCCGCGTTCTACTGGTCGCGCTCGATGTTCACGGGCGGGGACAACCAATATTCGAAGACGGCCACGACCTATGCTTCGGGACTGCTCTATTTCCGTCCGGCAGGTCGTTACATGTTCCTGTATGCCCCGGCTATCGGTACGGCCCAAGTCCATGCCGACACCGAAGATCTCGGCTATCGTAACCAGGCTATGCAGATCCGTTGCGTGAAAGACAAATAAAACGACCCGGATCAGTCGGGGGAAGGTGCCCCAGGTACCTTTCCCCGGCTCTTTCCGTTCACAGAAAATAAAAATGAAAAAACTGCTCTTATTCACCGCACTCTGCGCCGCTTGGTGTGCGCAGGCGCAGAAGCCCAACATCGTGGGCCGGGTTACCTGTAAAGGGAAACCCGTCGCCGGGGTCGTTGTTTCAGACGGCGAACAGGTCGTACGGACAAACTCCGACGGACATTACGAAATGCACTCCTCGAAACCCTGCGGATATGTATTCATGTCCATCCCCGGGGGTTACGAAACAGCCACCGACGGTCTGATTCCGCGTTTTTTCGGTTACACGACCCACTGCGACCTCGATGTGGTCGATTTCCAACTCGAAAAACGCCCTAACGACAACTTCACGCTCTTCATTTCGACGGACACACATCTCCGGGGCGACCCCGAGGAGCTCGACCTGCCGCAGTTCCGCAAATGGTACCTGCCCGACATCTCACGAGAGATCAAGCATACCAAAGGCCCGGTCTACTCGCTCCACCTGGGCGACATGACCACCGACATCATGTGGCACAAAAACGACTTCGCGCTGCGTAAATACCTCGATGTGATGAAAACCTACCCCTCGCCGATCTTCCACATCCCGGGCAACCATGACAACGAGCGGTTCGTCGACCCGGCAGTCCCCGATACGCTATGGGACAGCATCGCACAGCGCCCTTACCGGCAGATCATCGGCCCGAACTACTACTCGTTCAACCTCGGGAAGGTGCATTTCGTCATGCTCGACAATATCATCGTGCGCAAAGGGGCGCTCAAAAACGGCAGGCGCCCGTCCCGCAACGACTACCAACTCGACGAGCGCCAGCTCCGCTGGCTGGGCCGCGACCTGGAAACCGTCGACAGCAGCACTCCGCTCGTCGTCTGCATGCACGTACCTGTCGCCGACTGGACAGGCATGGATAGTGACGGCACCCCTGAATTCGCGGCCAAAGAGGGCCAACGGGTCATGTACGACCAGATCATGCCGCTACTGGCACGGTTCGACGACGTGCGCTTCCTGACAGGCCACAACCACCGGTTCATCAACATCCCGCTGACCGACCGCATTTTCCAGCACACGCTCGTTTCGGCATCGGCCGTGTCGTGGAAGATCAACGGCCCCGAAAGCCGGCTGGTGAGCGAAGACGGTTCCCCCGGCGGTTATCTGATCCTGCGTTACCGCGGCAACAGGGCCAGCTGGCAATTCAAGCCCAACGGCTACCGGGCCGACTGCAACCAGTTCCGCGTCTACGACCTGAACCGGGTACCCGAGGAGTTCGGAGGACAGCCGGGCAGCAACCGTTGTCTGATCAACGTCTACAACTGGGACAGCCAATGGACGGTGCAGGTGCGCGAAAAAGGCCGCGACCTGAAAGTCGAGCAGGTTTGGGCAAAAGACCCGCTTTACATCCTGATCCGCCGGGATGCGCTGCCCACACGTCCCACGGCTTTCCGCGCCGTCGCCAATCCGCACATGTTCTCGGTCGAAGCCTCGGCCCCGGACACGCCGCTCGAAGTGGTCATCACGGATCGTTTCGGCCGCAAATACCATCAAACGGTCGAACGCCCAAAAAAATTCGATTGGCAGACGGAATGACACACCTGATTTGTCCGAATAATTTGACATAACAAAAAAAATAATTCGTATCTTTACAAAAAATTACCACAGATGGAGGTTCTGAAACTGGACAACCGCAATACCACGCTCGTCGACAGTGTCGAAGAGAGTCTGATCCGCTTCTTCAAGGAGAAGGGCCTGCGCCCCGGCAGCAGCATTCCCAACGAGATAGAACTGGCCGCATCGCTGGGTGTCGGGCGTCCGGTTCTGCGCGAAGCACTGAGCCGTTTCAAGATGACCGGCATGATCGTCTCCCGCACCAAGAAAGGCATGATCCTGGGAGAACCTTCGCTGCTCGGCGGCATGAAGCGCTGCATAAATCCGCTGTTGATGAACGAGGCGACGCTACGCGACATACTCGAATTCCGCATAGCGCTCGAAATCGGTATCAGCAACAACATTTTCAGCAACCTCACCCCGCAGGACATCGAAGAGCTGGAACAGATCGTCGAGATGAGCCAGGTGATCGGCAACAACAAATACGCCCCCATCAGCGAGCACCGCTTCCATACGAAACTCTATGAAATCACGGGCAACCGCATCATCTCGGAATTTCAGGATATCATCTACCCGGTACTGGATTTCGTAAAGGAGAAATACCGCGACTTCTTCGAACCCATCGAGCAGGAACTTATCCAGAACTGCGAGCTGGTCACCCACCGCCATCTGCTGGAATACATCAAACGCGGCGATCTCGAAGGTTACAAACATGCCATCGTCGAGCATTTCAAACTCTACACGATCTACCTCGAACGCCACAAGCAGTAACCCGCCACACATACCAATTACCATGAAACAGACTTTGCGAAGCCTTGCCGGGGGAATTATGCTCCTCGGCATAATGCTGACCGCAGAAGCGGCAGCGGCATCTACCGCCGCAGGCAAGCCCGTCCGTGACTCCGCCGCCCCCGCCGTCGGCGAAGCAGTCACGGTCTATACCGAGGGGGAGGCCGGCTATGCAGGATTCCGCATCCCGGTTATCATCCGTACGGTCGACGGCACATTGATAGCCTTCGCTGAGGCGCGTCGGCACGACAAACGCGACAGCGGCGACATCGACCTGGTGATGCGCCGATCAGAAGATGACGGACACACATGGGGCCCGATCACGACGGTCTGGGATGACGGCAGCAACACCTGCGGCAACCCGGCACCCGCGATCCTCAGCGACGGACGGATCGTCATGCTCGCAACCTGGAACCGCGGCTGCGACCGCGAACGGCAGATCGAAAACCACACAAGCGTCGATACCCGGCGCGTTTTCGTGCTCCGCTCCGAAGACCACGGACGAACCTGGAGCCATCCCGAAGAGATCACCTCCAAGGTCAAGGCCCCGGAGTGGACATGGTACGCTACCGGCCCGTGCCACGCCATCGTCAAGCGCCGCGCACCCCACAAAGGGCGTATCGTCGTGCCGGCCAACCACAAACGGCTGGGAAACGACGGACGGGTCGAATCCTACTCGCAACTGCTCTTCTCTGATGACGAAGGTCTCACATGGCAGTTGGGAGCCGTTTCACAGCGAGGCGGGAACGAAAGCACGGTCGCCGAACTCGCAGACGGCTCGCTGCTGCTGAACATGCGTCACTACGAACGCGGAGACAGCCTTCGGCTTTACGCCGTAAGCCGCGACGGCGGGACGAGTTGGTGCTGCCAGGGAGAGCATCCCGAATTGGTCGAACCGCGATGCCAGGGGAGTTTGCTGAACCTTACACGCGGCAAACGCCCCACCCGGCACCTACTCTTCTGCAACCCACACGACCCGCGCCGCCGCCATAACCTCTCGCTGTGCGAGAGCCGCGACAACGGCCGTACATGGATCCATCTGACAACCGTCTGCCCCGGCCCTGCGGCCTATTCCGACCTGGTACGGCTCGACCGCAATCGCATAGGCGTGCTCTATGAAAACGGCGACGAAGACGACCTCTACCGCCGCATCTCATTCACCATCGTCACGCTCCGGCCATGAATCCCCGAATCCTTTTTCTCCCGGCCGTGTTGACCGCTGCCGGCACGGCATCGGCCCGGCACATTCAGACGCCGCCCAACATTGTCGTCATCCTGGCCGATGACCTCGGTTTTTCCGATCCGGGATGCTTCGGGGGCGAGATCGAAACGCCCGTACTGGATCGGCTGGCGGCCGAAGGCCTGCGGCTCACACAACTCTACAATTCGGGTCGCAGCTGCCCCTCGCGAGCCTGCCTTCTGACAGGACTCTATCCCCATCGGGTCGGTATCGGCGAAATGGTGCGCGAACATCGGGAAGCATGGCCCGAAGCTTACCGGGGCTATCGCCAGGACAACAACCTCACCATCGCCGAAGCGCTCCGCGCAGCAGGTTATCATACCGCCATGGCGGGCAAATGGCACATGGGAAAGGCGTATACCCCCGTCGATTGCGGCTTCGACGACTTTTACGGATTCCTCAACGGCGCCATGACCTACTGGAATCCAGAACGTTATGTCCGACTACCCAAAACGGCACCCCAGCGGGATTATGCCCGGGATGAATTTTACGCCACGGATGCCATTACCGACTACGCCATAGATTTCGCGGCACAAGCCCGCGAACGGAACAAACCGCTCTTCCTGCATGTGGCGTACAACGCCCCCCATTTCCCGCTACAAGCTCCCCGCGAACGCATCGATCATTACATGGCGGTCTATCTGAAAGGCTGGGATGCGATCCGAGAAGAACGTGAGGTGCGTTTGCGCCAGCTGGGATTGTTGTCCGACGAAGAGCGAGCCGCAGGCCGGGGCGAAGTGCCGGCAAGCCAGTTTATCGACCGCACCCGCCCGATTCCGGCGTGGGACACGCTTTCGGAAGAACAGCAACACGACTTAGCACGCCGTATGGCTATTTATGCAGCCATGGTCGACATCATGGATCGCAATATCGGCCGCCTTATCGAAGCACTGCGCGACAACGGGCAATTGGAAAACACACTTATACTCTTTCTCTCGGACAACGGAGCCTGCGCTGAATGGCATGAGTTCGGATTCGACGGCCGCAGCGGCACGAACTACCACATCCACACCGCCGATGAACTTGCCGGCATGGGACAGCCCGGTACCTACCACCACTACGGCACCGGCTGGGCCAATGTCTGCTGCACCCCGTTTCGCCTCTACAAGCATTTCGCACATGAAGGCGGAATATCATCTCCGAGCATTCTATGGTGGGGCGACCGGGTGAAGCACCCGGGCGGCATAGACCATCAGCCCTGCCATCTCATCGACATCATGGTGACCTGCCTCGATGCCGCAGTAATAGCATATCCCGAGCAGTACGAACAACGCCGGCTGGCACCTACGGAAGGGATCTCGCTCCTGCCCCTTGCTCAGGGGCGGTCGCTTCCCGACCGTCCGATCTTCGCCGAACACGAGGGTAACCGCATGGCACGCCTCGGACGATGGAAACTCGTGGCTTCCTACTACAACGGACAGCAGTGGGAACTCTACGACATCGCGCACGACCGTACCGAACAGCACAACCTATCGGCCCGGCATCCCCGCAGGGTCAATCGGATGGCGCAGCTCTATTTCCGATGGGCCGACGCAAACGGCGTACTACCTTATCCGCAGTTGATGAACGAATACGGCGGACTGGAAATGAAGATTTACAACAAGCGATAAAAAGGTACTACTGCGCAGCCCGCAGCGCAGCGATAAACCCGGGCCACAATACCCACAGGTTCTCGGTCTGCAACCA
>ERZ506805.69-NODE-69-length-42628-cov-18.2894_pt1 | contig 42628 bp, 29 predicted proteins | sample MGYA00513183_ERZ506805 | MGnify/ENA metagenome assembly ERZ506805
GGGAAGTTGATCCCCTTTTCGGGCAGTTGTTTGTAGAATTTTTCGTTGTTTTCGAAGAACACATTCCAGTAATCGCCGTTCTTCACCCAGGCTCGCGCAGAGAGGTTGACCGAGCTGTCGGCAAGGGCCGCGACCCACACCACGGGCGCAGGGTCGCCCAGCACGCGGTTGTCGGCGGCAAGGATGGCGAGGATCGCCGCACGCGCCGTATCCACGTCGTCGCCGTACGAAATGCCGATCGTCCAGTCCACACGGCGGGTATCGGACGTGGAATAATTGTCGATGATGGCCGTGGCGATCGAGTTGTTCGGAATGTAAATTGTCTGGTTGTCGGCCGTAGTGATGACCGTCGAGAAGAGCTTGATCTCGCGCACGGTGCCCGACTGCCCCTGTGCCGAGATGTAGTCGCCTACACGGTAAGGTTTCATGAGCAGGATCATCACGCCGCCCGCGAAGTTCTGTGCCGTTCCGCTCAGGGCCATACCGATGGCCAGCGTGGCGGCGGAGAAGACGGCGATGAGCGACGTGACGTTGACGCCCAGCGTCGAGACGACGATCAGCACCAGCAGCAGCGTGAAGATCACGCGCACGGTGTTGCGCATGAACGACCGCAGCGAAATATCGACACGGCGGTGTTCCAGCGCCAGGTCGAGCAGCCTGACGATGCGCCGCAGGATCCAGCGGCCGACGAAATAGATCGCCAGCGCGAGGAGGATTTTCAGCAGTATCCAGACCGACTCGGAGAGGAGGTTCTGCAATACGGTCTCGAAATCGAGGTTCGCAATTTTATGGACGGTCTCCGCGAAATGGGCTTTCTGCACACTGTCGGGCAGCATCAGCGGCGCGGGCGTCTCGGTTCCTAAAAAAAGAGGCCACATAAACCGGGAATAAAGTTTGTCTGCAAAAATAACCAAAAAAAAGAGAAGTTTACTAACTTTGTCTACGAATTTACGGAAAAGAAAAAAAGGAAATACGCTACACGATGCAAAACAACGTCGAAATCATCCAGATAAACATCTCCGGCGAGGACAAGCCGGGCATGACCTCTTCGCTCACCGAAATACTCGCGCGCTACGACGCCTTCATCCTCGACATAGGCCAGGCCAACATCCACCAGTCGCTGACGCTGGGCATCCTGTTCAAGACCACGTCGGACAAGTCGGGCAACATCATGAAGGAGCTGTTGTTCAAGGCATCGGAGCTGGGCGTGATGATCCGTTTCACCCCCATTTCGGAACAGAACTACGACAACTGGGTCAGCCGGCAGGGCAAGAACCGCTACATCATCACCCTCCTGGGTCGTACGGTCACGGCACGCCATATCGCCGAAGTGACACGCGTGGTGGCACAGCACGGGCTGAATATCGACGCCATAAAGCGCCTGACGGGCCGCATCCCGCTCAGCGAGGACGACCGTGCGGCCAAATCGTGCATCGAACTTTCGGTGCGCGGGTCGCTCACCGACGAGGAGCGCAGCACGATGCAGGAGGGGTTCATGAACCTGTCGGAAATCGGCCTCGACGTCTCGTTCCAGAAAGACGACATCTACCGCCGCAGCCGCCGCCTGATCTGCTTCGACATGGATTCGACGCTGATCGAGACCGAGGTGATCGACGAACTGGCCGAGCGCGCCGGCGTAGGCGATGCGGTGCGCGAGATCACGGCACGCGCCATGCGGGGCGAGATAGACTTCCGCGAAAGTTTTACCGAGCGCGTGGCCCTGCTCAAGGGGCTCGACGTCTCGGTCATGGAGGAGATAGCCCGTAACCTGCCCATCACCGAAGGGCTGGAGCGCATGATGACGATCCTCAAGCGCGTGGGCTATAAAACGGCGATCCTCTCGGGCGGGTTCACCTATTTCGGCAACTACCTGCGCCAGAAATACGGATTCGACTACGTATATGCCAACGAGCTGGAGATCGAGCAGGGCAAGCTCACGGGGCGCTATGTCGGCGAGGTGGTCGACGGGCGCCGCAAGGCCGAGCTGCTGCGCCTGCTGTGCCAGTTCGAGGAGATCAACATCGCCCAGTCGGTGGCGGTCGGCGACGGCGCCAACGACCTGCCGATGCTCAACCTCGCGGGCCTGGGCATCGCATTCCATGCCAAACCCAAGGTGAAGGCCACGGCCCGCCAGTCCATTTCGACCATCGGCCTGGACGGCATCCTCTATTTCCTCGGCCTGAAGGATTCACGCATCGAACAATAACCCCATGCGACGGTTGGCGCTGCTCTGTGTGGCCCTGCTCGCGGCAGGGTGCTACGACTCCCGGTTCGGGGAGCGCGGCGACGACGCCACGCCCGAGCCCGTCACGGCGACCATCCGGCAGCTGCGTGAGAAATTCGCCGGGACGACCTTCCCCGTCACGGGGGACATCGTGGTGTCGGGGCGCGTGACCACCAGCGATTACGACGAGAATTTCTACCGCACGTTCTGCATCGAAGAGGACGGAGCGGGGATCGAAGTCATGGCGGGCATAGACCACCTGCACAACGATTTCCCGGAGGGCTGCCATGTCACGCTCAGGCTCAGGGGCCTGGCGCTGGGCGAAAGCCACGGGGTATTGCAGGCCGGGCGGATGCCCGCCGCAGGAAGCGGTTTCACGACCGATTACATAGGGTCGAAAGCGGCGCTGGACGCGGCGGTGACCCGCAACGGGGAGGCGCTGAAACCCATAGCCCCTACCCTGCTGTCGCCCGGCGAACTGACGCCGGAGCGATGCGGCACGCTGGTGCGGATCGGGGCTCTGGGCTACACTCCCGAAGACCTTACGCCCGGGACATGGGCCGGATACAAGCGTTTCACGGACGACACAGGCGCGGCGGTCTACACTTATGTGCGCAGCTACGCCCGGTTTGCGGACGACGAGGTGCCCGTCGGCCGCTGTACACTCACGGGAATCCTGCAATACGACGCCACCGGGGAAGGGCGTTACATCCTCAAACTGCGCGATGAAAACGATTGTACCCGTTAACCGGCTCCCGGCGATATCCCGCACGGCACTCCGGACGGCCGTGTCCGTCGTACTGGCGTTGGCTGTCCTCGCCGGGTGCGACAAGGCATCGGGGCTGGAATTCGACGACGACCCACCGGCGGGGACGGCCACGATCGCTGCGCTCAAATCGCGGTGCACGGGAGAGCAGGCCGCCGTCACGGAGGACATCACGGTCGAAGGCGTAGTGACGGGCAACGACCTCTACGGAGAATTCTACAAAACACTGGTCGTCGAAGACACGAGCGGCGGAATTTCGATAGCCGTGGACGCCACGGAACTTTACGTCGACTACCCGGTCGGCACGGCGGTCACGATCCATTGCAACGGGCTGTTCCTGTGCGACTACGGCGGCAAGGTAATGCTCGGCACGCGCCCCACGGGCGAATATGCCGGGCCGGGGAGGATACCTCCGGCGGAGGCGGCGCTGTACCTGCGGCGGAAGCAGGCGGAAACCAGGCCCCTACGGCCTCGGACGCTCACGTTCGGGGAGGTAGACATGCGGCATACCGACACCTACGTGCATTTCGAAGGAGTGCGGTTCGTGCAGCAGGGCAACTGGTGCGACCCCAATCCCGAGACCGGACGCCCCGCGACGACGGAGCGGCAGATAGCGGATGCCTCGGGACGGGAATTCACCGTCCGCACGGCGGGCACATGCACCTATGCAACGGAGCCCGTACCGCAGGGCACAGGCTCCGTATATGGGATAATCGACTATTTCAACGGAAAATACACGCTCCGCATCGCCAACCGCGAGGTGGATTTCGCTACGGTTGCAGCGCGTCCCACAGCATGTCCTTCAAGCGGGGGATATTCAACCCCGAAACCGACGAGATAAACACCGACGGGACGCCTTCGGGCAGGTGGGATTTCATCTCTTCGATCAGTTCGTCGTCCAGCATGTCGCATTTGGTGATGGCCAGCAGCCGCTGTTTGTCGAGCAGTTCGGGGTTGTACTGCGTAAGCTCGCCCAGCAGAACCGCGTAATCGCGTTTGAGGTCGTCGCTGTCGGCCGGGATCATGAACAGCAGCACCGAGTTGCGCTCGATGTGGCGCAGGAAGCGCGTGCCCAGGCCGCGGCCCTCGTGCGCCCCCTCGATGATACCCGGAATGTCGGCCATGACGAACGACTTGTGGTCACGCACCTCGACGATGCCCAGGTTGGGTTCGAGCGTGGTGAAAGCATAGTTGGCGATCTTGGGTTTGGCAGCCGAGACCACCGAGAGCAAGGTGCTCTTGCCCGCATTGGGGAACCCGACCAGCCCGACGTCGGCCAAGACCTTCAGTTCGAGGATGAAGGTGCCTTCGTCGCCCTCCTCGCCCGGCTGCGCATAGCGCGGCGTCTGGTTCGTGGCGCTCTTGAAATGCCAGTTTCCGAGGCCGCCCCGGCCGCCTTTGAGCAGTACGAGCTGTTCGCCGTCGGCCGTCACCTCGCCGACATCTTCGGTGAGCGTGGTGCCGTCCTCCTGTTCGACCACACGCCGGGCGACCGTGCCCAGCGGCACGGGGATGACGATGTCCCGGGCATCCCTGCCCGACGAGCGGGCGCCGGAACCGCACTGTCCGTCCTCGGCGAACTGGTGGCGCTGGTATTTGAGGTGGATAAGCGTCCAGTACTGGCTGTCGCCCTGCAGGACGATGCTGCCGCCCTTACCGCCGTCGCCGCCGTCGGGGCCACCGAAAGCCACGAATTTCTCGCGGCGAAAATGCGCCGATCCGGCCCCTCCGTGTCCCGAACGGGCGAATATCTTTACGTAATCTACAAAGTTCGAACCTGCCATACCTTATTATTTAGGGTGCAAAAAATAGTGCTGACCGGAAGCAAACCGAGTGTTTCCGATTTTATCGGGCACAACTATCCAAGCGGATATTTATTTCCCGCAAAGATAGTGCAAGCCGGGGGCAATGCCAAATTTATTTGGAAATGCAGGGGAACAAAAAGGCCCGTGCCGGAGACACGGGCCTTTGACTTGCCGGCGGACGGCTTATTTCTTGCGGGTCAGCACGATGTCGGACACACCGAGGCAGTAGCGCGCATAAGCACCCTGCTTGGGATGCCACTGGAACAGCGACGGCGTCCAGGTTTTTCCGGAGATCACGGTCGACCCCACACGCAGTTCGTCGCCGGCGACCGTGACGGGAAGCTCGCATTCGCAATCGGAGAAGCTCTTGTCATCGGCACCGCCGAGTAGGAAAACCGGGCCGAGTTCATCGGTAGTGAACCAGCTCAGGACATTGAACTTGGTTGTAGCTTCAACGACGATCGAACCGTCCTCCAGGAGTTTGAGGAACCACTTGGGGCCGAAGCCTTCGAGCGCACGGGCTACGGAAAAGCCCTCTTCGATCAACTGTTCGTAGGTTCGGGCACTGCCCTCTTTCTCGAAGTCCCCGAGGCCAAGGCAGACGAGATAGTTTTCTTTGCGGTATTTTCGCGAGCCGACCTGTGCCATGATTTCGACATCGAACGTCCACTCCTCGGTCGTGAAGAAAAACCCGCCCGTAGCAGGATCAAATCCCGTAGCGTATTTGACGCTCTGCTTGCCGACCCACTCACCGACGAGGGCGTCGAACTCGGCCGACTGGATCATTCCGGAAGTATCCTCTGCGAGCGTGGTCACCTTGATCTGGGCTGCATCGGATGCGGTGTACTTCGGGTCGGTGGAGAGCGCCTTGACGGTGACCGTATATTCCGTACCCGGATTCAGGCCGCTGAAACGGGCGGAAGTTTCGGACGTGGTCGCTTCAGTGCCGCCATTGAGCGAATAAGCATATACATTTGCATGCTCGACGGCCTGCCAGGTCACGGAGAAAGCGGTCTCCTCGACCGAACTCTGGGCGAGGGCGGGTGCGGCGAGCTGCGTCCCGTTGTTATCCCCGTCGTCACCGGAATCGGAATCGCTGCAAGCGGCAAAACCCAGCAACAGGGAAGCACACATTAAAATTCTGCTGATCTTTTTCATTGTTGTTCGTATTTATCGGTTATGAAATTCTTACGTGATCTTTTATTCAGCCTTTTCGGTCTTCTGTGTCGCCTCGATCCAGAAATCGGAGCCGCTCTTACTGATGCCCAACACACAGACCGAATAGGAGGTTCCGGCTGCCAGCCCGGTCTTACGGATGGTCTGCGTTCCGGTATACTCGTCCTTGGTTGGCATCACCTCCTTCTTGAACGCCTCCAGTCCCCCCGTAATTACTTGCATGGTAAACGAAGAGGTCTTCAGGACATAGACATAATATTTCTCGATGGCGGCATCGGGCGTACAGACGACATCGAACCCGTCGGAAGCGACATTCTCGAACGTTACCGTCACTTCGCCCGACGCATCGGGAAGGGTCGTGGCAGGAGCCGATACGAGGACGGTCGTGAGCAGGTCGCCCGGGGCGTACCACCCTACTGCGTAGACGACATAGTCAGTTTCGGGTTTCAGCCCGGTGAACTCGAAGGGATGGTCACCCTGTACGAGTTGTGTGGCCAGGTACTCCTCGAAACTAACGCCCGCAATCAGGGCCGAAGCGCTGAGTTTGCGGCGCACCGACCCGATAAATTCCTCCGTCGAAGCGTATTTGTCGAAGTCGGACTTCAGGGCATAACCACAGTAGTAGGTTCGCGTCTTGCTTTTGGGAGATACGGATACGGAAATGCTGTTCATCCCGGTCTCGGCAGCCGAAAGCGTAAAGGGATTCTGTTCCATGGCGGCGGCGACCGTCAGCTCGGCGAATTCGGAATCGAGGAACTGCACCTGTCCGGAAACGGCTTTCACACGCACGGTAGCCGGCATACCGGATTCCAGCCCGGTCACGACTGCCGACAGACCCGTAACGGTCAGCTCCTCGCCGCCATCGACCGTATATACATAGGATGCCGCATCGGGAACGGCTTCCCACACGACCGTCGCGGAATTCTCCGTGGCGTCGCCCGCCGAGAGGACAGGAGCCGCCAGTTGCGTGGCCGGCAGGGTTGTCAGGGTGATTTGGGCGAATTCCGAATCCAGGTACTGCTCCTGCCCCGCGACAGCCTTTACCTTGACAGTATAGCTGCGACCGGGCTCCAGTCCGTCGAAGCGCACCGAAGGCTGTGTTACGGTCGTCTCGGCGCCACCGTCGAGCGTACAGGCGTAAGACACGGCGTTCTCTACGGCGTCCCAGACAACGGCGACCGACACCTGAGTCACGGCATCTTCCGCCAGGACGGGGATCGCCAAAGCAACGGGATCCACGGGTTTTTCGTCATCCGAGCAACCTGCAAAAGCGGCCCCGAGGACAAAAAAAGCTGAGAAAAGTAGTTTTTTCTTCATAGCTGAAAATGTTTAGAAAAATTTGCTGCAAAAGTTCATTAACCTACTGATTCAAAGCCCATACAGCCCGAAAAAAGATTGCCAGGAAAGGCTGTAAAACGAACAAATCAGTTTTTGTAAATATCGCTACGAATCGTCCATAAAGTTCTCATACCACGCCAAAAAGGCGAATAAGGCCGATAATCGGGAAAAACAAGGCGATGAACGGGAATGACACAATGTGATATTTTTTTACTATTTTTGCCTGTAACGTCACCCCTTCTTCACACACACGAAAACACATGGGCTATCTCGAACAGGCTGTGCGTTCACGGTGGGCCGTCCCGATGACGGCTTTCCTGATCCAACTGAGCCAATACTGGAATACGCTGGTAACAGTCACCTGGTGGTCGAAACGGGCGACCGTATCGGTCGTCTGGTTCTGCGTCCTGTGGCTGGCGACCATCCTGCTGCTGGAAATATTCCTGAGCAGGCGGTTCCCCTTCCTGGTGCGGTGCCTGATGGGCACACTCGTCATCACGGGAGTCATCCTCACGGCCATGCTGGTCATCACGCTGCAGTCCGAAAAACCGTGGCTCACGCTGGGCTACGACGAGGTCGGGTATCTGATCATCACCTATACGATATGTCTGCTGATCGGCAGTATCGTACTGATGATCAACAAGGAGCACCGACATGAAAAGGAAATCGAGATGCTCAGGATCGAGAATCTCAGCAGCCAGTACAACGCCATTGCGAACCAGATAAGCCCCCATTTCTTTTTCAATGCACTGAGCAACCTCTCGTCGCTCGTACGCGGCGACAAGAAACAGGAAAGCCTCGAATACATCGGCAACCTGTCGGGGATATTCCGGTACATCATCCGCTTCAAGGAATCGTCACTGACGACCCTGGGCGAGGAGCTGAATTTCATAAATTCGTACAAGCAACTGATGGACGTGCGCTTCGCCAAAAGTTACACCTGCGAGGTCGACATCCCGCAGCAGGCGCTGAACATGCGCATGCCCAGCCTCTCACTGCTGCCGCTGTTCGAAAATATCGTTAAACACAATATCATCGACAGCGAACACCACATGCGGATCACGATCTCGTTCAACGATAACAATGAACTGGTGATCGCCAACCCGGTCTATCCGAAGCTCACGCCGCCCGAATCGAACGGCATAGGGCTGAGCAACCTGAGCAACAGGTACAGGCTGCTGCTGGGTAAGGAAATACGCATCGAGAAAGCCGAGGGGGGGGGTGACGGAGTATTCCGGGTCTTCCTGCCGATGGTCAAGATGAACATAAAGCATACGAGATGAGGGTACTGATCATAGAAGACGAAATGGGGGCCCTCGACGACCTGAGGAGCATCCTCGCGGAATCGGCCCCGGACATCCGGATAGCGGGCACGACGGAGAGTGTCATGCAAAGCGTCGCATGGCTGGAAAAGAACCACGCCCCGGATCTGATTTTCATGGACATCCATCTGTCCGACGGTTCGGCTTTCGAGATATTCAAGCGGACGGCCGTCGAGGCGCCCGTGATCTTCACGACCGCCTACGACGAGTACGCTATCCATGCCTTCAGGGTCAACGCCGTGGACTATCTGCTCAAACCGCTCGCCATCGACGAGGTGAAACGCGCACTGGAAAAATACCGGAAGCTCAGCCGACCGCAGGTACTCCCGGATATCGAAAAGTTGTATGAAATGATTTCCTGCCAGCGGACGAATTCCCGCAGGAACATCCTGGTGGCCTACAAGGACAAACTGCTACCGATCCCGACGGAGAAAATCGCCTTTTTCTATTCGACCAAGGAGACGTCGAGGGTATACCTCGCCGATGGCAGCAACTATGCCTACAACAGGACGCTGGAGAGCATCTGCGACGACATGGATCCCCGGGCATTCTGCCGGGTCAACAAACAATACGTCGTCGCCAGGGAGCACATCACAAGCATCGTCGTATGGTCGAACAGCCGCCTGCTGGTTTCGATGGATACCGAGACGCCCGAGCCCGTATTCCTGAGCAAGAACCGGGCTGCGGAGTTCAAAAAATGGATCACGGGATAAGTTCCCGGAAAAACATTACAGGTGTGCGAGGTATCCGTAGCGCACCAGATCCTCCCCGCCGCAGACAAGGTGGGTCTGGCCGTCGGCCAGCACGTAGAGGCGGTCGGCGATATCCGTCACATGGCGGTGCATATGGTCGGTCAGGAGAATGCCTTTCGAAGATTTTTCCTGCCGGATCAGCGCCTTGAGCGTCGACACATGCAGCGGGGCAACCTGTGAAAAAGGTTCGTCGAGCATGACGAATTGCGTCGGACTGCGCAGAATCAGGTAGGATTCCAGAATACGCCGCTCGCCGCCCGACAGGGCGCGGATCTTCGTACCGCGCAGTTTGCCGAACAACGGGAACCATGCCAGCAGGTCGTCCCACGGCAACCCGAAATCGCGCAACACCCGGTCGACGGTCAGCCAGCCCGGGATAAAACCCTGCTGCGCGAGGTAACGCACCTCGTCGGCCCGGAAACGGTCATGCCATACCCCGTCGATGCGCATCGACCGGAAATCCGCCCGCAGCGAACCGCACAATATCTTCATCAGGCAGCTCTTGCCGCACCCGTTACGGCCGAGCACCGCCGTAACACCGCCCGTTTCGACGGCGAGGTTCACTCCCGAAAGGATGCGCCGGTCGCCGAACGACAACTCCACGGAGTCGATCTCGAGGATATGTTTCTCAGAGGGGTTCATAAAGGAAGGCGGCCGTCAGTTTCAATAACACATAACACAGGATAAAGTCCACGCCGCAACTCACGCCCAGCAGTTCGCGGCGCCGCACGCCGAGGTTACGGTAATAGAAAAACTCGTCACCGTAACGCTGGACGATCCAGACATAGAGATAAAGCGGATAGACCGCCGCCTTGCCTAACAGGCACCACGGGATGATTGTCGGGCCGTGGTTGGAGACCACCCATGCGAACCCGATACTCACGGCCATGCAAAAAAAGAACATGGCCGAATAATAAAAGCGGAGTATGAGCAGCAATTTCCGGATCATCGCCCAAATATACGAAAAAAGCGGGTGGTTTTAAGACCACCCGTTCTTTATTCGGCGTAAATTCCCGCAAGGGGACTTGTTCCGGCAGGAAAGCCGGCGACGACGTTACAGCGCCAGCGGCTCGCAGGGAATCCCCCAGGCTTCGGCAACGGGCCGGTAGACCACTTTGCCCTGCACGATGTTGAGCCCCAGTTCCAGTTCGCGGTTTTCCTTGCAGGCACGGCGCCAGCCCTTGTCGGCGAGCTGGACGACGTAGGGAAGCGTAGCGTTGGTGAGCGCAAGCGTCGAGGAATAAGGCACGGCGCCGGGAATATTGGCCACGCAGTAGTGCAGGATGCCGTCAACATAGTAGACGGGGTCTTCGTGCGTCGTGGGACGCGAGGTTTCGAAGCAGCCGCCCTGGTCGATGGCCACGTCGACCATCACCGAGCCGGGCTCCATCTCCCGGAGCATGTCGCGTGTGACGAGCTTCGGAGCCTTGGCGCCGGGGATCAGCACCGAGCCGATCACCAGGTCGGCATGTTTAAGCTCTTCGCGGATGTTATATTCCGAAGACATGAGGGTCTTGACGTTCTTGGGCATCACGTCGGCCAGGTAGGTGAGGCGCTGCAACGAAATGTCGCAGATCGTCACGTCGGCACCCGTCCCCGCAGCTGTCCGCGCGGCTGCCGTACCGACCACACCGGCGCCGATGACGAAGACCCTGGCGGGCTTCACCCCCGGGACGCCGCCCAGCAGCTTGCCTTTGCCGCCGCGGGGTTTTTCGAGGAAATAGCGCCCTTCCTGCGTGGACATACGGCCTGCGACCTCGGACATCGGGATCAGCAGCGGCAGCGAGCGGTCGGCACGTTCGACGGTCTCGTAGGCGCAGCATACCGCCCCGCTGTCGATCATGGCGCGGGTAAGGGGTTCGCTGCTGGCGAAATGGAAGAACGTGAAGACCAGCTGGTCTTTGCGGATCAGCTTGTACTCGGGGGCGATGGGCTCCTTGACTTTGACGATCATTTCGGCACGGGCATAGACATCCCCGATCGTGGAAAGTATCTCGGCCCCTACCGCCGTATAGGCATCATCGGCAAAACCGCTGTTCACACCGGCCGTAGCCTGCACATAAACCGTGTGGCCCCGTTTGACGAGCTCCTGGGCGCCTGCGGGGGTAAGGGCAACGCGATTCTCGTTGTTCTTGATCTCTTTGGGAATACCGATAATCATAAGGCTTGAAGTTTTTTAGGTTTTTGCCTTTTAATTTACGGATTTTATCCGGAACAGCAAAATATTCCGGCGATTTTTCACTTCCGGGTCAAAATTTATAAGAGATCGTAAGATAGAACGAACGCGGATAAGCATAGGTATAGCGCGTGGCGTGGGGTGCGAAATAGAGGGCGTCGCCCGAACGGATACGCCGGACGCGCAGCGACTCGTAACCGCTGTAAACCGTATCGGCATCGCCCAGCAGGTTGCGCAGCATGAGCGAAGCGGTCAGCCGCGAACGGCCGAAATAGAAGGATTTGAAAAGCGAGGCGTCGAACGTGAAGGCGTCGTCGAGGCGCTCCTGGTGCGTGAAGGCATCGAACATCTCCCGCGTGATGCCGCCCTGCCGCGCGATGCGTGCCGTACGGCGCAGGGGCACAGGCTCGACGTAACGCAGCCCCGCATATCCCGCCGAGGCACGGAAACCCCATCCCCGGGGGCCGAAATATGAGAGTTCGGCGCAAGCCGTAAGCTGGGGTGCGGCACCGAGCGTACAACCGCCCATGTGGCTTTCGGCACGGGTGTCGACAGCCGAATTGTCGACGTCGGAGATGACCGTGACGCGCGGGTTGCGGATATATTTGTACCGCCCGCCCGAAGCGGCGAGCGAAAGGCTCCAGCGGTATGCCAGGCGGAGGTCGGCAGCGGCCTCCACGCCGCAGGCCATGCGTCCGATGCCCGTAACGGCCATGTCGCTGTAAACACCCGCCATGTCGTCGTAATAACGGCGGGACTGGATGCCGTCGAGCGTGGCGACGGCGAAGGCCGTAATGCGGAGCGAAAGCCGTTCGCCGGTACGGGTGAAATTGAGCTCGGCGGCGTAGAAACGCCCGGCAGCGGGGTCGTCGACCGTACGGTTGTTATACAACGGCTGGTAGAACAGGTCGGCGGCATCGGGCACCGCAGCCCCGGCTGCGGCCGATGCTTCGAGGTAGCTGCGGGGCGAGAAAGCCCACCCCACCAGTGCCTTGACCGTATAGGGCGTAAACCCCATCCGCCGCGAGCGCCCGAGGGACTGCGTCCCGGGGAAGAGCTCTTTCTCGTAATACCCGCGGCGCAGCACGACGGCATCGCCCAGCGCGAGGGCGACGTCGGCACGAAGGCGGTCGGAACGGTACTCGGCCGACAGGCGGACGGTGGCCTCGCGCGTCGAGAGCGCATAGTCGTAGCCGAAACGGTCGCCCTCGCGGACGGTGCGGCCGGGATGGCGCAGGTCGTTTTGCAGGAGGTTGCCATAGGTGTCGTCGTCCACGAGGTACTGGTCGATGTCGGTGATATGATCCGCCCCCAGCAGGTCGCGCATCTGTTTGTAGCTGCGCGTGCGGGCATGGCGGTAGGAAAAGCCGTAGCGGAGCGTCAGCCGCTCGTCCGGCGCGGTCGTAAAGAGGGCGTCGAAACCGAGGTTGCGGATACGTTCGGCGCGGTCTTCGAGCGTATAGACGGCATGTCCGCCCGCCATGCGGTTGCGGGCGATCAGCTCGTCCCAGCAGACCTGCGTATAGCGCGCGTCGTTCGACCGCCATGCCAGTTCGGTTTCCCGGTCGCCCGTATAGCCGGGCAGGTAACGGTAATTGTCGGGCATGGGCGTACGGGCGTCGTACCACCCCAGGGCGCTGTATTTCCGCACCCCGTATTCGGCTCCGGCAGCCATGTCGAGCCAGGTCGCGGGCGACAGCCGCACGCAGTACGTAGCGGCGGCCAGCGGCACGAACTCGCGCCGCACGCGCGAATTGCGGACTTTGCCGTCCTGGAAACCCCAGGCCGGATTGTAGAGGTTGTCGCCCGTAAGGCGGAAAGCCTCTTCGACCGAAGAAAGGCGTGTGCCCCGTACCGACGGCGGGACAATGAGGAGGAATCCCAGCGTATGGCCCTCGCCCAAATGCCTGGCGGCACGGAATCCCGCCGTCAGGGCATTCGTGAAGACGCCTTCGACATGCATGTCGCGCCCCGTGCGGGCCTCGACGGCGGCAGCGACATCCCAGCCCCGTCCCGCAGGCCGCGCATAGGCGAGTTTCGCCCCGGCCAGGTAGTTGCGGTCGGTGAAACTGACGGAGGCATGGCAGGAGGGTTCGGCCAGCGCCCCGGGGAACCGGAAGGTACGCACGCCGCCGGCACCGCCGATGGCCTCGGGCAATGCCGCGATCCCGGCACGGCGCTCTTCCCGAGCCCCGAGCAGCCGCAGCGAACCGAAATAGCGGGACGAAATCCCCAACCCGGAAAAGGAGGCCGCCTCCGAGGAGTAATGCTGCCCGCGGCGGCCGAGCGCGATGTAGGGCAGATTGAAGGCCGAAATGCTGCCGTAGAGGTCGGGCATGGTCTGGATTGCCCGGTAGAAAAGCGAGGAGTCGGTAAGCACGATGGGCGTACGCTGCTCATAACCCGTGCCATAGGGATAGTATTCGTCGTCGGGTAGCTGGGCCGCAGCTCCGCACACGACGAACAGGAAAACCACGGTAAGAGCGTATTTGCGGAGCATGCACAGGGACTTTTCAGAATACAAATATAACTATTTTAACCATGTTTTAATATCAACATTAAAAACTGCCGGAGTACGCCGGCTGCAACGGTTATAACGGCCGAAGATTTTTTACATTTTCCGGAAACAGCCAATCTACTGATTTACATGACATTAATCCGAATTACACACGGGGGGGGGCGAATGCCGTCCGCAAATTTGGAAAATCGGAAAACAAGCCCCATATTTGTGAAACCTCAAAGTGTCCTGACATGCAAAAAGCCCTCGCTCTCCTGCTGTCGGCAGTCATGCTGCTGTGTCTGCATCCGGCTGCCGCGCAACAACCCAACACCCTGACCGGGACGGTCACCGATTCGGCTTCCGGCAAAGCCGTCGGCTATGCCACCGTCTCGCTCCAGCGCGACTCGGTCACGGTCGTGAACGCCGTAGCCGCCGATACCGACGGCCGCTTCTCGCTCAAAGCCCCCGAAACGGGCGACTACCAGCTCTGCATCACGATGGTAGGCTACACGCCCTACAAACAGGCCGTGGAAGTGCCCGCATCGGGCAAGGCGCTCGGCAAGATCGCCATCACGCAGGGTGTCGAGGTCGGCGACGTGGTGATCGAAGTCCAGAAACCGCTCGTAATGGCCGACGCCGAGAAGACCACCTACTCGGTCGAGGACGACCCGCAGGCTTCGACGAGCACACTCGACGAAATCATCCGCAAGGTTCCGCAGCTCTCGCTCGACGGCGACGGCAACGTCCTGCTCAACGGACAGAGCAATTACAAGATATTGCTCAACGGGCGCAATTCGGCAACGATGAGCAACAATTTCAAGGATGTGATCCAGAGCATGCCCGCCTCGCAGATCAGCCGCATAGAGGTCATCACCAACCCCTCGACCAAGTACGAAGCCGAAGGCGTGGGCGGCATCATCAACCTCATCACCCAACGCAAGAAGCAGTTCCACGGATACAACGGCAGCGTCGGCGCGAGCGTCACGGTGTTGGAGAACCCGGCCTACAACGGCAACGCCAGCCTCTCGATCCAGGCCGGGAAGTTCGCGGCGAGCATCATGGGCTATGCAGGCTACTACGACGGGGGCCGTACCCCCTCGGAATCGGAGTCGTGGCAGGAAAATTACGACTCGGAGAACCGCTACAACCGCAGTTACTCCGAAAACAAGGGCAGCTCGCGTTACGGCAACGTCGGACTGGACATGAGCTACCAGCCCGACACGCTCAACCTGATCACGCTCAACGGGTGGCTGTGGCTCGGCCGCAGCCGCTACAAATCGCTGGGCACGAACGCGATCCTCGACCCCGAGATGAACCCGCTGCTGGAATACGGCAGCCGCAGCATCCAGAAATGGAACTACATGGGCGGCAGCGTCTCGCTCAATTACGAACACACCTTCGGCAAGGAGGGGCATACGCTGACCATATCGGATGAAGTCGAGATCGACCCGGACAAAGGCCATACAGACCGGATATACAACGACGGATACAATTACAGGGCGTTGCAGGATGCGGACAACCGCATGACGGGCAACACCGTGCAGGTAGACTACGCCAACCCGCTGTCGGAGCACCACAAGATCGAGGCGGGGCTGAAACACATCTACCGCAACAGCACCTCCGACACCGACAACAAGCAGAGCGACGAATACGGCACATTCCCGATTGAAAAAATAAAATTCACGGGCATGGATTACCGCCAGCACGTGCTGGGCATCTACGCCGGATACGGATTCACCTACACCAAATGGTCGGGACGCCTCGGGGCGCGCATGGAACGGACATGGAACGACGCCGACGTGGAGGAGACCGCCAAAGGCACCTACTCGTTTTCGAACCGCCAGTTCAACGTGGTGCCCTACCTGAGCCTAACATTCATCCCCAAGGTGAGCCACAACATTTCGCTCTCCTACACGCAGCGGCTCCAGCGCCCGGGCATCTACATGCTTTCGCCGGCCGAGGACGACACCGACCCCACGCGGCTGTCGTACGGCAACCCGGGACTGGAAGCGGCCGTATACCACACGATCAACCTCCAGTACGGCCACTATGCCGCAAAATGGAGCATGACCTTCGCACTCAACACGTTCCTGTCGAACAACAACATGTCGTCGTACTCCTTCTCGGACGGGGACGGCATCACGAACACCACCTACAGCAACGACGTCCGTTCGCGCAGCTACGGATTCAACGGTTCGTTCTCGTACCGCCCGTCGGAGAAGGTCAACCTCTCGCTGAGCTACAACGGCAGGTATTCGCAGAACGATTTCGACGCCATGGACATCCACACCGACCAGTTCACGTTCAGCCAGAACCTCAACCTCGACTTCGCACTCTGGAAGGAGGCGCGGCTTATGCTGGGTGAGAATTATTCGACGGGGTATGCGTGGCTCGGCGGCAAATCGGAAAGCTACTACTACTATTACATGGGCATCAAACAGCAGTTCCTCAAGAAGAAGCTCGACCTGAGCATCATGTGCAACAACCCCTTCGAGAAATACCGCAGGAACAGGAACACCTCGGACACGCCGACCTTCGGCGGCTGGAGCGAATACAGGTATGCGTGCCGCAGCCTCTATTTCCGCGTCAGCTACCGCTTCGGCAAACAGAACGTCGGGGTGAAACGCACTGCCAAGTCGATCCGCAACGACGACATGAGCAGCGGCGCACAGGGCGGTGGCGGCGGAAGCACCGGCGGCGCACAGGGCGGAGGAGGGATGTAATCCCCCGCCGGCGATCCGGCCCGATACGCCGGACGCCGGCATCACCGCGTGGGCCATCATCGCAGGAGTCATCGCGGAAATCATTCCAGGAATCATCGCGGAAATCATCGCGGCATTTACGCGACCGTCTTTCCCCTGCTGCAAGGGACGACGCATACGGCTTCCGGGCGCGGCATCCATATCGACGAAAAGGGACTGCCGCACAAGCAGCCGGAAACAGAAGTCACCCCTGCCGGAGTTTGTTCCGGCAGGGGTGAAATCGTAAAATCGGACTTGCCGGACAGCCCCTCTGTTATTTGCAGCCTGCCGTGCAGCGCCCTGCCGGGAATACCCGGAGCGTCCATCGGTTGCCCGATCCATTCGGACAGGTGCCCGGATCATCGACCGCACGGATTTCATAACCCGGCAAAAATATGAATAAAATGATTGTTTTACTCATATTTTTTAATTACATTGTGAACAATATAAAACACATGCTTCACAATCCTTTCATTAATCCTTTAAATTTACCGCCATGAAAAAACTTTTTTTACTCCGGAAAAGCCTGTTCATAGCTTTTGCGGCAGCGACCTGCGGACTCTTTTCTATAATAGGATGTGCAGCGCAAAAACCGGCAGCCGGACGGCAAGGCGAAGCGGCCGGAGGGGAGATCCGCCACGCACAAGCGTCGAAGGCACTGGAAGAGGGGCGGTTCGTGATCGAGGCGAATGAATTTTACCTCCCGGAGGACAAATCCCCGGTCAAGTCATCCACGGGCAACTACATATCCATGGAGGGCAAACGGGGCGTTATCAGTTTCACCCCCGACCTCTTTCCGAAAACACCGCTGGGCAACCTGACCATAACGGACGACACGGCGGAAATAACGCTGGAAAAGCGGAAAAAGAACGGAGACATGCAGTTCTGCATGAGGATGACCGGGCCGGCGAATTCCCAGGACAGGAAGGTAATAATAACGCTGTACAAGGACACGGACAAATGCCATGTACAGGTTTCGAACGAACTTCTGGCATATCCCGTGGTCAAGTTCACGGGAGTGGTAAGGCCAGCGGGAGAATAACCGCGTCACCACCCGCAACGGCAACGGCCCCGCAAAGACGGGGCCGTTATCGTGAACCGTGCATCCGGGAACCGTGCATCCGTGGCGGGATTTGCCGCGTTCGCGGGCGGGTCAGACGGTCTTGAGCACTTCGAGCAGCAAATCCCAGAACTTGGGAACCGTGGCGATTTCGAGCCTTTCGTCGGGCGAATGCACGCCGCGCAACGTCGGGCCGAAGGAAACCATCTCCAGTTCGGGGTATTTCTCGAGGAACAGGCCGCATTCCAATCCGGCATGGATCGCACGCACCTTGGGCTCCGCACCGAACAGGCGTTCGTAGGCGCCGACGGTCTTTTCGAGCAGTACGGACTGCGGGTTGGGCGCCCAGCCCGGATAACCGTCGGAATGGGCGACGTCGGCACCGGCCAGGGCGAATACCGATTCGACCATCTGCATGACATAGGTCTTGGCACTCTCGACCGACGACCGCTGCGACGAGGTGACGACGATGCGGTTGTCGCCCTCGAATTTCACCGAAGCGAGGTTGGTCGAAGTCTCGACCAGCCCCGGCATGGCGAACGACATGGCGATCACGCCGTTGGGAACGCCCACCAGCGAGTAGACCAGCCCGAACTGCGTCCGGGCATCGAGCACCTGGTCGACCTCGGGCATCTCGTTGAGCGTAATCTTGAAATTGGGCTCGCGGAAACGGAATTCGGCTTTCAGGTCGGCGGCAAAGAGGTCGTAGCGTTTGACGAACTCGGACTTGAACCGTGTCGGGATGCCGAAGATGGCGTACGCCTCGCGCGGGATCGCATTGCGCAGGTTGCCGCCGTTGAAATAGCTCAGCTTCAGTTCGAACGACTTCATGCCGTCCCACAAGAGGCGTGCGACGGTCTTGTTGGAATTGACGCGTCCCTTGTCGATGTCATCGCCCGAGTGCCCGCCCTGCAGGTCGGAGACGTCGACGCGGAAGAAGGAGTAGTTCTTCGGCGCCTCCTCCATCGCATACCGGAACGTGGCGATGGTGTCGATGCCGCCGGCACAGCCGATGAAGATCTCGCCCTCGTCCTCCGAGTCGAGGTTGATAAGGTATTTGCCCGTGAGCATCTCCTCGCCCAGTTCGAAAGCCCCCGTAAGGCCGGTCTCCTCGTCGACCGTAAAGAGCGCCTCGACGGGCCCGTGCTGCACCGCGGGGTCGATCATGACGGCCAGTGCGGCAGCCATGCCGATGCCGCAGTCGGCACCCAGCGTCGTACCTTCGGCCCTGACCCACCCGCCGTCGATGTGCGTGCGGATCGGGTCGTTGTCGAAATCGAACTCCACGTCGGAGTTCTTCTCGCAGACCATGTCCATGTGGGACTGGAGGATAACCGCCGGGCGATCCTCGAAGCCCGGCGTGGCGGGTTTGCGCATCACCACGTTGCCGATGGCATCCTTCTTATACTCGATGTTGTGCTTCCGGGCGAAATCGACCAGGAATTCGATGATCTTGCCCTCCTTCTTCGAAGGGCGCGGAACCTGTGTGATGGCATCGAACTGCTCCCACACGATCCGGGGTTCAAGGTTTACTATTTCAGACATAATCTCCTAATATAATTTTACAGGCACATCGTCGGGTTGCCGCCGGCTGTAACGCCGGGCGCACGCCCCTCGATTTCCGCCCATTCCATGACAATATTTACAACGGCAGAAAGACGCTTCGAAGATGGGGTATCTGCAAGAATTCTTCCGGCCGAAGATTTTCAAATACAAATATAACAAAAACAGCGTAATTCACGGTATCCCGCGTCCGGTTTTTTGCATTTCCGGCTGGCTGCGACGGCCGAAATTTGCTTTTGCACTCCGCTTCCACTATCTTTACGGGAAAATACGGAACTCTATGACGGATTTCAGGATAGGACACGGATACGACGTACACGCGCTGGCCGACGGGCTGCCCCTGGTGCTGGGCGGGATCGAAATTCCGCACACGAAAGGATTCGTGGCGCATTCGGACGGCGACGTGGCGATACACGCCGTATGCGACGCACTGCTGGGCGCCGCAGCGCTGGGCGACATCGGGATGCACTTCCCCGACACGTCGGACGACTTCAAGGGCATCGACTCGAAAATACTGCTCCGAAGGGTTGCGGCGCTGCTGCGCGAAAAAGGATATGAGATCGGGAATGTCGATTGTACGATCCGGATGCAACGGCCCAAATTGCGGCCGCATATCGACGCCATGCGCACCGCGATGGCCGGTGCAATGGGCGTAGGCGATGACCGGGTATCGGTCAAAGCTACGACCACAGAGCATCTCGGTTTCGAGGGGCGCGAAGAGGGGGTTTCCGTCTCCGCCGTGGCACTGATATACAAAATGCAGGCCAAACCGGGATCGGAGAGCCAAGGTTTTTCCGATCCGCAGGCAGCCCGTTAAACCGACAACCCGGAGTTAAGATGAGAAAAGAACTGATGACCCTGGCCTGCGTACTGGCCGCAGCCGGGAGTGCGGCACAGAATGCCGACGAATTCCGCAACCCGCCCGCAGCGTACCGCCCCGTGCCGCTCTGGTTCTGGAACAACACCCCGATCGAACGGACGGAGGCCGCGGAACAATTCCGCACCTTCACGCAACGCGACGGGTACGGCGGATGCGCCATCCTCCCGTTCGGCGGGCATTTCGCACCGGAATACCTCTCGGACGAGTATTTCGCACTTTACGGGGAAATCGTCCGCGAAGCCCGCGAGGCGGGGCTCGTCCTGTCGCTCTACGACGAGTACGGGTTCCCGAGCGGCAGCATGGGCGCCATCAACGGCGACGGCACGCCGCGCTTCATGCAGCGTCATCCGGAGGCGACGATAAAAAGGCTCGACAAATTCGAATACCCGCTGGCGGCAGGCACGGAGTGCGACATAGAACTGCCGCGCGATGGGCGCCTGATGGCGCTCGTGGCGATGGACAGCCTCACGCGGGAGGTACGCCCCCTGTCCGGACGCATTTCCGGCGGGCGCATACGCTGGACACCGCCCCAGGGGGCATGGAAACTGCTCTGCTTCATGTGCGTAAAGGACGGCGACCCGAATGTGGACTACCTCGACCCGGATGCAGTACAGCTCTTCGTGGAGGATACCCACCAGCGTTATTACGACCGGTTCCCGGAGGCGTTCGGAGAGGTCATTACCGAAACATTCTGCGACGAACCGACACTCTACCGGGCACAGGGGCGTATCTGGACGGAGCGCTTCAACGAGCGTTTCGAAGCCGCACACGGGTTTTCACCCGAAGCGCTCTACCCCGCCCTGTGGTACGACACAGGCCCCGGGACTGCCGCCGCCCGCAACTACCTGTTCGGGTTCCGGGCGCGGCTCTATGCCGAAGGGTTCATGAAGACGATCCACGACTGGGCGGCAGCGCACGGCATACGCTCCACCGGACACCAGGATCAGGAGGAGGTGCTCAACCCCGTAAGCGTCGCGGGCGACCTGATGCTTTGCGGCAAGTACATGGACGTGCCCGGCATCGACAAGATCGGCGGCGACCGTCCCGCGGAACTTTTCTACAAGGTGGTATCCTCATCGGCGGCCAACTGGGACAAGCGGCTGGTCATGTCGGAAACATTCGGGGCGATGGGCAACATCCCCGTCCGGGAACTCTATACCATCGCAATGGAGCAATATACCAAAGGCATCAACCAGCTTATCCCCCATGCCGTATGGTATAACGACGCAGACGTGACGTTCCTGCCCGAACTCTCCTACCGCAACCCGCTCTATAACGAGGCGCTGCCCGCATTCAACCGCTTCCTCGCCCGGCTGAACTACCTGTTGCAGCCCGAGGGGCGCACGGTGGCGGACATCGCCATGCTCTACCCCATCGAGACGTTGCAGGCGGGGCATTACCTCGACGGCCCGGAGGGTTATTACGCCGGGGGCGTGAAGCTCCCCGGCACGGATTACATCCGCGTGGCGGCGATGCTCAGCGACACGCTCGCACGCGATTTCACCTACCTGCATCCCGAGGTACTGGCGCATTGCCCCGCAGGCAGGGGGATGCTCCACCTCGACAACAAGGTCAACCACCAGCACTACCGGGTGCTGATCCTGCCCGGCGTGAAATGTATCTCACCGGAGTGCCTCCGTACCGTGGAACGGTTCCGCCGTGCCGGGGGACGGGTGATCTTCACCACGGCGCTGCCCGAAACATCCACCCGCTTCGAGGTACCGGCAACGCAGGTCGCAGCCCGCGTGCAGGAGATGCTCACGGCACGTAAAAACCCGGCGTTATTCCTGCCCGAACCCGACACGGAATCGTTGCGCAAGGCATTGGAGGCTGATTTCATACCGGACGTCACGGTTTCCGGTGCTCCCGGCCTGCGCTACATCCACCGGATATGCGGCGGCCGCCATATCTACTATTTCGCCAATATCGGCACCGAAACGGCCGAAGCCGGGATCCTGCTGCGCGACGCCGTAAAACTGCGCAGTTTCGACCCGCATACGGGCGACAACGCCCCGTTCGCCGCCGAGGTATCGGCACAGGGGACGCGGCTGCAACTGACGCTTCCGGGAGCCCGGTCGCTGTTCCTCGTATCGGAGTAGCCGCGGGGAAGGCGCAAAAAAGCCCGCAATGCGGGTCTTACGGAAAAGCAGGGCTCGCGGAAACGGGATGGCATCCGCCCAGGCAGGAAGATTCGCCGGACAGGAAGTGCGCCGAAAGCGGGAGTCACTTCGGAATTCCGGACGGCGGGAACCCGGCGCACGGGAACCATGGAAAACAGAAATTACGGCCGGCACCTATGGAGGTGCCGGCCGTTCGGTTTGCCGCCCGCGAAGAAGCCGCCGCTCAGTCCAGCCGCCGGAACTTGGGGTCGCCGATCCGTTTGTCCCAGAGCCATCCGACATAGCGCATGACAAGGTCGGGAGCCGCCAGCGTCAGCACCGTTTCGCCGGTGGCGGTCGAAACCTCGAAGCCGGCATGGTAGGCCGTATCGCCGTCGGCAAACCCGAAGGAGATACGCCAGCCCCACGCCAGGCGCTCGGCCCGGTAATCGGACAGGGACGGCGAGTCGAAATTGAGCACGTAGAGATACTGCGTGATGCCGCGCTCGGTCGGCAGGTGCACCCCGACGTGGTCGATGAACATCCCGAAGAAGTAATAATCGGTATAGATGCTGCGGATCATGCCGCCCGGTACCTCCTGCATACTGTTGGGGAAAAACAGGTAGTCGCGCGACTGTACCAGCGAGTCGATCTTCTGCGCATAGAGCTTCGCCCGGTAGGCACGGCGTTCGGGCCGCGTCATGCCGCGCGTGGACTCCTCGTAGACGGTCGTATGCTCGACGACCTGCACAGGGGGCTGCTGGACAGGCACCACGGTCGTCTGGGGCACGCTGTCGACGGCGGAAGTGCCCAGCGTGAACTGGGGCTGCGCGGACTGCGCCACAGCACCCGACGCCCCGAAAACAAGGGCGCAGAGGCACAGCATCCGGAGCGCCGCCCGCCCCGCAGGAGCAAAAGCCCCCGCCGGGGCGGGGGCTCGCAGTTCGGGAAGGATTTGCGTTGCGGCATCCCGCCGCGACGGGAAGGACGGGAAGGGGGCGCCGCATCCCGTCCGGCGATACATCCCGGAACTCATGGTCAATAAAGCTGTGAAATGGTGCCCGAGTACTCCACGGGGTTATACCACGGGTTGGTGATGGTCAGGTTGGCACCGCCCGTACGGGAGAAGATCTCGAAGGTGAAGGTATAGGTCGACGCCGAGAAAAGCGAGGTGGAGAAGGTTACCATCCAGCCCTCGTGGGTCTGCTCGGTGGTATAGCCCTGCACGCTGGGAACCGTGTAATTGATGATGGTCGTGTAATAAGGCGGCACATAGCCCTTGACGTAAGGCAGGCAGATGTCGATCGTGCCGTCCCAGACGCCCACGTTGAAGGCCGGGTTGATGATCTGGCGCATGGGGCCGGCCGGCTGCCGCTGCATGGTCTGGGGGTTGAACTGGAAGTTACGCGAAAGGATGACCGAATCCATCGTTTTCTCGAAATCTGCGATACGTTCCGCACGTCTCTTCTCACGCACCTCGCGGCGTTCTTCCTTGGGCGACAGAATCTTTTTCTGTCCGATCACGGTGGCGCAGACTGCGCACAGCAGCACGCTCACGACGATAATGACTGTTTTTTTCATAGCACATAAAAGGTTTATACGGCCATGAAAAATGCAAATACGGTGCCTAACTGCCTAAAGTCGTGACTAAAGACCCAGTTTTTTCAGAAATTCGCCCGTATAGCTGCGTGGGGAGCAGGCTATATCGTGCGGAGTGCCCGCCGCAACGATCTCACCGCCGGCCGCCCCGCCTTCGGGGCCGATGTCGATGATGTAGTCGGCGACCTTGATCACGTCGAGGTTGTGTTCGATGACGATGACCGTATTGCCGCGGTCGACGAGTTTGTTGAGCACGTCGAGCAGCAGGCGGATGTCCTCGAAATGAAGCCCCGTCGTAGGTTCGTCGAGGATGTAGAGCGTACGCCCCGTATCGCGCTTGGACAGTTCGGAGGAGAGCTTGATACGCTGGCTCTCGCCGCCCGAGAGCGTCGTGCAGGGCTGTCCGAGCGTAAGGTAGCCGAGGCCGACCTCCTGGATGGCACGGAGTTTCTGGTGGATGGCAGGGATATTCTCGAAGAACTCCACGGCCATGTTGACCGTCATGTTCAGCACGTCGTCGATATTCTTGCCTTTGTATTTCACTTCGAGCGTCTCGCGGTTGTAACGGTGTCCCCCGCACGCCTTGCAACGCACGTAGACGTCGGGCAGGAAATTCATCTCGATGGTCTGGACGCCCGCGCCGCGGCACTCCTCGCAGCGGCCGCCCTTGACGTTGAACGAGAAGCGCCCCGCCTTGAAGCCGCGGATCTGGGCATCGGGCGTCATTTCGAACAGTTTGCGGATGTCGGAAAAAACATTCGAATAGGTCGCCGGGTTGCTGCGCGGCGTACGGCCGATGGGCGACTGGTCGACGACGACCAGTTTGTCGATATGTCCGATGCCTTCGACGCTGTCGTATTCGAGCGGCTGCCCGAAGGAGCGGTAGAGCTCCTTCGAAAGGATCGGGCGCAGCGTCTCGTTGACGAGCGTCGACTTGCCGGAACCGCTGACGCCCGTCACGCAGATGAATTTGCCGAGCGGGAATTCGGCCGTGACGTTCTTGAGGTTGTTGCCCCGCGCCCCGCGGATCACGATGCGCTGCCCCGTGCCTTTGCGGAGCGTTTCGGGAATCCCGATACGGCGGCGTCCGGTGAGGTAGTCGGCCGTGATGGAATCGGAACGCAGGATGTCGTCGATCGTACCCGCGGCCATGATATGCCCGCCCTTGCGCCCCGCACGGGGGCCGACGTCGACGATGAAGTCGGCGGCACGCATCATGTCCTCGTCGTGTTCGACGACGATCACCGAGTTGCCGGCATCGCGCAACTCCTCCAGGCTGCGGATCAGGCGCCGGTTGTCGCGCTGGTGCAGGCCGATCGAGGGCTCGTCGAGGATATAAAGCACGTTGACCAGCTTCGAGCCGATCTGCGTGGCGAGGCGGATACGCTGGCTCTCGCCGCCCGAGAGCGAACGCGACGAACGCGACAGCGACAGGTAGCCCAACCCCACGTCCATCAGGAAGCGCAGGCGCTCGCGGATCTCCTTGACGACCTCCTGTGCGATCTTCCACTCCTTGTCGTCCATATAATCCTCGATGTGCGCCACCCATTCCGAAAATTCGGAGATCGACATGGCCGACACGTCGGCGATGCTCTTGCCGCCGATGCGGAACTGGAGCGCCTCCTTCTTGAGGCGCGAACCGCCGCAGACCGAACATTTGCGGTAGACGAGGAACTGCTCGCGCCATTTCTGGCCGCGTTTGGAGTCCTCGTCTTCGGTACGGCCTATATATTCGGCGACGCCCTCCCACGAGACGAGGTGGTTGCCGCCCGAAGAACTGAACTCCGAAAGGTTGATGGTCAACGGCTCGGAATCGCCATACAACACCGCATTCAGCCCCGGCTCGGGCAGTGACCCGACGGGGTCGTCGAGCGTGAAATCGTAACGCCGCCCCAGCATTTCGAGAATGGCGAAAAGCATGTTGTTGCGATATTTGCCCAGCGGTTCGACGGCGCCCTCGCGCAGCGAAAGCCCCATGTCGGGAATGATCTTCCCGACGTCGAAGACGGCTTCCTCGCCCAGCCCGTTGCAATGCGGGCAGGCGCCCTGGGGCGAGTTGAACGAGAAGGTATGCGGCGCGGGGTCTTCGAACGCGATGCCCGTCGAGGGGCACATCAGGTGGCGGGAGTAGAAGCGCTGCTGTTCGGTACCGTAGTCGTAGATGGCCATCGTACCCTTGCCCTGGCGCAGAGACTCCCTGAGCGAGGTCATCACCCGGTCGCGGGCCTCCTCGCCGACGACCAGGCGGTCGACCACCAGGTCGATGGTGTGTATCTTGTAACGGTCGAGGCGCATGCCGGCCGAAATCTCGCGGATCTCGCCGTCGATACGGGCATAGATATACCCCTTTTTGGCCAGCGACTCGAACAGTTCGCGGTAATGCCCCTTGCGGCCTTTGACGATGGGAGCCATCAGGGCGATCTTGCGCCCCGTGAAGCCCGTCATGATGAGCCCGGCGATCTGCTCGTCGGTATAATGCACCATCTCCTCGCCCGTGACGGGTGAATAGGCGCGCGACGCGCGCGCGTACAGCAGACGCAGGAAATCGTTGATCTCGGTCACGGTACCCACCGTGGAACGGGGATTTTTGTTGGTGGTCTTCTGCTCGATGGCGACCACGGGGCTCAGGCCCGTAATCTTGTCGACATCGGGACGCTCCATCGTCCCCACGAACTGGCGGGCATAGGTAGAAAGCGTCTCCATGTAGCGGCGCTGTCCCTCGGCATAGATCGTGTCGAACGCCAGGGACGACTTACCCGAACCGGAAAGGCCGGTTATGACTACCAGTTTACGGCGCGGGATCTCCAGGTCGACGTTTTTCAGGTTGTGAACCCGGGCCCCCAGTATTTTGATCGTGTCTTCTTTCATCATCGTAGTCAAACGTACCGGAAGCCCCGTTTAGTGTGCGGGCGCTCCGGCGCGAATATCGTACAAAGATAGCGCATACCGGGGGCAATACCAAATTTTTCGGAAATCAGAATTCCAGTTCGAAGCCGTCGGCATCCATCCACGCCGGGAACTCCTCCCGGAAGGCCGCCTGCGCCTCGGAGTCGAATTCGGCGACGAGGGTCTGCTCCCGCTCACCGGCATCGGCCAGCGTGGCGCCACGGAAGTCGACGAGCGCCGAATCGCCCGCATAGGAGGCATCGGGATCCGTGCCCACGCGGTTTACGCCCGCCAGGTAGCACTGGTTCTCGATGGCCCGCGCCCGCAGCAGCGTACGCCACACCTCGCGGCGGTCGTCCGCCCACGAGGCGCTGCACAGGATGGCATCGTAATCGCCCCGGTTGCGGCTCCACACCGGGAAGCGCAGGTCGTAGCAGATCAGCAGCAGGAACCGGAACCCCATATATTCCACCACCACGCGGCGGTTTCCCGGAGTATAGTCGCGCGCTTCGCCGCCGGGACGAAACAGGTGCCGCTTGTCGTACCAGGCAACCCCGCCCGAAGGCTTCACGAAAAACATCCGGTTGCGGAACTCCCCGTTTTCAGCGATGACGACGCTGCCCACGACGGCTTTGCCGTATTGTGCCGCCCAGCGCCGCATGGTCGTAGCGACAAGCCCGTCGGCAGGCTCGGCGACACGGGCGGGGCGCAGTTTGAACCCCGTGGCGAACATTTCGGGCAGCACGGCAATATCGGCATCGGCCGCCGCGACGATAGGCTCCAGACGTTCCAGGTTCCGGGCGGTATGTTCCCACTCCATGTCGACCTGGCAGACAGCAACACGTATTTTCATAGAAAAACTCCGTTTTGTAAACAAATATATAAAATTTTCTTACAGATCGCACCTGCAGGAATAAAAAACATGGAGGTTTGTAAGGCAGGGCGGCAACAAAGGGAACCGGGCATACAAAACGGACACGCAGGGCGGCACCCTTGCGGCAGTGCATACGGTTCGGCGACGAAAAGCAATGCGGGGAAACAGGGCGCAGGCAGCCGGGGGGGGGCAACCGGCCGAAGCGGACGGCCTTGAGGACGGCCTGGCCAGACAACCTATCCAAACAATCTGCCCAGACAACCTATCCAAACGACCGGACGCAACCGGGCAAACGGACTTACACTGACGACCGGACGCGGGTTGTCAACAGGACAATAGCGGACAGGCAAAACGACCGGACGGAGACAGGCGCGGGCGGCCGACGCCAACCTGCGCGCCTCAATGCGCCCCCAACCGCCACACCGTGACCGAGGAGGCATTGTCGCGCTGGTGCAGCAGCGAAATCCGGCAGGGCACGAAATCCGAAGCCCGGCAGTTCCAGACGTCGACGAACTGCTGGGGATTGCGTTCGGCAAGCGGGAACCAGGTGCTTTGTACCTGCACCATGATGCGGTGTCCGGCACGGAACGTATGGGCGATGTCCGTCATCCGGAAAGGCACCCGCGCCGGGACACCGGGCGTAAACGCCTCGGGGCGCGAGAAACTGCGGCGGTAGCGGCCGCGCATGACGTCGCCCCGCACGAGCATCCGGTAGCCCGGCAGCGGATCGTCCTCGGGGAAAAGGTCGATCAGCTTGACCACGAAATCGGCATCGGTCGTCGAAAGCATCACCTCCAGGTCGGCATCGACCGGGCCGACGAAGGTCATATCCTCTTCGAGGGGCTCCGAAACGAACGTCAGCACGTCGGGCCGCCCGGACAGGAAACGCTGGTCGGCGACCATATACTCTTTGGGACGGCGCAGGCCGGAAGCCTCGTAGTAAGGCACGGGGTCGGAAGGATCGGAGACATAGGTACTTGCGGATATTTTGGCCGTCGGGCGCCGGGTATCGAGGATACCGCCGTCGGCGAGGTACAACGTCAGTTTCCGGGCTCCGCGCGGCAGAGAGCGGCCGAAAGTATGCCAGCGGTTGTCCCCCGAGGAAAAGACCGCAGCGGCCGGCAGCGGAGCCGCTTCGTCCGTATTGCCTTCGCGGAGGTAGTGGTCGAAGAACGGCACCTCGAAATGCTCCATATAATATTCCCACGAGGCATCGTCGCCGAAATCGAACGCCCCGAGCGTCCGGCCGCCGTTACGCCACGCCCCGTGCGCCCACGGGCCCACGACCAGGTGACACGGTGTCGAAGGGCTCTGCCGGATCAGGGCCCGGTAGAGGTTCCACGCCCCGAAGCAGTCCTCGGCATCGAACGTCCCGCCGACGACGAGCACCGCGGGCCGGACATTGTAACAGGCACGGCGCAGGTCGCGTTCCAGCCACCACGCGTCGTAATCGGGATGCGCGGCCATCTCCTCCCAGAAGGGGTTGGGTTTCAGCAGAGCGGTAAGCTCCGCAAGCGTCGTATGCTCCAGGAAGAACGTCCGCTCGTCGGGCTGGGTCTGCCGGGACATGGAGGGCATTTTCGCGGCCGGAACACGTCCGGGAGGGGTATTCATGCCACTTAGGAAGCGGTAGGAGTCAGTGAGCATCAGCACCCCGTTGTGATGCACGTCGTCACCCATGAACCAATCGGTGACGGGAGCCTGCGGAGAGACGGCCTTCACGGCGGGATGGCCGCAAAGGCCGCCCATCATGGCGTAGAACCCCGGATAGGAACACCCGGCGAAACCCACCCGGCCGTTGTTGTGCGGGATGTGCCTGACCAGCCAGTCGACCGTGTCGTAGCTGTCGGTCGTCTCGTCGGTCTCACCGCTGCCGGCAGGCCGGACATGCTCGAAGTCGCCTTCGCTCATATAACGCCCCCGGACATCCTGCATGACGATGATATAGCCGCGGTCGACGTAGCTGCGCAGATAGCCTTTCCCGAACCCCTGCGGGAAACGTCCGGCGCCATAGGGCCCGCAGCCGTAAGGCGTGCGGAAGATGATGACGGGGGCTTTGCCGGGCGCCTTGGGCGTATAGACCGCCGTGTAGAGGGCTACGCTGTCGCGCATGGCGATGCGGTACTCGGCCTTGTCGTACAGTTCGGCGACGGGCTGCCCGGCACAGGCCGCAACTGCGGCGAGCAGGCCGGTCAACAGGAGCGCGAAAAATCCACGGATTTTCATGGCAGGAAGGTTAAGGTTCGTTTTCGAAAGTTACGCTTTTTTCCGCAAACGCCCAAAAGCCGGCACGAACGGGGACTACGGATCGGTGCAGCCCGATCCCTCTGACTCCCGGAAAGGGATGCGGCCGCTCCCGCACCGCGGAACTTGGCCGGGAAAGTTGCAATCCCGCAAAAATAAACGTACTTTTGCAGGCGGTCAATTCCGCAAAAACGATATGCTCAGAGCAGGACGCACCCAGAAACTCACCGTAAGCCGTGTTTCGGAATACGGATTATACCTCACCGACGAGGAGCAGAACGAGGTTCTGCTGCCCAACCGTTATATCTCCCTCGCCGACAAACCCGGCGACGTAAAGGAGGTTTTCGTCTACCACGATTCGGAAGACCGCCTCGTGGCGACAACCGAAACGCCGCTGCTCCGGGCCGGGGAGGCGGGTTACCTGCGCGTGGTGGACAAGACCGTGCACGGGGCATTCCTCGACTGGGGACTGCATGGCAAAGACCTCTTCCTGCCCAACCGCAACCAGCAGGGCGGCATCCTCGCGGGACGGAGCTACATCGTATACCTCTATGAAGACAGCATCACGGGGCGCTGCGTGGCGACCACCAAGCTCAAGGGCTTCATCAACAACGACCTGATCACGGTGGAACCGCGCCAGGAGGTAGACCTGCTGGTCGCCTCGGAAAGCCCGATCGGTTACCGCGTGATCGTCAACAACCGCCATTGGGGCATGCTATACCGCAACCAGGTATTCCGCCCCGTAGCCATCGGCGACCGCATGAAGGGATACGTCCGCAAAATCACTGAGGACAACCGTATCGACGTGAGCCTCCAACAGGAAGGATATGCACAGGTCAAGGATTCGGCAGAGGTTTTGCTGCAACTGGTGATCGACAACGGCGGGCACCTGCCGCTCAACGACGACAGTTCCCCGGAGGAGGTGAACCGCCTTACGGAGATGAGCAAAAAGGTCTTTAAACGCTCGCTGGGCGTGCTGATGAAACGCGGCGCGGTCGAAGTGGGCGAAGACGGGATAAAAGTCAAACGGCAATAATGGGTAAGATAAACACGGCGGAACGGGTTTCGCGCGAAATGTCCGACAATTTCGTCTTCCAGCGGTCGCTGCTGGCCTACCATGCCGCGGCGCAGCGCATCGGCGGCGACGTATTGGAGATCGGCACGGGAGCGGGTTACGGCATCGAGGTGGTGGCTCCCCATGCACGGAGTTTCATCACGGTAGACAAATTCGCCCCGGCAGCGGAGCTGGCACGGCATCCGCATGTCGAATTCCACCAGGCCGTAGTGCCGCCGCTGGCATTCGCAGCCAACAGTTTCGATTTCGTGATCTCGTTCCAGGTGATCGAGCATGTGAAGCAGGACATCGAGTTGGTGCGCGAAGTGAAACGGGTACTGAAACCGGGAGGCAAGTTCATCGTGACGACCCCCAATGCACCGATGTCGCTCACCCGCAACCCGTGGCACGTACGGGAATATACGGCAGAACAGCTGCAAATCCTGCTGGGGCATGAATTCCGGTCGGTCGAAACCCTCGGGGTCGCAGGCAACGGGAAAGTCATGGATTACTACGAGCAGAACCGCCGCAGCGTGGCACGCATCACGCGCTTCGACATCCTGGATCTCCAGCACCGCCTGCCCCGCCGCCTGCTCCAGCTACCCTACGACATCCTGAACCGGATCAACCGCCGGAAGCTGCTGAAAGCAAATACCGACCTCACCTCCTCGATCCGTATGGAGGATTACCGCATCTGCCCCGTGTCGGACGACTGTTTCGACCTGTTTTACGTGGCCGAAAAATAGCCGCTGAGCACCTCGGATTACAATCGGTTTACTATAAAAAAGAGCAAGCAGCCCGGCATGGGGCTGCTTGCTCTTTTTAACGGCTCATCCGAGCGCTCGTCAAGTTTAATACTCCTCTTCGTTGAAGAAATTTATCAGTATTATATTTCACAATTAGTTATCTAAATAAAACTGCCGTTTAGCCAAACAAACTGCACCGTCTGAGACGGTCTGAGGCGATTGACAAACATATTGGACAAACAAATTATTGATGTGATGGAACGTCAATCTTTATACATAATGTCCTCGACATCGACAAATATTAATTTGCCCATTCTTTAATGAATATTGCAAACGATGTTCGTCATTTATATGTTTTGAAGCAACTCCTTCTTTATTTTTTAACACTTCAGTTTTACCCTTTCCACCAATAAAAGGATGTTCTTTAACATCTTGGAGTAAATCAAGAATATCCGCTACGAAAGACAGGTTCGCATTTTTCCAGTATATTATATCATCAATGGCATCTTTTTCAAACTTGTAATCAGGGAACAAACAACTCAAATAATAAATAACTTTATTATTGTCACATTTTGCTAATAATTTTCTGTGATAATGCATCTTACAGCCTTCATAACTATCAATATCTATTATTTGCCTTTTTTTATCTATGTCTTCTATTGAAGAAAAATCAATCCCCATAAATCCAACATTATAAGTAGGGAATTCTTGTTCGAAAATAATATCGTTAGTTATATCAGATTTATAAGATTCGCACTGCTCAATATATTGCATTATAGCTGTAATAGCCTCGTTGTTTCCTGACTTACATAAAGATAAGTAATGGTCATGATAATATATATTTTCATGTTTTAATATATGCTCATCCTGATTGCATCTAAATTTTATCTCTATTAATTTGCCCATACCTGTTTGATAGTCCTCAAAAGATTTTGCTTTCAAAGATTCTGTATGCAAAAAATAGTTATTTGTCATTTCCACGCCTTAAGTCTAATAACGTAACATAATCTAACTGAGTCTGATCAAAAAAACCCTTAGGCCAACGAGACAATTCACCTTTTTCATTTATAGTTATTTCCGAAATTGAAGGTTGTCTATTTTCTTTATTAATTTCGTCTTGGCTAAAAAAGTTGATACTAACATGCTCTTTTGAGATAATATGTTTTGCTGTTGCTATTTGTATCCCATTTATAACGTGGTCACTATGAGTCTCAACAATAACATTTACCCCAGATTGAGCTATTACTGCTAGAAATTGACCAATTTTAGACTGGGCAGATGGATGTAAATGAGCTTCCGGGTTTTCAACAACCATTATCGTATCAGGTTTAGCTATTAACCCAGTAACTATAATAGGCAACACATAGCTAATTCCGAATCCAATATTTGTTGCAACAACAGGATCTCCTTTTGTATAATGATTTTCAACAATGATTTGTGCACATTGCATTTTATGATCAATTCTCCCCGACACAGAAACTTCTGGCATCAAATATTGCATCCATAATTGTGTTTGCTGTAGTAATGCCCCATTGGAATCTTCATTTTTATCAAACCTCCTCTCCTTATCAATTACAATGTTAGAATCTACTTCTCCTGCTTTATCTCCATACTCAGAAAGTATTTGTGCTGTATATTCTCCTTGCCATCCCACATTGGGATAGTCATGAAATTTTATTTTCTGAGCTATTCTAGGGCCAATACGTTCTGCATTTAGATAATAAAAAGCCTGATTAAAGATTGGTAATTTTTCAACCTCACCTTCCATCTCTATCTTATTTTCTGACAAATTCAGCCATAAAAAAGTTTTTTCATCATTTAAATGATAAGATAATCCTATCCTATCATTTCCTGATTGTAATTGTAAGGTTAACACACTTTTAATATCCGCCTCCATTGGAATTATATTATTAGACATTCCCAAAGAAAGGCAATATGCGCCATTAAGTTCAACATTTAAATTACAATCTATTTCAGCAGTATATTTCCTTCCATCCCATTTTGCACAATGCTCAATAGTACGTCTTAAAAATAAAAGTGCTTGAATTACAGAACTTTTTCCGAATCCATTAGCTCCTGCTAAAACAGTTAATTGGTTGATATTGATTGATGCATCATAAAAACACTTAAAATTTTTTATACCAAATCTAATCATAGTACTAAATTTTCATTAATGATTTCAGTTACTACACGAAATATATATTCTAAGTTTGCTTTACCGTTAGTACCATAAGATAGATAATACATTAATTTTCCATCTGTTTCCAATTTCTCAGCAAAAATAGGTAATAAAAACTCTTTAGGATATTTCTCGATAATCTTATCATAAGGTATTTCTGCTAATTGAGATGCCCATGCTACAAACAACGCCTTATTAAACAACTGTTTTCTAGCTTCCCCTATATGCTCTGTTCTGACTTTTCGAAAAGCATATCTTGATCCAAATAAATATTCGGCATTTTTCATTGCATTACGAAATAGATCTATATACTTTTTATGAGTATCGTCATGAACCTTATAATAACACTCGGTGGCATCATCTAATGTACTTTCCATATATCCTGAGTAAGAAGTCTGTAACGATGCGTCTTTTTTAAAAGCATCATAAAATGTAATAAAACGCAATGCGACTTCTTGATCTTCCATTCTATCTGGTTTTACACTCGAATTTGTAGCACTTTTAAATTCATCAAGAGTTATCATTTCATTAAGAAGTTTTCGTAATGAAATTGATGCAAGACAATTACGTATTTCTTGATTCTTTAATGGACGGCCACCTGTATTAATACGTCTAAATATATCGTATTTAACCTTAAATGGAGATGATGGATCAATAACATTTACAGCAAATTGCGTCATATTAAACCATCTGTAGTATTTAGGATCTATACCCTGTTGGCCTTTCTCTAGATTAGTTTTATAGTATCTACCTTTAACGCCATCATCTAAATATTCCAAATTCTTCAATGGGAACTCGTTTCTCATAAACTCTTTTATTGTAGTGAGGCGTTGTAATCCATCTACAATTGTAAGTCTACCTTCACTATCTTCCGCAAAATAAAATAAAGGTAGAGGTATCCTTAGTAAAAGAGATTCAATAAGTTTTGATTTTTGAATAGAATTCCAAACAAAATGTCTCTGGAAATCAGGCGTAAAATCTATATCACCATTTTCAATCATTTCATCAATAAATTTGATGCTAAACTGTTTCTGATGAACTTTAATTAATTCAGGATTATATGGTGTGACATCTATTCTATCATCGTATTCATTGTGTTCTATCCCCGATTGTTCATTTTCTATAATTTCAACAGCGAGCAAATCAAAACGACTACTTAAATCCTCTTTATCATAGGCCTCAATATCAATGTTGCGTTTGTCAATTACTTCAATATGAGTATTTTTTAGAACAACAACCATTTGAATAGTATTTGTGCTATCTACTAATTCGTATTGACCGTTGCTATTTTTTACAGGGGTCAACAATCGTTCTTCTCCTGTTATTAATTTGAGCTCAATCATAATTGATATTATTTTGATGGCAAAGATAGTGAAACAAACCGATTTATCGAATATAATTCACTATATTTGCATTATTCAATCGAGAAATAATATGAAACTAAATAGGATTAAAGCCGTCTTATCGGAGAAAGGTATTTCTCAAACGTGGTTAGCCAAACAACTTGGTAAGAGTTTCAGTATGGTTAATGCCTATGCCTGTAATAGAATTCAGCCAAATTTGGATATCTTGCAGCAGATAGCGGAGATACTACAAGTGGATTTAAAAGATTTGATAACCGACAAAAAGGACAGGTGACATGAAGCAGTTCTCGGAAGCGACACGGGTACAGATGCCGGCAATGGTTCATCTCACCCGAATAGGATATACTTATTTTGGCAAGTTGAATGAAAATAAAAATGGCACAGTCTATGACGGTGACACGAATATTCTTTTGCCAATTTTTGAGCAGCAGTTCAAAAAACTGAATCCCGGACACGAAGGAGAATATCTTCAAGTGTTGAAAGACATTCGTAAAGAGTTGAATGATGATAATCTAGGTCGTGGTTTTTACAATCGCCTCAAAGCGGTATCTCCTATAAAACTAATAGACTTCGATAATATCGAAAACAATGCATTCCATTTTACTGCCGAATTTACCTGCAAAAACGGTCAGGATGAGTTCAGACCTGACATTACTTTGTTTGTAAACGGTATGCCACTTTGTTTTGTTGAAGTGAAGAAGCCGAACAATCACGGTGGAATGTTAGCAGAGAGCGCAAGAATGAACAAAGAGCGCCTCCCAAACAAAAAGTTCCGCCGTTTTATTAATATCACGCAGCTGATGATATTCAGCAATAATATGGAATATGATTCACTTGGCGGCATTGTTCCTATACAGGGGGCTTTTTATTGTACTGGAGCACGTTCTTATGCCCCATTTAATTGTTTCCGCGAAGAAAATCTGAGCAATCAGAAAATTGCACTTTTCAATAGAGATTATCCATACAAAGAGATTGACAAGGTTATAGAAAAACAGATTCTGGCTGATTACAACTGTCAGGTTATACATACAAGTCCAGAATACCAAACCAACCTTGATTTTAACACACCAACCAATAGAATACTAACTTCTATGTGTTCGCCTGAGCGGTTGTTGTATATTATCCGATATGGTATAGCTTATGTCAGGATGGAGCGAGAAGTGGATGGAAAAATTGAATCTACTGATCAGAAGCATATCATGCGTTATCAACAACTCTTTGCGTCATTAGCTATTCGCAAAAAACTATCAGAGGGAATTAAGTCGGGGGTAGTTTGGCATACGCAAGGCAGCGGAAAAACCGCATTATCATATTATTTAACTTACATCCTCAACGATTTCTATTCCAAACAAAACAAGGTTGCGAAGTTTTATTTCATTGTTGACCGTCTTGATTTGCTAGAACAGGCCACACAAGAGTTTGAAGCACGTGGGCTGGTGGTTTCAACCGCCAATACAAGAGCTGAACTGATGGAACAGTTCCGCAGTAACCAAGCACAACAAGGCGTAAGTGGTCAGGCTGAAATTACCGTTGTGAACATACAACGTTTTGCAGAGGATAAAGAAAAAGTACGTATTAGTGATTATGCCACGAATCTTCAACGTATTTTTATACTTGACGAAGCGCATCGTGGTTATAAGCCCGGAGGATGTTTCCTTGCAAACCTTTTTGATGCTGACACGGATTCTATAAAAATAGCCCTTACTGGTACTCCGCTATTAAAGGAAGAACGCGCCAGTTGCAAAGTCTTCGGAAATTATTTGCACACATATTACTACGACAAATCCATTGCAGATGGCTATACACTGAAAATCATACGTGAAGATATTGAAACCTCATATAAAGAGCGTCTTTCAGATGTGTACGACAAATTGGATACCTTAGTACAGAAGAAAGACATCCGTAAATCGGAAATTATTGAGCATCCGAGTTATGTTGAAGAATTGGCTCATTACATTATGAGGGATTTGAAAGAGTTTCGCAAAATACAAGGTGATGACACATTAGGTGGAATGGTCATCTGTGAAACTAGCGAACAGGCACGACGGCTTTATGATGTTTTTCAAGAAAAATGGGAAGAATTTCAGCCCAAGCCTATCAAAATAAAACTTCCTGATGGTTCATGTGTACTTGGCGAGCCAATGGTCGAATATAAATCTAAATATCGTCCGTTGAAAGCTGGCCTCATCCTCCATGATACAGATGATAAAGAAACAAGAAAGCAGATAATCAAAGAATTTAAAAAGAATATGACTGTGGACATACTTATTGTCTTCAACATGCTTTTGACAGGCTTTGATGCGCCCCGCTTAAAGCGTTTATATTTTGGTCGTAAATTGAAAGATCACAATTTGCTTCAGGCTATTACCCGTGTAAATCGTCCATATCCGGGTATGCGCTATGGCTTTGTCATTGATTTTGCCGACATTAAACGCAACTTCAAAGAAACGAATGAAGCATATCTACAAGAGCTTAACCGCTTTAACGATGTGGATGAGACAGGACTAGCAGCTGCCACAGATACGTTTACCCAAGTTATTGAGGATAAGGATGAAATCTTAAACCAGATGAAACAAGTGCGCCAAACACTTTTCAATTATCCTTTTGATAATGCTGAGGAATTTTCTGCTGAAATCTCGACGGAAGAAGATAAGTCCGTTCTCCTTGACCTGAAACAGGCATTGGAATCAGCAAAAAACATGGCAAATATTGTACGTACGTTCGGTGATGAGGATATGAAAAAACAATTCTCAAAGCTTGAAATAACCAAATTGCCACAACTATTATCAGAGGTACAAAGACGAATCGGTATCCTCAATCAGAAAGAGGCGTTTAGCACAAGTGACGAAACAAAAACGCTAATCAATAAGGCAATGATGGATATAGAATTCACTTTCTCTAAAATCGGGCAGGAAGAAATGCGCCTTATTTCAGGAGGAATGGAATTGAAAGATAAATGGCAACGCACAATTTCCTCATTTATGCAGAACTTTGACCAAGATGATCCTGAATTCATGTCATTGCGTGATGCCTTTATGGAACGATTTAAAGAGCATGGTTTTGTGATTGACAGTATAGCTAAGTTCAACGAAGAGACGCAGGCACTTGATGAAATCATAGTACGTTTACAAGAGCTGCAAAAGCGCAACAATGTATTGCTCAAAAAATATAACTGGGACGAAAAATTCGCTCGTGTTCATAAGCGTATTCGTGAGGTTAACAAACAACGAGAAGAGAAAGGTCAAAAGCCTATGTTCTCATTCTTGGATGATGAAATAGCATCTATTCTCAATATCATAAAAAAGGATGTCGATGCTAAAGTATATGACCGTAATGACATTTTGAAAAAAGATGCCTATTTCAATCGTACGGTTATGACTCTTGTCAATGGGTGCTTGTATCAATTTCCGCAGATAAAACCGGAAATGGATGATTATAAGTTTATCCAAACACGTATTTCACAGCAATATATAAACCAATATAACGCCACATACGGCGCAATATCATAAAGAATATGTCTGACATCAAAGAAAAAACATTAAAGCTCATTGACGGGCTAAAAGCCACATGCCAGTCCTACGGAATGGGCAACGACGGCAACGAATATAAAATAATCACTCAGGTATTTCTCTATAAATTTCTGAATGATAAGTTTGGCTATGAACTTAAGAATGCCAAAAGTGACATAGCCAAGAAACTGACTGGAGATGTAAAATGGGAAACTGCATATGAGAATCTTTCAGGTGATGAACGTATGCTCATTCAGAGTGCCATTTCACCTGATGTTCCAATGCTCGAACCTTACCACTTGATTGCCAACCTATGGAATCAACAAAGCAAAGGTGATTTTGATGCCATTTTTGATTCCACAATGACAGATATTGCAGAGAAAAATGCAGATATATTTTCTACACAGACCACTGCCAACACAAAGATTCCGTTGTTTGAGGCATTGACACCATTTGTGACCGATACAGCACAACGTGCGCCATTTGCTCGTGCATTGGTGGACAAACTCGTAAACTTCTCTTTCGAGGAAGCGTTTGCACAGAATTACGATTTCTTCTCCAGTATCTTTGAGTACCTGATTAAAGACTACAATACTGCCGGAGGTGGTAAGTATGCTGAGTATTACACCCCACATGCCATTGCTACTATTATGGCGCGTTTACTCGTTGGCGACCATGCGGATTTACATAATATGGAATGTTATGATCCATCTGCTGGAACAGGTACATTGCTTATGGCACTCAGCCATCAGATAGGCGAAGACCGTTGTACCATCTTCTCGCAGGACATTTCTCAGCGAAGTAACAAGATGTTGAAACTAAACCTTTTACTTAACGGATTAGTTTCTTCGCTTGATAATGCCATTCAAGGCGATACGCTTGTAAGCCCATATCACAAGAGCGATGACGGAAAACAGTTGCGCCAGTTTGATTTTGTCGTTAGTAATCCACCTTTCAAAATGGATTTCTCCGACACTAGAGAGAAGATAGCGGCAATGCCTGCTCGTTTTTGGGCAGGAGTACCCAATGTACCTGCCAAGAAAAAAGAATCGATGGCAATCTACACTTGCTTCATCCAGCACGTTATCAATTCATTAAAAAAGACAGGGAAGGGAGCTATTGTCATTCCGACAGGTTTCATAACTGCAAAAAGCGGCATTGAAAATAAAATACTTCAGAAGATTGTTGATGAACGATGGGTATATGGTTGTGTTTCTATGCCAAGCAATGTGTTTGCCAATACGGGCACTAATGTTAGCGTGTTATTCTTTGACAAGTCGGTAACCACAGACAGTGTAATTCTGATTGATGCCAGCAAATTGGGTGAGGAATACAAGGATGCCAACGGATTGAAGAAGGTACGTCTAAATGATGAGGAGATAGAAAAGATTGTCGGCACATTCCAACGTAAGGAAGCCGTGGAGGATTTTTCTGTGGCAGTTAGCTATGAAGAAATCAAAGAAAAGGGATATTCTCTTTCTGCCGGGCAATATTTCGACATCAAGATTGATTATATAGATATAACCGAAGATGAGTTTAATGCTCGTATGGCGAACTACAAGCAAACGCTTGCCGAACAATTTGCAGAGAGCCATCGTTTGGAAGAAGAAATCGTGAAACAGTTGAATGCTTTGCAATTCAACGCAAATGTAGGTAACAATGAGTAAAGGATTGACCATCATAGACAAGGACTATACCCGGTGGGTAGAAGATCTTAGTGTACGTTATCGGCAAAGTCAAATCAAAGCAGCCGTAAGAGTAAACCGAGAATTGCTCAAGTATTATTGGGAACTCGGTCGAGACATAGAAGAAATGCATGTTGAAGAGCGTTGGGGACAGAGTGTCATTAAAAACCTTTCTGTGGATTTGCAACTCAAAAATCCAAACTCAACAGGCCTATCACGTACCAATATCTACTATGCAAAGAAATTCTATTTGCTTTATTCTCAATACCTAAAAGTTGTCCCACAAGTTGTGGGACAATTAGAGAAGAGTAAAGCACAACAAGCTGTAAAAGATTCTTCAGAGATTGTCCCACATCCTGTGGGACAATTGGAAGAAATGCTATTTTCCATACCCTGGGGACATCACCGTTATTTGATAGACAGATATGGCACTGAACCTGTAAAGGCCTTTTTCTATGTTAAAAAGACAATGCAAGAGGGCTGGAGTCGTGATGTACTTCTCAACTTTATGGACTCCGACCTATACGAACGAGAAGGAAAGGCCTTGACAAACTTCACTCGTACATTGCCGGACGAGACAAGCGACCTCGCGCAAGAACTGACGAAAGATCCTTATAATTTTGCCTTTACAGGAATCACAAACCCCTACAACGAGCAAATTCTTAAAGATGCTTTGCTGGCCAATATATCGCAATTTCTATTGGAACTCGGTACAGGATTCGCATACATTGGCAAAGAATACCGCCTTCAAATTGGACAAAAGGAAAAATTTATTGACTTGCTTTTCTACAATTTGAATTTATCATGTTATGTGGTAATTGAAGTTAAAATAGGCGAGTTTGATTTTCAAGACTTAGGACAGTTAAGTGGTTATGTCGTAGCTTGTAATCATATTCTGAGAAAAGAGGGAAGAGATAATCCTACAATCGGTCTGCTTATTTGCCGCCAAAAGGATTCAATGCTTGCCCAATACGCATTAGAGGGCAGCAATCTTCCATTAGGCATATCCGAATATGACCTCGAAAAACTATACCCAGAAAAGGTGGAAGGTACGATACCTACTATTGAAGAAATTGAGGCAAGATTAGGTGAAAATCTAAATGGGGAGCAGAGTGAATTATGAGTGAAAACTTGGTTCAATGGGCCACCTTATTAAGCCCAATAATTAGTGTAATTGCTATAATTGCGCGCTACATATAGCTCGCACTTCATCGAAGGAGGCACAAAAACAGATTGCAGCAATTCGTAACCTGCTTGATGTGTTTGTGGCTGCTAATAATTTGGATATAGTAGAAGCTCAACGCAAATATCAACGACAACTTGCAGAATTGGATAAGGAGATTGAAGAAGCCCAAATGGAAGTTGATATAGTATACCCTTTTATAGGAGGAGCTAGAATTGACCATATCATAGCTGCGCAAGAAAAAGCGGAACAGAAAGCACATCTTAATCAGTTATTAGCCAAGCGTAGTGAGATTGAGGTAAATCTATCTTTAATTCAAGATTATGTTAAAAAAGCAACACGATAAATGGAATTAAAAAAATATAAGCTGGCAGACATTGCTGATTTTAATAAAAGCTCTATTAGCAGATCCGAAACATTTAAGGAGATTATCTATCTTGATACAAGCAGCATTACGGAGAATGTTGTTTCGGGTACTGTTATTATTAATACAAAAGAAGCTCCTAGTCGAGCGCAACGTAAGGTAACTAATAATACTATTATTTATTCAACCGTTCGTCCTCGCTTAAAACATTACGGGATATTGAGGCGCCCACAAAATAATTTTATTGTATCAACAGGCTTTGCAACTATAGATATAAAGGATTTATACAAAGATAAAATAGACCCACGATATTTATATTTATTGCTTACCCAACCGGCTATAACTAATTATATAGGAAACATAGCAGATACAGCTGTATCTGCATACCCTTCTATAAACCCTTCTGATCTTTCGTCGTTGTGTTTTATGTTTCCTGACTATGATATTCAAAAGACAATAGCTGATATATGGAACAATTACGATTACAAAATAGAAATTAATCGAGCGATAAATCAGAATTTAGAGGCGATGGCAAAGCA